>Ga0157370_10005955_pt1 | contig 13571 bp, 13 predicted proteins | sample C35metaG_FD_113463 | JGI IMG/M metagenome (GOLD analysis project Ga0157370, IMG submission 113463) | Corn rhizosphere microbial communities from Kellogg Biological Station, Michigan, USA - C3-5 metaG | ecosystem: Host-associated > Plants > Roots > Rhizosphere > Soil | place: USA: Michigan...
CAAATCGAAGCTATTGGTATTCCCTGTAAAACAGTAGAGCTTCCTGAGCAACCCACGAATGCCGAGTATGAAGCATTGCTGAAAGACAAAGTTCAGTTATTACTGGACGAAGGTTATGAATGTACTGCTTTTGGAGATATATTCCTTGAAGACCTTAAAGCCTATCGCGAAAAACAGCTTGAACCCTATGGTATACAAACTGTATTTCCATTATGGAAAAAGGACACTAAAGAGCTACTTAATGAGTTTATAAACCTCGGTTTTAAAGCTATTACCGTATGTGTAGATGGCAGCAAGCTTGACAGTTCTTTTGTGGGGAGAATAGTAGATAATGATTTTATTGCCGATTTACCCGAAGGAGTTGACATTTGCGGTGAAAACGGAGAGTTTCATACCTTTTGTTTTGACGGTCCATATTTTAAACAGCCGGTGCAATTTACCAAAGGAGAAATCATCATGCGGGAATATGATACAAACGGATTTAAATCGAAATACTGGTTTTGTGATTTGTTGCCTACATAAACTATTTTTCAGCCAACAATTTCTCAAGACTCTTCCTGTCAGCTTCAGGTAGTTTTGGCAACATCTTTTCAAACTGACCGCGGTAGCCCTCTTTCTTTAGCAGTTTACGGATGTTATCCTTACCAAATTTTACAAACTGCCATTTATGGTGTAGTGTAGCATTAACAAGGTTTTCAAAAACTACTGCATCTGGTTTGCCAATATAAAGCAGGTTTGCCAAAGCATTAGTACGTACAGAGCTTTCATATCCTGCGCCTGCGTAATCCTGTAATTCTGTATAAAATTTGTCTTTATCGGCGCCACGATAGTCTTTAGCTGTGTAGGCAAGTGTAAGCCAGAGTATTCTTAAGTTCTTATCGTTAAACCCTATCCAATCCTTACCAATTTCTAAAAACTCTCCCTGCTTTTCCGGGTATCGACTGCATAGCATATTAAGAGCTATCTCCCGGGTTATATAGGATTCATCATTAAGTAGCGACTTATATTCAGGTATAAAACTCTCAGGAAACTTAGTTACAGTACGTGCCACTGCCTGGCGTATGCGCAAATCTTTGCTTTTCATAGCCAGTCGGATAAAATCTGCTTTTTCCTCAAAAGGTACTTCCGCTGTCTGAAAAACAGCTTCTTCTTTTATTGCATAAAAAGCATTAGATTCCATCAATTGCATAAACATCTCTTTCTTTTCTTTAAAAGGATTGTCCTGCAATTCTCCAAATTCAAGATATAATCCAATCGATTCATTTTTCTTAAGCAGCTTTATAGCTTCATTCACTTCAAAACCTCCGGTTTCAAGCCAGCGTTTTTTCCATGAAGCGGTATCGTAAGAACTTACTTTATTGATCTCGGCGATAAATTCATCTGTAGTTACATTCTTAAAGGCGTATTTCCCTAAATAGGTCTTTACCGCTTTTTGAAAAGCTTCATACCCTACTCCTTCTCTTAATATATGTAGTGCCCAAGCACCCTTTTGATAAAAAGAAAGTGCGCTGGCCTTCTCATTCAGTACAGGAATAGTATCTGTTTTAGCAGCCAGTTGTAATCGTTCGGCGATTTGATACATTTCATAATTAAAATGATCCTCACCAAAGAGTTTCTGTTCTGCTAATAAAGCATAATAAGTGGCAAAACCTTCCTGTAACCAATGATGTTTTCCGCTTTCGGCAGTAACAAGGTCACCAAACCACTGATGTGCCAGTTCGTGGGCGTTAACGTTAGTGTATGACCTGTCATTAAACCCTATAGAGTCTACCACAAAATCCTGTGCGAAAATGGTTGAGGTTGTATTCTCCATACCTGCATATAAAAAATCCAGAACCGGAACCTGTCGGTATAATCCCCAAGGATAATTCACCCCAATTTCTTTTTCAAAAAAATCGAAAATATCCCAGCTGTAGCGATAAGTAGTTGCAAAATCGGAGCTATCCTGTTCACGCAGATAAAACTCTAATGGAGTACCTGAAGCAGTTCCCATTTCCCATCTCCTGTACTTACCTATAGCCAGCATAACAAGATAACTACTCATTGGCTTTTCCATTTGGTAAGTCCATTTTTGCTGAGCAGCATTGATATTTTTATCTTTAAGCTTTCCATTAGATAATACAGTATAATTTTTATCGAATGAAGCAGCTATGTTGAAAATAACTTTTTCGTTTACATCATCAAAACTCGGTAGCCAATGACTTGTATATTTACCCTGCCCTTGTGTCCATAACTGAACAGATTCATCATCCTGAACAAAATATAATGTTTGCTTTGGCTGTGCCGAATAACTGAATTCAACTTTGTTTTTTCCTTTCTTAAAGCCTTTAAATAATTTTAAGGCATGTGCCGAAGAAACCCATCCTGCTTTCTTACTATTAATGGTAACATCGCTGAACTGCATGTTTTGTGCATCGATAAAAATGGTATCTGTTTTTTTATCCAATACTTCAAATTCATAGGTCATTTTACCCATTACCTTTTTCTGGGGAACATCAAAAGAAAGGCTGGCATTAGCAGTAGTAAAATCTACTTTACGGGTTTGTTGCGCTATAGCGAATGCAGGTATAAGGAGTAAAAATAGGTATTTCATTTTTCGATTTGGGCGTTTATACAAAGCTACACAATTGCACAGGTAATGGCAATGGTTTATTTTCAGAACATAACGTTAAAAACCGTAGCACTACTCTTATATTTTTTCTAAATTTATGACTAATTGTACAAATGCCACGCCTATGTTTTCTTTCGTAAAATCTAAACTACATTTGCTTACTGTTCTTACACTGCTAATAATTTTGCCTTATAATTCAAATGCGCAATTATTAGGTACCGGTAAAGCAACACCTGAAGCTGATACCACACCCGGTGATTCGTTAGGAAGGCGTACACCCCAGGGAACGGTAAATGGTTTTATAAAGGCATTGTCAGAGCAAAACTATTTAAGAGCAAGCCAGTACCTTGTACTTAGCAAACGTTCGTATCGCAGGGTAAAAGAAAGAGAGCGTATAGCCGAAGCATTTCAGCGATTGCTGGACCAGAATGGCGATATTATAGCACCATCTCTAATAAGCAATAAAGAAGCGGGCAAAACAGATGATAACCTGCCTTCAGGTGTAGACCTGGTAGGAACAATTACTACAAACAAAAATGTTATTAGTTTATATGTAGAAAATCAGTCGGAAGATGATAGTAAACCAGCGTTATGGCAATTTTCGGACGAAACAGTAAATGCCATTGCCACTGCAAAAGTTGTTGGTGATGAAACCATACTCGATAAGATATTACCCGAAGTACTCAAAGATCGTAAGCTTGCCGGTGTACCTGTAGGTCACTGGCTCGTTGTGGTAGTAATGGCTGTTATAGCCTACCTATTAGCATGGGCGATCATTTCATTCATTACGTTTCTTTTACACCTGTTATGGAAGAAAGCAAAGAATGAAAAGATCGCTGCCGTTATAGAAGCGTTTACACTTCCCGTGAAGTTATATGTCGCGGTACAACTATTTGTAAACATAAGTCAGCGTTTGGGAATATCCATAATCGTACGACAACGTTTCAGCGTAATTATTGTAACCATAGCAATTGTAGCATTCCTTATGCTATTATGGAGACTAACCGACTTTATAAGCATTTACAGTAAAGACAGAATGACACGTCGCGGAAGAATTTCTGCTATATCGGTAATATTGTTCTTAAGGCGTACCACTAAGGTTGCTATCGTAATTATAGGTATTATAGCCATACTTGGCGCTGTGGGTGTAGATGTAACCGCAGGACTTGCTGCACTTGGTATTGGAGGTATCGCGTTAGCATTGGGTGCGCAAAAGACCATGGAGAACTTTGTAGGAAGCGTTACCCTGATTGCCGATCAACCCATACGCGTAGGCGATTATTGCCGCATTGGTGATATTAAAGGAACGGTAGAATCTATCGGGATGCGCTCAACAACATTGCGTACTGCTGCACGTACTATAGTAACTATACCTAACGGAGAATTTGCTGCAAGCAAGATTGAAAATTACACCCACCGTGACCGCTTTATCTTTAACCCAATTTTTACATTCAGGATGGAAACAACGCCCGACCAAATGCGTTTTCTGTTGGTAGAATTGCGTGCGATTTTATATTCACATCCAAGTGTTGTGAACTCCTCTCCTATAGTGCGCTTTACGGGCATTACAGCCGATGCGCTTAAAGTAGAAGTAACTGCGTATATTGAGTCTATTAACTCTGATGCTTCTCAGGAAGTGCAGGAAGACCTGTTGCTTCGCATGATGGATATTGTTGCCAAAAGCGGTACCGACTTTGCCTACCCTTCGCAAACAGTTTATATTTCGCGTGATAAAGGTATTTCTGAAGAAAAGACAACAGCAACAAATGAAACTGTTAAGGCCTGGAGAGAAAACAATGAACTACAACTCCCTAAATTTGATCCTAAACACATCGAGCAACTTAAAGGAACAATACGCTATCCTGAAGAAGGCAGTGTCGTAAAGCCGCCGGAGCCGGAGAGTTAAAATAGATTTCTTACAATTTCACTTAAAATGCTATATTCGTATCAGCAACCATATGATATGAAAAACTTTCTTCTATTTATATTCTTATTTCTCAGCATTTACGCCTCAGCACAAAAAATTATTATTAATCCTGATCTGATTGTTAGCAGGACTGATTTTGACATTAGTGAACCCGGTAGCACTTACATAGAAAAAGCAAATATGATCATTGATGAGATCACTAAAGATAAAGTCGATGTATATGTAATAGTTCGCGGCTATGCTCATTGGGGTCTAAACATAAGTATATCAAAAGACAGTATCATTCCCGAATATTACCATTGGAACGATGGCGGCGGACATACTACGAGATTAAAATTTGATACGTTTGAACTTACGCTTAATGCACGAAACTACAAGATTGGTGATAGATTAGTAGGTAAATTCAAAGGTGTGGTAGCTGAAACTGACCGTGACGGTAATGTAAAAAAACGCAGCTTAAAAGGAAAGTTTATACATATTATAGAAAATAGCAACGAAAAGCTAAAGAAACAGAGTGATCAAGAACAAGCTGACCTATCCCGAAAGACCTACAGGGAAACAGCATTATACTACCGGATGGATCTGAATACAGGACTTGAACTTAAAGCGCTTACCTACCAGCTGGCAAATTCGGATGATGAGTATTATCTATATTCAAGCAGTCGCGATTGGGTTACAGGAATGAATAACTTTTCTAAAGCCTCCGCAGAGGCGGATGTTAAAAAACCAGGAACAATTATTCTAAAGCTAAAACTGGAACAACCTGAATCGGAATACTGGCAAAATTTTACTAAATCTACAGAACATTACGGATTAATAATAGATGATACCCTTTGGCATATAGGCGATGGCCTTACAATCAAGAATGGCTACGCTATTTTTCCACTGAAAATAAAAAAGGAAAAGGCAAATGAATTGGTAAGTCGACTAAATATTGCCATTCAAAAACATAAGAAAAGTCAAAAGACAATGCAGTATATGCAAAAACATCCTGAATAGCATTTCATAATTATATTTACAATATTTTCCGGCATTAGTTCACTTTGAGAATATCAAGGTATATCTGAAATTTAACTACGGCAGAAAAACGTCTATTGTTGTACCGGAATTTGGAGTACTGTGTATTTCTATACTACCTCCATGATTACCTACAATTTTATCGCATAGCGCAAGGCCAATGCCTGTGCCCTCATATTCATTTTGATGATGCAGTCTTTTAAAGATGGTAAATATTTTAGAGATATATTTACTGTCTATACCAATACCATTATCTGAAACAGATATTTTATGATAGTTAATGTCTTTAGGCTCCCAGCCTTTACCGGCTTCTAAAAACTCATACGTAATTTTTATAACAGGTGCACCTTCTACAAATTTTAGCGAATTACCAATAAGATTATAGAACAATTGTCCTAACTGTACGGGTATTCCCTTAACAATTGGTAACCTGCCTACATTGATATCTGCATTCTTTTCCTCAATTTGAAATTCGAAATCGTTAATAACCTCTTCAATAACGGTATTGAGGTCAACGTTTGAGAATTCGTTTTCCTTACCCGATAATTTGGAATAATTAAGTACATCTGTAATAAGGCGTGACATACGCTCAGCAGATGCATTTATCTTATTAAAATACAGTTTATCTTTTTCTTCTTCAGTTAAAGTTCGCTCTGCCAGAGAAGTAAAATTTCTAATTTTTCGTAAAGGCTCCTGAAGGTCATGGCTTGCTATATAGGCAAACTGCTCCAGCTCTTTATTCTTACGGGATAATTCTTCGTTAGATGATTTAAGGCTTTCCTGTGTATGCCTTAATTCTTTGTTATCTTTCAGTGTTTCTTCAATAAGTTTTTGAGCATGGATATCAACCATAGAAATTATCCATCCTGATATCTCACCTTTTTCATCATTATCAGGCACAAAAGACACAAGGTGCCATAAATAGCTATCATTCACTTTTACCCGGGCCTGTCCAGTATAAATGTTTTTTCTTTTTTTTGCAGTTTCCCACCCTTTACTAACAATTTTGTCATCATCAGGATGAAATACATTACCCATTGCTATTGGAGAAAAGTAACTAAAGTTTCCCAGTATATCTGTAACTCTTTTATTTGCTACAGTAACATTTCCAGATGCATCTACAGAAAAAACTATTAGGGGTAATGTATCAGTAAGCTGGCGATATTTTACTTCGCTTTCACTTAATTTTTCGGAAAGTTCTATTAACTGAATATTCTTTTTTCGAAGTTCTTCATATGGGGATAGCGAAATTTCCTTTTTAAAATACTCTTTAAAAGAAGCTATCCTGTTCTCTGAAATGATACCGGAATATGGAATTTTTAAGTTCAGTATAATCTGGTAGACATTATCAATAAATTTTGTTTCTATATCACGCGAAAGGCGGGATGCATAAGCATATGCTTCCGGATTGCATTGTACAAGGTCTACACTATCGTAAATAACAGCCGTAATTTCTTTTTTACCCCCACTTAGATAGCTAATGCCAAGAATAAGATAAGAATCAATACCATTAACAATAGAGCATCTTGCAATTTCTGAAACTGCTGTTGCAAATCGCGTTTGTGCAGATAATATTAAACCACACAACTCTGCGAGCTTTATAGCACGCCTGTGCGCCAGGATCAAATCCATTTCATTATCGAGATTGATACGAATAATTTCTTTCATCCTTATATATTTATTTTTGCCGCAAATACAGACATATCATCGTTATGGCGGGCATTATCTTTATAAAGTACAGCGGCTATCACGTTAGGATCATATTTTAAAATACCTGGTAAATCGGTAAGGTTCCATCGGGTACGCAATCCATCAGAGTGCATTATGAGCGTCTGATATTTTTCAAGATCCTGAAAAGAATCATTAAGCGTTCTTGGTATGTTATGTCCTAATATGCCATTGTAAGGGGTATAGTTTTTTGCTGTTAAACCTGTATATACACTTGTAGATATGTTTCCAATACCACAAATAGACCATTTTTGGTCTGTAATGTCAAGATTAGCAACTGTTGCTACTAATCCGCGCGTTTTTTTAACGCTTTGGTGTATATACCTTAATACCTCGGCAGGGCTTTTCTCCTTACATTCCATAAAAGCTTTTATGGCTTCCTGGGCAGCTTCATGTGCATTAATACCATGCCCAAGGCCATCACCCATAAAAAACTGAAAACCATTCTCAACTTTTTTCACAGCATAGCCATCACCACAAACTTTTTCGCCCGGACAGCATACCTGTACAGCGCCAAGATCTATGATTTTCTTTCTATCAGAATTGGAAACTTCATTTTTATACACCTTACTGTGTACAACAGTACCCCAATCAGTTTTGGTGTAAATTGCTGAAGCATGGCTGAGACGTTCGATAGCCCCAAGTCCCTGCCCAAGAGTATCTGAGGAAGACATACCATCCTGCATCATCCTGGAAAGGTTTCTGATACCCTTACCGCTATCTATACAGTTTATCTCAAAAAAAATTCCGTTATCATCAGAACTTATACGGTATAATAACTCTCCTGTTTCTGCAAATTTTACAAGGTTAGAAGTAAGCTCTGCTACAATAATATCAATTTCGCCTATCTTTTGTGAACTGAATCCCTCCGCAGTAACAAGATTGTGTATTTCCCTTTTTATATATGAGACATAACTTCTGTCGTCTATTTTATAGTTCAAAAAAACAGCATCATCCATTCTTCCATTTTATTATCGTAACTGTAGTTCCCTCTCCTACCGTTGATTGTATATCAAATTCATTTACAAGCCTCTTAGTACCGGGGAGGCCTAAACCAAGGCTTTTGCCGGTGCTGTAACCATCTTTCATAGCAAGGTCTACGTCTTTAATACCCGGGCCTTTGTCTGAAAACCTCAAACGCACGCCATTCTCCCTGCCATTACTTACGGTTTCAATTTCAACTGTGCCGCCACCTCCATATTTCAGCAGGTTACGCACAAGCTCGCTGGCAGCAGTTATAAGTTTGGTCTGGTTCAGTATCCCCATTCCTACTTTAACCGCAGCGTCTTTGACCTGATTCCTGAACGGAACCACATCCTGCTCGCGAATAATAACAAAGTCCTGCTTATTCAGTATTGTTGTCATGATCATAACTTTGGCCCTCACTTAATAAAATTTTTGAACGCAAAAGCTCCATACCTTTTTCAACATTAAGTGCAGTAGCAACTCCTGTTAGCGTAAGCCCAAGTTCTACCAAAGTCATAGCCACGGCTGGCTGCATACCAACAATAACCGACTGCGCTCCCATTATTCTTGACATTACACCTATATTACCTAATATACGCCCCATAAAGGAATCGATAATGGACACTGAGGAGATGTCTATGAGAACACCTTTAGAATTATGTTTTTTTACGGCGTTTACAAGATCAGACTCCAGATTTTCTGCCAACTGATCGTATAAATCTACCTGAATGGTGACAAGTAAAAAATCACCCATTTTAAGAATAGGAATTCTTTCCATCAAACTAGTTGTTTATAAAGTTTCCCTTTTTTTTATGCACTTCAAGCTGTAGCATATTAAATGCTGTTTGTAATGCGCTTGCCAGTGTAGATTTTGTGATGATATTAGAAAGGTCTATACCTAAGTGTACAACGATCTGTGCAATTTCAGGCCTGATACCACTAATAATACATTCAGCACCAAGAAGCCTTGTTGCGCTTACCGTTTTAATTAAATGCTGAGCTACAAGAGAATCTACTGCCGGTACACCTGAAATATCAAGTATAGCTATAGTGCTTCCTGTTTCAACTATTTGCTGAAGAAGGTTTTCCATTACTACCTGTGTTCTTGCACTGTCAAGCGTACCGATAATCGGAAGCGCTACAACACCGTCCCACACACGTATTACAGGAGTTGAAATTTCAGTAATCTCGTCAGTCTGTCTTGAAATTACATCTTCACGGCCTTTGATATAGCCTTCAAAAGTAAGTATAGCCATATTATCTATAATCTTACTGATCTTCAGGCTGTCTTCGTAAAGTTTAACAGGATCAGAAACATCTTTTGAAAGAATTTCTAATAAAGCCTCTTTAAATGTAAACATGTACACGCCTGTTTCTCTTGGAGAAAAACCTCTTTTTGCCCTTGATACAGAAATACCCATAAGAATATCGTGTACTTTTTCAAATCCTTTAGCATCTTTATCATCGATGTTAGATTCGTTTAGGGCACTTAAAAATGCATTGGCAAAATCTTCAGAATCTTCCTTTTGGTCCTCTGCGTTAAAATAACTGTCTTCGGCCATTTGTTTGGAAATCCAAAGTTCAAGGATGGCATCTTTTTTTTCTTTCAAAATTTGTGTTGAATTATCTTCCATTAATATTTGTCCTTTTCTAAATTAGCTAAATAGTTTTACGATTCAGGATAACCTTTTTAGGTATGCGCATTGTTAACAAATGTAACCTTTAACAATTATAGAAATGTTACATTTTACACAATTTTTCTTATACTTTGCATTTTATAAATACTTTAATTTAGCTGTAAACAGATTTCCTCTTAACAAAATACCCTTCTACATCCGAAACAGAATCAAACGGCACGTTTACCAACTGCCCCTGCTTGTTATATATGGCGCCAAATACAAGAAAATTCTTTGTAATTGCTTCATAATTGCGCGAAATGATCATACGGTGCAAACGCAACTTTGCAGAATCACTACTTCCAAAAAGCACATAGAATCACATATAGACTGGATACCTTCTTTTAAAAAAGTTAAGGCTTTCCGGGAAATCATTAAGGCTAATTACACGATAATGATTAATAATATTTATTTGTGTTGAGAGTTGGCATATAGTACGTAATATTTAATAATTTTAAAGAAAGTAAAACGTATATATTAATTAAGGGAATATAAAATTTTATCCTCGAGTGTTTTACCTGTTTTACCATCAATTATAATATTCCTAAATCTTACAATGTTCATTAGGAAATGCAAGTCTGATAAAATATTTGAATTTATTATCTTTCTCTCCGACTGATTTGGTTACAGATAATTTTTCATTGTAGACTGAAGTATCAATATCAAATTCTGATTTTAATTTTTTTATCAAATCATTTATTGAAAATTTATATTCAATATCGTTATTTTCTTCTCTTATAACTTTTCCGCTTTTATCGTAAAATAGGCTTATACCAATTTTACTATCAGAAAAATAATCAAATTCAGCAATAATATTATAATTATCTAAATCATATATATATATATATGGTAAAAATTACCACCTTCTTTTTCTCTTATTTTCTCTTTGTAATAAGAGACCCCTTTAGATATTTCATACAAAGTATCATTAACTACATAAGAATATAGGCCTGGGTATATTTGGTGATGTTCTATTTGTTGAATATTAATTTTTTTCTTTTTACAAGAGTTTAGAACAATCGAATCGGTTACTTGACAATATGCAGTGGTCGTACAACAGATGGAAAGCAAAAAAATTAGTTTATAGTGGAACATCTTTTTTATTTATTATGTCTGTAATAGTACGCCATTGCCATTTCCAAGTGCTTTTTCTCGTAGGATTATAGCTCATTATATTATCTGTTGCCATTTTTATCTCCTCTATTCCCATTAAACCATGATGATAAATATATTTCGCATTTGGTTCATCATCTAATTCTTTAAGTTTTTTAAACCTTTCATTTAAAATTTTCCATTATCAATGCCAGGATAATATCCTATTACTTTGATGGAGAAAATAAGCCTCTGTCTTCATCTAACTTTATAACTAAGTTACACCAATTTCTCATAAATTAATATTGTATCTCTTCTAAGAAAAACGTCAATTTTCTTAAATTAAAAATATATTCATATTGATCTAAATTCCTAATCTAATACCTTTAGTATTCAATACTTACAGATTTCAATATCAATATCTCATATTTAAATTATTATTCAAATAATTATATCCACCTTTTAGATTAACTAACTTTTGATATTCAGGATTGACCTTTTTGTAATATCATTTATTAAGGGTTGTGATGTACAGTCCTATCTTCTAAAACTTCTCCTGTTACGCCATCAATTATTATTGATCTGGATGTAATACGACTGATATAGTAAAGTATGAAGTATCTAAATCTATTATCTCTGGGACCTGACCTAAGAATAGATAATTTTTGTTTCTCTGCCCACACATCAATTTTGTAATCAGATTGTAATTTTTCTATAATTTTATAAATAGAAAATGGATAGTTCTTATCTTGATCTATTTGTTTTATTAGCTTACCTCTCTTATTATAAAAATTAGAAACCCCTACAAGACAACTGAAAAACAAATTGTGTTCAGATATCAATCTCATTGTTTGTTTATCATAAACACTATTTTTTGTAATAATTTGTCCCTGTACATTTACAATCTCTTTAAAACTATCAGTATTATTGTAGAGTTCAAATGTGGTATCATTGCTTACATACTTAAGATTATCATAAGAAAGCGAAGTATCATATTTTGATAAATCAAGACGAACTTTTTTATAAACATATAATTTTTGGCAATTGCAAAAAGCTACAGCTATAAAAGCAAACATTAATAAATATTTAGTCATAAATTTATACTGCTCTAAATTAAAATTTCTGTCATAATTTTCCATGTCAATGCCAGGATAATATCCTATTAATTTGATAGATACAATAAACCTCTGGCTTCATCTAATTTTATTATATTGATGCCAATCTATCATTTTTTCAGTTCATTAAAAAAAAGGTAAGTATTATCCCTCTCCTTTTCAATCATATCAGCTATACCAAGTCCAGAACTTAAATTATTATTTGTTGAAACAAAGTAAATTGATTGTAAAAAATTCTCACTCATTTCAGGCATGTAATCTGTAACAAAATACTCTCCTTTTTTTAATTTAAATTTCTTTTTATTTCCGTTTAAGAAAACCTGCTTTGATTTTCTTATATAACTAAATCTAAAATATTCATTAATCTTTTGCCCATATAACGGATTAAAAATTATGTCATTTTTATCATGGGAATATTCAACTAAATATTTGTGTTTTCCATAATATTCAACCTCCCTTATTGTAATCGATACAACAAAAAGATTTAACTTTCTTAATTCTAAAATTTCTTTTGAATTAAAACGTTTAAATTTTGATTTATCCTTTTTTGTAAAAAAATAAACTCTATAAGAAGTTTGAAAAGGGTCAGCTTCACATAAGTTAAGGGAATTATTTAATCCAATAATTTCTGTATCAAAATAAAAGTTACCATTGTTATTAAAAGCGTAACAATCACATTTATATTCCGGAATTGTATCAGTGATAGATGGGATATATACTAATGAAAGGTCATTTAAAGTTTTTTTTAATATATCATTATTAAAAAATTGCTCCTTATATAATTTACTAATAATTGCAATATGATAAGAATCTTCCACATATAGGTGTCTGAAATTTCTTCCAATGACACTGTCATTTTTATCGAGATTTTTCTCTAATCTCTTTAAATAATTTGTCTTCTGAAGATATGATCTGTTTATTTTTCTTAAAACAGGTCTCTCAAACTCATAAGATACATTTAAAGGATCGTACAGTTTAAGTCTTACCTCTTTTGGTAAACCATCTGTATTCTGAAATCCTTTTTCATTATAATCCTTATGATATGACATTACAGTATTATATCCTTCAGGTATTTCAGTGAAATAGTAATATTTGCCTTTTTTATCATAATTTCCTTCTATAGGTGGTATTTCAAACCCTTCAAGGGTAACCCTTGCATTTTTTACAACTTTACCGTTTTCGGCATCGGTAAGATAAATTTTTATAGCTGCACCATTTTTATTTTGAGAATAGCCTGATACATTGCACAAGCAGCAAAATATCAATACAGTTATTTTTAGGACATATACCCTAAACAAACTATTACAATGTTTATCACTCCTAAAACGCATAATTACCAAATTAAAATTTAAAGTACTTTATAAGAAAAGTGTGCCGTGTGATTGACGAAGTACTTGTAAGAATATTTTATACAATATTAAAGCTGTTTTTCCGAAAAA
>Ga0157370_10005956_pt1 | contig 13570 bp, 13 predicted proteins | sample C35metaG_FD_113463 | JGI IMG/M metagenome (GOLD analysis project Ga0157370, IMG submission 113463) | Corn rhizosphere microbial communities from Kellogg Biological Station, Michigan, USA - C3-5 metaG | ecosystem: Host-associated > Plants > Roots > Rhizosphere > Soil | place: USA: Michigan...
GCCGGGCTGATGAACTACGTCTACCTCACGCTGAAGCCGCTGCGGCTGAACCAGCAGAAGTACATCGGCATGGTCGACATCCTCGACAACCCGACCGAGCTGGAGAACTTCCTGCGCATGGAACGCTGGATCTTCGATTCGCCGGACCAGGCCGGCGAGGCGTTCCGCCAGTTCATCAAGGACTTCTACCAGGGCAACAAGCTGGTCAAGGGCACGCTCGAGATTGGCGGCCGACCGGTGGATCTGGGCATGGTGACCCAGCCGGTGCTGAACATCTTCGCCGAGCAGGATCACCTGGTGCCGCCGGATGCGTCGCGGGCGCTGGGCAAGCATGTCGGCACCACCGACTACACCCAGCTCGCGTTCAAGGGCGGCCACATCGGCATTTATGTATCGGGTCGTGCGCAACGCGAAGTGCCGCCGGCGATCCACGAATGGCTGCGTCAGCGCGCATGATGGCCGCGCTGACCAGCGGAGCATGGCGATGAACCAGGTCAAGCGCCTGCAGCGAGCGCGCAACGACCGCAGGCTGGCCGGCGTCTGCGGTGGCATCGCGGAGTACTTCGGCTGGGATTCGACCCTGGTGCGGGTTGCCTGGATTCTGCTCACCCTGCTCGGTGGATCCGGCATCCTGCTGTATCTGATCTTCTGGGTGGTGATGCCCGAGGCGGCATGAGGGCCGCATTCGCTGCCCCTGCGACGATCGCTTGCGAGATCCACAATGCTCTCGATGACCGGCGAGCAGTTCGACGATAATGAACAGATGACCGGTCCAACCAAAACCCACGATTCCATTCGCGCCGTGCAGTGGCGCGGCGACCATCTGCGCCTGCTCGACCAGCGCCTGCTTCCGGGCGAAGAGCGCTGGATCGATTGTCGTGATGCAGCGCAGGTGACGACGGCTATCCGCGACCTGGCTGTGCGCGGCGCACCGGCGATCGGCATTGCCGCGGCCTGGGGTGTGGCGATGGCGGCGCAGCAGGGCGCGGCACTGGATCCGGTGCTGGCAACCTTGCGCGCCGCTCGCCCCACCGCCGTGAACCTGATGTGGGCATTGGACCGGATGAAGAAGCGCATCGTCGCTGGTGCCGATGCCGACGCATTGCTGCGCGAGGCGCAGGCGATCCAGGACGAGGACTTGGCCGCGAACCGGCACATGGGCCAGTTGGGCGCGTCGTTGATCACGCCCGGTTCCGGTGTGCTGACCCACTGCAATACCGGCTCGCTGGCCACGGCCGGTTACGGCACGGCACTTGGTGTCATTCGCGCCGGCGTGGCGGCTGACCGGATCACCCGCGTGTATGCCGGCGAAACCCGCCCATGGCAGCAGGGCGCGCGGCTGACCATGTGGGAATTGATGCGCGACGGCATCCCGGCGCAACTGATCGCCGATTCCGCGGCGGCGCACCTGATGAAATCCGGCGCCGTGCAGTGGGTGATCGTGGGCGCCGACCGGATCGCCGCCAATGGCGACACCGCGAACAAGATCGGCACCTACCAGCTGGCGATCGCCGCGAAATACCACGGCGTGAAGTTCATGGTGGTGGCGCCGTCCTCGACGGTCGACATGGCCACGGGCACGGGCGAGGAAATCGAGATCGAATTGCGCGACGCGGCCGAGCTGTTGAGCACGGCGGGGCGGCGCACGGTAGTCGAGGGCGCGCAGGCGTGGAACCCGGTCTTCGACGTGGCGCCAGCGGAACTGATCGACGCCATTGTCACCGAACGCGGAGTCATCGAGCGGCCGAACAGCATTTCGATGCAGGCGATGTTCGGGTGGTAAAGCTGCCCCGCGAAATTGGCCTGTTTCTCCTGGGTGGGCCGGGCGGGTTGGCGATCGATGCCGGCATCGTGCAGATGCTGGTCGGTTTCGGACGCTGGAACCCGTATCTGGCCCGGGTGCTGTCGTTCCTGCCGCAGCCGCTTCTACCTGGGGATGGAATCGTCGCTGCACATTCGCGGCGCGCCACAGCGGCCGCAATCCTCGTGCCGAATGGCTGCACTGGATGGCGCTGATGAGCATGGGCGCGCTGGTCAATTACGGCGTCTACGCGCTGCTGCTCTTGAACTATTCGGCCCAGCACCGGTGGCCGGCGCCGGCCGTGGCGGCGGGCGCCGTGCTCGCCGCGCTGGTCAATTTTTCGACAGCACGCCGGATGCATTTCAGGCATCCCGAGGCAAGCTCATAAGTTATTGATTTACATGGCTTAAATCCTGCCGTTTTGTGACCAATCGTGCTACACTTGATCGGTTGATTTCGGGTCGCTGGCGCATGCGCCTGAGACGCGTCGCCAGCGTCCTTTTTTCGTTCACAGGGAAGCCGATCAATGGCAGAAAACGCCAAAGAAATCATTCGCGTCAACATCGAAGACGAGATGCGCCAGAGCTATCTCGATTACGCCATGAGCGTGATCGTGGGCCGCGCGCTCCCGGATGTCCGCGATGGCCTGAAACCCGTGCATCGCCGCGTGCTGTTCGCGATGAACGAGTTGAGCAACGTGTGGAACAAGCCGTACAAGAAATCGGCTCGCGTGGTCGGTGACGTGATCGGCAAATACCATCCGCATGGTGACCAGTCGGTTTACGACGCGATCGTGCGCATGGCGCAGCCGTTCTCGCTGCGCTACATGCTGGTCGACGGCCAGGGCAACTTCGGTTCGGTCGACGGCGACAACGCCGCAGCCATGCGCTACACCGAAGTGCGTATGTCGCGGCTCACCCACGAACTGCTGGCCGACATCGACAAGGACACCGTCGACTTCGGCTTCAACTACGACGAGAGCGAGCGCGAGCCGCTGGTGTTGCCTTCGCGCGTGCCCAACCTGCTGGTCAACGGTTCCGCGGGCATCGCGGTGGGCATGGCCACCAACATCCCGCCGCACAACCTCAACGAGGTGATCGCGGCGACGATTGCGCTGATCGACGAGCCCGCGCTCTCGATCGACGAGCTGATGCACTACATCCCGGGGCCGGACTTCCCGACCTACGGCATCATCAACGGTTCATCCGGCATCATCGAGGCCTATCGCACCGGCCGCGGCCGCATCCTGGTGCGCGCCAGGGCCGAGATCGAGACCGAGCCGAACGGTCGCGAGACCATCATTGTCCACGAGCTGCCGTACCAGGTGAACAAGGCACGGCTGATCGAGAAGATCGCCGAGCTGGTCAAGGAAAAGAAGCTCGAAGGCATCAGCGAGCTGCGCGACGAATCCGACAAGGACGGCATGCGCGTCGTCATCGAGATCCGCAAGGACGCGATGGGCGACGTGGTGCTGAACAATCTGTTCCAGCAGACCCAACTGCAGGTCACCTTCGGCATCAACATGGTGGCGCTGCTCGACGGCCAGCCGAAGCTGCTGAACCTCAAGGACATCCTCGAGGCGTTCGTCCGGCACCGGCGCGAGGTGGTCACCCGCCGCACCATCTTCGAGCTGCGCAAGGCACGTTCGCGCGCGCATATCCTCGAAGGTCTCACCGTGGCGCTGGCCAACATCGACGAGATGATCGAGCTGATCAAGACCTCGGCCTCGCCAGCGGAAGCGCGCGAGTGCATGGTTTCGCGCCGTTGGGAAGCCGGGCTGGTGCGGACGCTGCTGTCCGCCACCGGCGCCGATGCGTCGCGACCGGAGGACATGGATCCTCGCGACGGGCTGAAGGACGATGGCTATCATCTGTCCGAGGCACAGGCACTGGAAATCCTCGCGATGCGCCTGAACCGCCTGACCGGGCTGGAGCAGGAAAAGCTCTCCGACGAATACCGGATGATTCTCGACACCATCCGCAGCCTGATCGAGATCCTGGAGAACCCGAACCGCCTGCTGGAAGTCATCCGCGAAGAGCTCGATGCGATCAAGAGCGAATTCGGCGATGTCCGTCGCACCGAGATCCAGCATTCGCAGGAAGATCTCAACGTGCTCGACCTGATCGCGCCGGAGGACATGGTGGTCACCCTCTCGCACACCGGCTACATCAAGCGCCAGCCGGCCAGTGCGTACCGCTCGCAGCGACGTGGCGGCAGGGGCCGTTCGGCCTCCGCGCTGAAAGACGAGGATGTGGTCGAGCAGTTGTGGGTGGTCAACACGCACGACACCCTGCTGGCCTTCACCAGCACCGGTCGGGTCTACTGGCTCAAGGTTTACCAGATCCCGGAAGCGGGCCCGGGCGCGCGCGGCAAGCCGATCATCAACCTGCTGCCACTGGGCGAAGGCGAGAAGGTGCAGGCGGTGTTGCCGATCCGCGAATACGCCGAGGATCGCTTCGTGTTTTTCGCCACGAAGCACGGCACGGTCAAGAAGACCCCGCTGACCGAGTTCGCGTTCCAGCTGCAGAAGGGCAAGCTGGCGATCAGGCTCAATGACGACGATGCGCTGGTCAACGTCGAACTGACCGACGGCAACAGCGACATCCTGCTGTTCGCCTCCAACGGCAAGGTCAATCGTTTCGACGAGAACACCGTGCGTTCGATGGGCCGCACGGCCGCCGGCGTGCGCGGCATGAAGCTGCTCAAGGGCGCCGATGTGGTGTCGCTGATCGTGGCGGCCGAGGGCGACATCCTCACCGCGACGGCGCGTGGCTACGGCAAGCGCACCGAACTGGCCGAGTTCACCAAGAAAGGCCGCGGCACCCAGGGCGTGATCGGCATCCAGTGTTCCGAACGCAACGGCCCGCTGGTCGGTGCGGTACAGGTCACCGAGGCGCACGAGCTGATGCTGATTTCCAACCAGGGCACGCTGGTGCGTACCCGCGTGGCGGAGGTTTCGCAGCTGGGCCGCAACACGCAGGGCGTGACCTTGATCAAACTGCCTGTGGATGAGGTCCTGGTCAGCGTGATGCGCCTGGATGCGGAAGATGACGCCGGTGACGAAGGTGCCGATCCCGATGGCGATGCACCGACGGGTGATGCCGGCTCGGAGAGCGTGAACTCCCCCGCCGCGGACGAGTGACCCTGGCGTCCTGAAACAGAAAGCCCCGGTCATGCCGGGGCTTTTCTCATGCGCAGGCGGAAGACGATCGTCAGCGATTGTCCAGTGTGGCACCCGTCAGCAGGCCGCGCGCCAGCATGCTGCACTGGCGCCGGTACAGCAGCAGCTGCCACTGGCGGCCGCCTACCTGCCGCCACAGCACGGCCGAGCGCACCGCGGCCAGCAGGTTCGCGCGCACTTTCTCGACCACTGCAGGCTGCTGCAGTTGCTGCGGGTTGCCGCTGACCATCACCCGTGGCCGCAACGTGGACAGGGTGGAGGCGTAAAGCTCGGCAAGCCGACCGCTCACCTGGGACGAATCCTGGCCGAAGTGTTCGACCTGGCGCTGCGCCGCGAGGATGCCCTGCTGCAGCGTCTCCAGCAATTCCGGACGCCCGGACAGACTGCGCTCCAGCCGCATCACCGTCACCACCATGCGCGTGATCGACATGTCGCGATCGCTTTCGTCAAGCTGGGCGATCAACTTGCGCAGGCCAAGCCGCAGGTTCGATACCCCGTCATACACGGCCACCACGGAAGGGGCGTCGATGCGGAACACGCTGGCCACGCCGGCCTGCATCGTGGCGTCGTCGCAGCGGCCGTCGTTGGCCAGCTGCTGCGCCAGCGCGCAGGCCTGGAACAGGCCAGCCAGGGCGAGCACGCGCTCCTCGTTCATGCCAAAGGTTTCAAACACGGGTTTGCGATTCCCTGTCGTGGGATGGATCGGCACGCGTGCATGCCGGCAGCAGGCCACCGTAGGCTGCATCGGTGGCCATGATCACGGCACCGCCGAGGCAGACGTCGCCAGCATAGAAGACTATCGACTGTCCCGGGGTCACGGCGCGTTGGGGATCATCGAAGCGTACCTCAACCCCGTCTGCGCCGACGCTTACGTCGCAGGCCTGGTCGGCCTGGCGGTAACGGGTGCGCGCGGTGCAGCGAAACTCGTCTGCCGGCGCGGTACCGGCAATCCAGTGGGGTGGCTCAGTGCGCAGCCGCCGGGAATGCAACCAGCGGTTCTCGCCGCCCTGGGCGACATACAGGACATTCGCCGGCACGTCCTTGCCCACCACGAACCACGCTTCGCCGCTGGCGCCCTGCCTGCCGCCGATGCCGAGGCCGTTGCGCTGGCCCAGGGTGTAATACATGACGCCCTGGTGCTCGCCGATCAGCGCCCCGTCGGGCGTGCGCATTTCCCCCGGACGGGCAGGGATGTACTGCGACAGGAAGCCGCGGAAATCGCGCTCGCCGATGAAGCAGATCCCGGTGGAATCCTTCTTCGCATGTGTCGGCAACGCCGCATGGCGGGCAAGCTCGCGCACCTGCGATTTGTCGATGGAACCCAATGGGAACAGCGTGGCAGCCAGCGCCCGCTGGCCCAGCGCGTGCAGGAAATAGCTCTGGTCCTTGTTGGCATCCAGCGCGCGCAGCAAGCGGTATCGGCCTTCGACACAATCGATGCGCGCGTAGTGGCCGGTGGCGATCTTTTCGGCGCCCAGCGCACGTGCTTCGTCGAGAAAGGTCTTGAACTTGATCTCGCGGTTGCACAGCACGTCGGGGTTGGGCGTGCGACCCGCGCGGTATTCGGCCAGGAAATGCTCGAACACGCCGTCCCAGTATTCCGCCGCGAAATTGCGCGCGTGGAACGGGATGCCGAGCCGGCCACATACGGCGACGGCGTCCTTGCGGTCGACGTCGCTGGTGCAGGGGCCGCCACGGTCGTCTTCCTCCCAGTTCTGCATGAACAGGCCTTCGACCTGATGACCGGCCCGCTGCAGCAGCAGCGCGGCCACCGACGAATCGACGCCCCCGGAGACGCCCAGCATCACCTTCATGCCGATCCGCTTCCAGGCAAATAGCTCAGGCTGGCCAACGGCAGCCGTTGGCCGGCCAGCCAGGCGTCGATGCTCAGCAGCACCAGCGGGCTGCGCAGGCGATCGCCGAAGGCGGCGATCTCGGTGCGGCTCAGCCACAGCGCCCGGCGAATGCCGGTGTCGAGCGGGCGCTTCGGGTCGTGGTCGATGGCCTTCGCCGCAAAGCTGAAGCGCACCACCGCTTCGCCATGTTCGGTACTGCGCCATTGCTGCACCCCGATCAGGTGCTGCAACGCCACCGTCCAGCCGGTCTCCTCCAGGGTCTCGCGCGCGGCGGCGGCAGCAAGGCTCTCGCCATCCTCGAGATGGCCCGCCGGCTGGTTGTACACCAGTCGACCGGCAACTTCTTCCTCGACCATCAGGTAGCGCTCGCCATCGGCGACCACGCAGGCCACGGTGACGTGCGGGCGCCAGATTCGGGTGACTGGCGTGGGAGCGTTCATGGGCGGGGCGGGGTCTGGAAAAGTGTCCATTGTGCCATTACCTGTACGGACGGATCGACGCATCGGGCTGCATCCGCTGCGGCGTATACTTCGACCCAGAGAACACGCTTCCGGAAACCATGGCCCACGAAAACGAACACGAGCATGACAGCGACCGCGGCCTGGCGGTGGAAACCGCCAAGCCGGAGGTGGCGCGACCACCCCTGTTCCAGGTGCTGCTGCTGAACGACGATTTCACTCCGATGGATTTCGTGGTGGAGGTGCTGCGCAGCTTTTTCAACCTGGACCAGGAGCAGGCGGTGCAGGTCATGTTGCACGTGCACACGCGCGGGCGCGGCGTGTGCGGGGTGTTTACCCGCGAAGTCGCGGAAACCAAGGTCACCCACGTCAACGAATATTCACGTTCGCATCAGCACCCGTTGCTGTGCACTATGGAAAAGCTCTGACGACCCCCATTTCGTGCTCATCGCGGCAACCACGGCCGCTCAACAAGCCAAGCGGAGACGATCCGAATGTTCAGCAAGGATCTGGAAGTCACCATCGGCCATTGCTACAAGCAGGCCCGCGAACAACGCCATGAGTTCATGACGGTGGAGCACCTGTTGCTGGCGCTGACCGAAAACCAGTCGGCGCTGGGTGCGCTGCGGGCGTGCGGGGTGGAATTGCCGCGCCTGTCGGCCGAACTGGCCCGCATCATCAGCGAGACGGTGCCGGTGTTGCCGCCCGGCGACGAACGCGACACCCAGCCGACCCTCGGATTCCAGCGGGTGCTGCAGCGTGCCGTCTACCACGTGCAATCTTCCGGCCGGAAGGAAGTCACCGGCGCCAACGTGCTGGTGGCGATCTTCGGCGAGAAGGATTCGCATGCGGTGTTCTTCATGCATCAGCAGGAAATCACCCGGCTCGACGTGGTCAATTACATCTCGCACGGCATCGCCAAGATCGGCGACGAGCCGGCCGCGAGCACGTCGGGCAGTGAGCGGGAAGGCGAGGAAGGCGGGGAACCCAAGGGCAATCCGCTGCATGAGTTCGCCAGCAACCTCAACGAACTGGCGCTGGAAGGCAAGATCGACCCGCTGATCGGGCGCGCCGACGAAATCGAGCGCACGATCCAGGTACTGTGCCGCCGGCGCAAGAACAACCCGCTCTATGTCGGCGAGGCCGGCGTGGGCAAGACGGCCCTGGCCGAGGGCCTGGCCAAGCGCATCGTCGACGGCGAGGTGCCCGAGGTGCTGGAGAGCGCCACGATCTGGGCGCTGGACCTGGGTGCGCTGGTCGCCGGCACCAAGTACCGCGGCGATTTCGAGAAGCGCCTGAAAGGCGTGATCGCGCAGCTGAAGAAGCAGCCCGGCGCGATCCTGTTCATCGACGAGATCCACACCATCATCGGCGCGGGTTCCGCCTCGGGCGGCACCATGGATGCGTCGAACCTGATCAAGCCGATGCTGGCCTCGGGCGAGCTGCGCTGCATCGGCTCGACCACGTTCCAGGAATACCGCGGCGTGTTCGAGAAGGACCGTGCGCTGGCCCGCCGCTTCCAGAAGATCGACGTGGTCGAGCCGACCGTGGCCGACAGCATCGAGATCCTCAAGGGCCTGCGCTCGCGCTTCGAGGAGCATCACCATGTCGCCTATACCAACGACGCGCTGAAAGCGGCGGTGGACCTGTCGGTGAAGCACATTCCCGACCGTCTGCTGCCGGACAAGGCGATCGACGTGATCGACGAGGCCGGCGCACGCCAGCGGCTGCTGCCGGAGGATCAGCGCACCGGCACCGTCGACGTGAGCGAGGTCGAGTACATCGTGGCCAAGATGGCGCGGATTCCGGCCAAGCAGGTGTCGGCTTCCGATCGCGATGTCCTGCGCAACCTCGAGCGCAATCTCAAGATGGTGGTGTTCGGGCAGGATCCGGCAATCGAAGCGCTTGCCGCCTCGATCAAGATGGCCCGTTCGGGCCTGGCCGACCCGTCCAAGCCGATCGGCTGCTTCCTGCTCGCCGGCCCCACCGGCGTGGGCAAGACCGAGGTCACCAAGCAGCTGGCGATGCAGCTCGGCATCGAGATGATCCGCTTCGACATGTCCGAGTACATGGAAGGCCACTCGGTGTCGCGCCTGGTCGGCGCGCCTCCGGGCTATGTCGGTTTCGACCAGGGCGGCCTGCTGACCGAGGCGGTCACCAAGCATCCGCATGCGGTGCTGCTGCTGGACGAGATCGAAAAGGCGCACCCGGACGTTTTCAACATCCTGCTGCAGGTGATGGATCGCGGCGTGCTTACGGATACCAACGGCCGCGAGGCAAACTTCAAGAACGTGGTGGTGGTGATGACCACCAATGCGGGCGCCGCGATTGCCTCGCGCCGCACGATGGGTTTCGTCGAGCAGAAGCACGAGGCGGACGCGATGGAGGTGATCCGGCGCATCTTCACCCCGGAATTCCGCAACCGGCTGGATGCGATCATCCAGTTCGGCGCGCTGGATTTCGAGCACATCCTGCGCGTGGTGGACAAGTTCCTGATCGAGCTGGAAAGCCAGCTGACCGAGAAGCGGGTGAGCCTGGACGTGGACGCCGATGCCCGCCGCTGGCTGGCCGAGCACGGCTTCGATCCGCAGATGGGCGCGCGGCCGATGGCGCGGGTGATCCAGGAGAAGGTGAAGCGCGCACTTGCCGACGAGCTGCTGTTCGGCAAGCTGGCCGAGGGTGGCCTGGTGCGGCTCAGCGTGGCCGATGGCGAGTTGAAGGTCGATTGCAAGGCCGCCGGGAAGTTGCCGGCTGTCGTCGAATAGCCCGCCGCTTCGGCTGGGCCCGAGGCAAAGCAAAGGCGGCGCAGTGCGCCGCCTTTGCTTGTCTGATTCGTCGTGTGCCTGCCGCGGCCGCCTTACTTCATGCGGTAGGTGATGCGTCCCTTGCTCAGGTCGTACGGGGTCATCTCGATCTTCACCTTGTCGCCGGTGAGGATGCGGATGTAGTGCTTGCGCATGCGCCCGGAGATGTGGGCGATGACTACGTGCCCGTTCTCCAGCTGCACGCGAAACATGGTGTTGGGCAGGGTCTCCTGGACCGTGCCTTCCATTTCGATGACGTCGTCTTTGGCCATATGTTCCGGGCTTCACGCGCAGCCGTGATGGCCGCGTAAGCCGTCGATTATGGCACGAACAGCGCGTTGGTTAAAGAATCATCAAGACGGGCGGCTGCTCAGGCGAAGTGCTCGTCCAGCTTGCGCCGGATTTCCTGCTCGATCATGCCCTTCAGCGGCATCAGCAGCATCCCCAGCTGCGCCTGGACCTGGATGGCATCGCTCTCGACCGCGATGGAGCCATTCACGCCCGGGCGGGAAAAACCCAGGGTATCGCCCTGCCACTGACCGGTCATGCCGAACTTCTCCTGCATGCGGGAGGCGACCTGATCGACCACGGCGCGCGCCTCGGCGATCGACAACTGGTGCGGGCGACGGATATCGATGCTGGGCATGGCGTGTTCCCGGGCAAAGCTCCATCTTAATGCCATGCGCCTGCATGGTAGAGTTTCGCGACCTGTCGACCTGGTCAGCCATGCGTATCGAATTCCCCAATGCGGCCCGTGAGGATTTCCATTGGGCACAGGCACGATTGTGCATCGGCAGCGCGCCGGACAACGATCTGGTGCTGGCCGCCAGCCAGGCGGCCGCGAAGCACCTGTGCATCGAACAGGATCGGCGTGGCTGGGTGCTGCAGGTGTTGCCGTCGGCGGACCGCATCTACGTCAATGCCAGGCCGGTGCGCGAACGGGCACTGTTGCGCGCAGGCGACGTGGTCAGCATCGGCGATTGCCGCCTGTTGCTGTGCGATGACGAAGATCCGGCCCTGCGGGCACCACACAAGGTCACCCGTCAGGGGCAATGCACGGTGGCCTTGCGGGCAGTAGCCGGGCCTCTCTCCGGCCGTGTCCTGCCGCTGCGGGACAGCCTGGAACTCGGCTCCGAGGGGTGCTACCCGCTTGGCCTGGCCCAGGGTGAGGCGGTGGGCTTGCGGATCAGCTGGGACGACGGCCAGATCCTGCTGGAGGACATCTGCCGCTCGCCACGCCATCCACTGCGCGTGAATGGGGTGGTGGTGCAGAAAGCGGTACTGCTGCCGGGCGACCAGATCGGGGTTGCCACGCATCGGTTCGTGCTGGAAGCGCCAGGCATGGAAGCGGAGCCCGAGATTGTCCTTGACGAACAGACGACGGCGGACCTGCCGGAGGCGGCCGCCGGCCCCAAGGGGGAAGTCTGGTGGCTGATCGTTACCGCCGCGGTGCTGGCCCTTGGCATCGCGCTGGTGTTGCTGATTCGCTTCTGAGCCCACCGCGGCACGACAGAACCCGGCTGCGCTGCGGTGCCTGATGTGCAGCCGGATGAAAAACGCGATGGAGCTCAGTGCTGTTTCAGTCGGCGTTTTAATTCAAGCGCCTGCGCCCGGTAAACGACGGCCGGCTGATAATTCGGATCAATCGCCAGGATGCGGTCCCACAGCGCGATGGCCCGGTCCAGTTGCTTGTCGCGATAGAGCACGATCGCCTGCTCGTGGTAAGAGTCCAGTAGCTGTTTGCGCAGCGCGGCGGCCTGCAGCCCGGCCGGTTTCAGCCCGGGCTTGATGGACAGGGCTTCGCCGAGGCGCGCCAGGGCCTGGTCATTCTGCCCCTGATCGAGCAGGGACACGCTCTCCCTTTGCAGTCGCTGTGCCTTGGCGGTCGGCGGTTCGCTGGCGGTGGCCTCGGCTGACAGAGGCAGCCGTATCTTTTCGCCAACGCGCAGCAGGGAGGGATTGGCCGACCCGTTGTAGCGGGCCAGGATCAGGAAGGCTCCCGGATCTCCCAGATAGCGGGCGGCCAGGGTGCTGTAGGAGTCGCCCGTCTGCACGACATAAGTCTGCGAACGGGAGCCAAGTGCCTGTCTGGGGTCGGCCACGAGCTGGTGCAGCATGGTCTGCGCCGAGCGATCGCCCGGATGCTGCTGCAGATAGTGCCGAAGGTCCTGTTCGCCATCGTGGTAATGGCCAAGTTGCAGCTCGTTGACGATCGCGGTGAACGACGGCACTGGCCGCGTCTCCGGCTGTGCGGCCGGTGCTTCGCGTGTCGCGGCCGGATTTTCATCGACCCGCGAGGTGCGTGCGCCGAACCGGGTGCAGCCAGTCGCAGCCAGCAGGGTCAACAGCATGGCCACAAACATGGCCTGTCCGAACCACGATCCGCCAGAACGAGATTGCCTTGCCAATGTCTAAACCCCTGATGACAACCCGTGGCCTGCCTGCCGACCGTTTCGTCGTCGTGACGACCGGCTTTGCCGTCGACCCAAGCCTCCCCCTGGATTGTGGCATCAAGCTTCGCAGGCAATCCGAAGTCGATCCGTGACGCCCCTCAAGCATCGCGGTTTTCGCCTCTCGCACTGCCGAGGTTGACCACTCCATGTTGCGCCGCGCCATAATGCGGGGAACACACTTCCACGGGATGCAAGCGCACGTGAGCAGAGTCTGGAATTTCAGCGCCGGTCCGGCGGCATTGCCGCAGGCGGTCCTCGAACGCGCCCGGCACGAGATGCTGGACTGGAATGGCAGCGCCGCCTCGGTAATGGAGCAGTCGCACCGCGGCAAGCGTTTCATCGCGATGGCCGCGCAGGCCGAGGCGGATCTGCGTGAACTGATGGGGATTCCCGCCGATTACGCCGTGTTGTTCCTGCAGGGCGGCGCGACCCAGCATTTCGCGCAGATCCCGATGAACCTGGCCGGCGAGCACGACAGCGCCGACTACATCGTCAGCGGACACTGGAGTGCCAAGGCGGTCGGCGAAGCCGGGCCTTACGTGCGGGTGAACGTGGCGGCCAGCGGCGAAGCAGAGGATTACCTGAAGCTGCCGTCGCGCGACAGCTGGCAGCTCGACCCGCACGCCGCTTACGTGCATTACACGCCGAACGAGACGATCCACGGCGTCGAGTTCCACGATATCCCCGACGTCGGCGATGCGCCGCTGGTGGCGGACATGTCGTCGAACATCCTGTCCGAACCGCTGGACGTCAGCCGCTTCGGGCTGATCTATGCCGGTGCCCAGAAGAACATCGGCCCCTCCGGCCTGGTGGTGATGATCGTCCGGCGCGACCTGCTGCAGCGCCCGGGTCGGCCGATGGCGCGGATCTTCCGCTATGCCGAGCACGCCGCCGCTGATTCAATGCTCAATACGCCGAACACCTGGGGCTGGTATGTGGCCGGACTGACCTTCCAGTGGCTCAAGGCGCAGGGCGGGCTTGGCGCGATGGCCGGGCGCAACCGGGCCAAGGCCGAGC
>Ga0157370_10005959_pt1 | contig 13564 bp, 9 predicted proteins | sample C35metaG_FD_113463 | JGI IMG/M metagenome (GOLD analysis project Ga0157370, IMG submission 113463) | Corn rhizosphere microbial communities from Kellogg Biological Station, Michigan, USA - C3-5 metaG | ecosystem: Host-associated > Plants > Roots > Rhizosphere > Soil | place: USA: Michigan...
GCCTGCGCATCGGTACGCGAGCGTATCGGAGTTCGTGCGGGCGTTCGGCGGCGACATGCCCGACCCCGCGCCGGCGCCCGCCCGGCCGCGTCGCCGGCCCGCGATGCTGCGCCGCCGCGCGCTGCTGATTGCTCCAATCGTACTCGTGCTCCTGTTCTTGGGATCGCGCCCGTCGGTGCTCGGCGCGTTACACGGGATGCTGCCGGCCGGATGGTCGCTCCTGACGGGGAATCAGACGGGCGGTGGAGGCGACGAGTCTTCCATCTTCTCGGATACAACGCCGCTCACGTCGTCCGACGAGGGCCGGCGCGTCGGCGGCGAGGTCGCGCGGAGGGGCCGGCGCCCCGCCACGACCGCCGAGCGTCCGGCGACGGGCGTGATCAGCGTCACGTTGACGGGCGGTACCTCGGCGTTCGTCGTCATCGACGGCCAGACGCGCGGCGGCACGCCGCTCACCTGGAGCGCGAATGCCGGCCGACACGTCGTCTCGCTGCGCGGCGAGGACCGGTACTCGCCTGCTCAAGTCAGCGTGAGCGTCGCTGGTGGCGATACGGCGCGGGCCGCGTTCATCGTCGCCGGCCGGCGCTGATTCGAAACTACGACTGAGGCGGCGTCGGCAGCGCCGGTTGTCCGTCGCGGCGTCGCAACATCGCCGGCGCCGGAGCGGCGGCCGGCAGCGCCGGCTCTGGCGCATGCGGAGGAGCGGGAAGTCTCCCCTGTGCGGCCAGCGGCGGCGCATGAGTCGCGCGCCGGCTCGCCGCCCGCCCGAGCATGTAGCCCGAGAGCGCGCCAAGCAGCGCACCGATCACCTCGGCGTGAATGCGACCAGCGAGCGCCAGCAGGAGCACGGCCGCCGTCACGATCACGATCGTCGCCAGCTCCAAGAGCATGCCCGACGTCAGCAGCCAGTGCTGCACCTCGGGGCGCTTGTACATGAGCGGCATGAGGAACAGGATGATCAACACCGCCGCGAACGCGGGCAACCCGAAGTACACGAGCCGCGCGTCGAACTGCGGGCCGTTCGGATCCTGCGTGCCGATGGCGTGCGCCAGCGTCATTGCCCGCTGGCGAAGCCGCTGGACCTCGGCGCGTCCCGAGTCGCGCGAGACGCGGATCTCGTCCATGCGGCGGCCGAACGCGCCAATGAGCGTTTGCTTATATACCTGGAAGCCGGAGTCGCTGAGGGCGGCCTGGAAGTGCGAGACGTCCGCCGTGCTGACGCGCGGTACGCGCATCCGGCCGAAGTCGCTCATCCGGATCTTGTCCCAGAGCGGCGTGTCGTACGGCGGCAGCGGGACGTTCACGACGACCGTCGCGGCGCCGGACGCCCGCTCCGCGGGGTTGCTGGACGCCGCGGTGACGAGCACGCGGGTCTTGAGCGCCGCCTCGACCCCGAAGTCGTGCGCGGCCGCGGCGACGACGTCGGCGAAAGTCCGGCTCGCGTCCGGTCCGGCGAGCTGCCCGAGCTGCGCGGCGGCATTCCAGACGCGATCCATGTCCGGATCCACCTGTCTGGATCGCCTGGCCGCGGAAATTCGGGCGGTGTCGGCGGCGAGCTGGCGAAGGACCGAATCCGCCGGATCGAGGGCGACCTCGAGACGCCGACGGCGTTCGTCGATCTCGAGCAGCGCCCGCTCCATCTCGTACCGGGTATTGCCGACGACCACGGAATCCGCCGACGATTGTCCCTGCGCGAAAGCGGGCCGGGCTGTGGGCGCGGCGAGCAAAACGGCCGCTCCCAGGAGCGACAGAAATCGGGTGGAGCGATTGAATCGATTACAACGGTTCGCGGAGCTCAATCTCAGCTCTCGAGCAGGAGGCGAAGGCCGGCGGGAGGGAGAGCACCGCCGCGTTCGAATTTGAAAGTAATCGATGCGCGCCCGTTGCCTAGATCGAAAACGCGCTTTAGCGCTGGCAGCCCCCCATGGCGCGGGCGTGTGCTCCGGCTCCGGCCTTCATTGCCGAATCCAGCATGCCCGGCGGCAGGTCGTTCATCATCTTCCGCATGTCCATCGTCCGGTAGCCGTCGGGCACCGCAAAGACGACATCGTCGATCGGACCCTCGATCAGTTCCACGATGTCCATCGTCATCGTGACGGTGAACGGCTTGCCCTGTTCGTCCATGTGCGTCGATCGGTGAATCGTTCGCAGCGGAGAACCCTTCGGAAGCTTCGATTCCGTGGAGCTCCCGGTTCGATTCGGCACATCGCCGCCGAGCCCGGTAGCGCTCAGCAGCGTCTTCGCCATCGCCTCGCTCGCGCGCTCGAGATCGAGCGACGGCGCGATCCACATTTCCGAGACGTCGTCAAATGGCTGCACACAGCTCTCGCCCATGAGCGTCGTTTCGACCGTTCCGGCCTGAGTGACGCGAAACCGATGCGTCGGCCGCCCGAGCATGGGCTCACCAGGTCCCAGATCGTCCACGACGTTCTTTGTCACGTGCCGCTCGACCTTGGGCAGCAACGCACCCATCGCGGCGAAGTTGGAGCTCGAAACCGTTGCCACCTGCTGGGCCGGCATCACGGTGGTCACGGTGCTGTCGGCCGTGTCGTAGACCATATACATGCCCTCGGCCTCGGTCAGGGCGCCGGATACCTGCACGAAGCTCTGCCGGATTCGGCGCGCGGTCACCTGTTGTTTCATCGCGATCGACGATCGCTTTGCGGCGCCCTGGCCCGAGTCGATGACGATGTTCGTCGTGAGCGACCATCCCGGCAACGACCCCTGCGCCGGAAGCGATGCCGGCGAAATCGCGGCCGTAAGCGAGACGACGACTGTACCGCAGCGCGCAACGATGCTCATGGGACCCCAGGCAAGGGACGACGCGCGGCGGCGGCCGGCGCGCGATGCTTTTCAGCATGCACATTAGCACATGTTGAAGAAAGCGTCCAGCATCGCGGCGCCGTCCGGGTCGCGGCGCCCTCGATCACCGGCCTACGCCGACCAGGCCGTCGGCGTCCGATTCCAGCGATGCGCCTTGAGCGTGTCGATCAACGCCGGCGAGAGCGGTCCGGCGTTCCCGGCGGCGACGTTCGCCCGCACGTGGCTCGCCTTGCGCATTCCCGGGATCACGACCGCAACGTCCGGATTGGAGAGGATGAACCGCAGGGCGATCTCGGGGAGTGTAGACCCGGGTGGCACGAGCGGCTCGAGACGCGCCACCCGATCGACTGTCGGCTCGAGGTTCTCGGGCAGAAAGTACGTGTTCCGCCAATCCCCCTCGGGCCACCTGCTCTCCTTCGTCAACGTCCCGGTGAGCGATCCTTCATCGAACGGAACCCGCGCGATCACGGCGACACCGTGCTCACGACACAGGGGAAAGAGCTCGTCCTCCGGCGCCTGATCGAAGATGTTGTAGATGACCTGCACCGAATCGATCGCGCCGCTGCGCAAGGTGCGCAGCGCGTTGGCCGGTTCCCAGCGGTTGATGCTCACTCCGACGGCACGGACCAATCCTTCGCGCTCGAGGTCATCGACGACACGCCGCCACCGGTCGTCGTCCGCCCAATCGTCTTCCCAGACATGGAACTGAAGCAGGTCGATGTGCGGCACACCGAGGTTGTCCAGGCTTCGCTCGGCGTACTCGCGGATGTAGTCGGCCGGGAAAACGTCGTCGAGCGCAAACCCGCGGCGCGACGGCCAGGTGCGGTTCTTCGGCGGAACTTTCGTCGCGGCGTAGAGCGTCTTGTCTCCATTCGCCCGCAGGGCCTTGCCGAGGATACGTTCGCTGCGCCCGTCGCCATACGCGGCGGCGGTGTCGAAGAAGTTGCAGCCGACGTCGATCGCGAGCTGCAGCGATCGGAGCGATTCGTCGTCATCGGAGCCGGTCCACCCTCCCATGCCCCACATGCCGTATCCGATCGCGCCGACCCGCCAGCCCGTTCGTCCAAATACGCGTTCTTTCATTGGGCTGAGTATAGTGAGTTACGGGGGAACGGGTCCGCGGGTTCGAATCATCGCCAAGGACGAGGAAGCGTTGCCACAGAATTCACGGAATCTACGGAAACAGCCACGGAATGGCTTCGGGGACCGCTCGGCCTCCGACAACATGTTGGCGCGCCAACTTTCGAGCGCCACACCAATCGCAACTGCCGCTCGTTTCAACGAAGACAGTGTGGGAACCGGAACTCCATAACCCTCGGACGCCGCTGACGTCGCCGGCACTGGGATACCTGTGGCCGCGCTGGATCTTTCTCCGCGGGCTCGGACTGATCTTCTGCTCGGCGTTCTATTCGCTGGCCTTTCAGATCCACGGTCTGATCGGCGCGCGAGGGATTCTGCCCGCCGGCGACTATCTGGCGACCATCCGCGCCGCGGTGCCGGGAATCAAACGGCTGTGGTATGCACCGAGCGTATTCTGGATTGGCTCGAGCGATCGGGCGCTGACGATCGTAGTCGCCGCGGGAATCGCCTGCTCGCTGCTCCTCGTCCTGAACATCTGGCCACGCATCGCGATCGCCGCATCGACCCTGCTCTTCCTCTCGTGTATCGCCACCTTGCAGGACTTCTCGTCGTATCAGTCTGACGGCATGCTCCTCGAGGCAGGATTCGTCTCGTTCTTCTTCGCGCCGCGCGGCGTATGGCCGCGACTCGGCACGCCGGACCCGCCATCGCGGCTCGCGCTCTTCATGCTGCGATGGGAGTGGTTCCGGATCTACTTTGAATCGGGGGTGGTCAAGCTCGCCAGCGGCGATCCGCATTGGCGGAATCTCACGGCGATGGACGACTACTACCAGAACGGTCCGCTGCCCGCCTGGCCGGGCTGGTACGTCCAACACCTTCCGCACTGGTACCACGCGGGCACGGTGGTCCTCACGCTCGTCGTCGAGCTGTTTCTCGTGTGGGCGGTCTTTCTGCCGCGGCGCTTCCGCGCCGCCTGCTTTTTGGTCGTGACCGCGCTTCAGATCGGCATCATCGCGACGGCGAATTATGCATTTCTGAATTATCTCGTGCTCGTGCTGGGCGTGCTGCTGCTCGACGACCAGACGGTGGCGCGGGTCGGAGCCCGGCTCGGCAAGCGAACGCCGGCGGGCGCGGGCGCCGCGCCCGCGCCCGGCGACGCCCGGACGGGATGGCGACCCTGGGGCGAGCTCGTGGCGCTCGGCTGGGTCTTTTACGCGACGATATGGGCGTTCTTCGCGCCCGGATCGCGCGGTCCGCTGGCCTCCCCCGAGCGCGCGCTCGAGCCGTTCCGGATCGCGAACGCATACCGGTTGTTCGCGAACATGACCGAGGCCCGGTACGAGATCGAGTTTCAGGGCAGCCGCGACGGCGGCAAGACCTGGGTGGCCTATCCGTTCCGCTACAAGCCGCAGGACCCCACGGAGCGGCCGGGCATCTATGCGCCCTACCAACCGCGATTCGAGTGGAATCTGTGGTTCGCGTCCCTCGGTCCGTGGCAGGAGTCGCCGTGGGTCGTGGCGACGCAGCAGCGGCTGATCGAAGGAAGCCCGAGCGTCTTGAGCCTGTTCAAGCGCGACCCGTTTTCCGGCCGGCCGCCGCCGCAGGTTCGGACGATGCTCTGGCAGTACTGGTTCACCGATCGGGAAACGAAACGGAAAACGGGCGCGTGGTGGCGACGACAGGAATTGGGGCTGTTCTCCGGCGTGGTGTCACGCCGGGCGGTCGGCGGCTTCGTCCTCACGGACTCCGCAACCACCCGCTGACATTCGATGACGGCTCACGGCGCGCAACGGCCGATTTCCACGTGACACTCTCGCGTCCGGCGGCGACGGCGTCACCGTCGTTCGTACACTTCCGTCAGTCCGCCGACGAACTCGGTCAGAATGCTTCCGCTCAGCGACGCGGAAAAGCGATCCCCCGTGTCGCGGTCCGTCAGCTCGATGGCGCCGTTGTTGTTCGTGTAGAAGCCCTGCTCGACGGACACTCCGCCGTCGTTGAACTGCGCCACGTCGCTGAACGTCCCGTCGAGGTTCAACGTGAGCACCTCGCTCGTGAGAACCGACCCGTCGGAGAACGTGACCGGCAGATTCGATCCGTTGATGGCACGAAGCGAATAGGTGCCGGCCACGGCCGCCGTCGGCCCGACCGAGTTGGAATCGTTGCACGCGGCCAGGCCGATGGCGAACGCCAAGATGGCGATGATTGTACGACGCATGAGCTCACTCCCCCGGGCAGATGTTCGGTCCCCGCGAGCTTTCATTAGCAAGGGGTAAACCGTCAGCCTGCCACCGCCATGGAGCCGAGCGTCATGGGTTGGAGCGTTCGAGAGCCAACCCGGCGGCGTTTATCGACGACGGACGCGACAGTGCGATCACCCCGAGCGACGTGAGCCCACAGAGAAAGGCGCCGGTCCACACGACGCCCGGTCCGAAGTGATCCAGCGCGGCTGTTCCCGCCCACGGGCCCACGATCAGCGCCAGGCTGAACGTGCTGGAGTACGCACCCATGTACTCGCCGCTGCGGCCCGGCGGCGCCAGATCGGCGACGTACGCGGTCGACACCGGAAAGAAAACCATCTCGCCGAACGTCCAGATCACCACTGTCGCCGCGATCGCGACCGCGCCGTGCACGATGCCGAGCGCGCCGAACCCGACCGCGAACAGCAGCATGCCGAGCATGGCCGCGTGCCGGTGCGTCCACCGCGACATCGCGAGGTTGAGCGGCACTTCGATCGCCACGATGATCAGCGTGTTCAGTACGAACAGCATTCCATAAAAAGACTCCCGATAATGGAGATCGCGCACGAGGTAGACTGGCATCGCGCCTTGGAGCTGCATGAACACCAGGCCGACCAGGAAGCTCGCGACGAAGAACGCCATCGCCCCGCGATCGCGCAGCACGCCCGCGCCGCCGCGATGCACGCCGGCGCGCGGCCCCTCGTGCTCGTGATCCAGAGCGAGCCGGTGCAGCGCCGCGAGCGAGCGCCGGCGCGACCAGAGGAGCGTCGTCAGCACGCCAGCCGCGGCAAGCGACGTCAACCCGTCGACCACGAACAGCAATGGGAACGAGACCACGGCGAGAAAACCGCCGACCGCGGGCCCCACGCTCATGCCGAGGTTCACGCCGAGCCGATTGACCGCGATCGCCGCCTTGCGCTGCGCGGGCGGGATCGACTCGGTGAGCGCCGACAACGTGGCCGGCCGGCCCGCGTCGGCCACGAGGGCCCAGGCGAACGTGAGCGTCACGAAGACCGCGAAACTGTGCACCAGCGGCATGACGAGCAGCAGGACTCCCGTGAGCGCCAGCGATCCCCGCATGATGGCGAATGGTCCGATGCGATCGCACAAGCGCCCGGCAATGGGCGCCGTGATCACGCCACCCACGCCGTACGCGGTCAGCGCGAGTCCGGCGAGCGACGCCGACACGCCAAGGTGCTCCGTGAGATAGAGCACGAGAAATGGCAACGCCATCATCCCCGCGCGATTGACGAGCGAAGTGGCGAAGACGATCCAGACGATCGATGGCAGGCCGCGAAGTCCGCGCCAGGGATTCGGTATCGAAGAAAGCACGTGAGTATTCCGTCGTGTTGACAAAAAAAACGGCGCCGTATCGGCGCCGTTCAGAGCTATCCCGAAAAAGTCGTTTACCACCAATCCCCGAATGCGGGGAAAGCGACTTCGCGATAGTTGAGACGACGCGGATCCAGACTCTGCTGCAGCTCGCGGTGCGTTCGGAAGCTCATGTCGCCCGAGAGCACCGATCGATAGGCTCGGCTCGACGTCATGCCCTCGCCGTTCGCCCAGGCACGCTTCGGAATCGAAGCGCAGGCACCAAGCGCGGCGATGGTCGCGACCGCGACGGTGACGCGGATGACGGAGCGGAAGAATGCGGTGCTGGGTTGCATGGCGGATTCCCTATCGGGGTGCGTCCCAAGATGTGGCATTTTGTAGGCCGACGCAACAGCCACTTGCCGACTGCCCGACCACGTGGGCGATCTCCCGGTTCGCCGCCGGATATATCTTTTGACGGCGACGTCTCCCGAGCCGGACGAAACCGGACGCCATGAGCTTCAGACACAACAGCACACTCATCCTTCTCGCCGGCTCACTCGCCGCGGTCGTCTACGGCGCCTACCGTACCGACCCCCGCGGCTCCAAGCCGCCTCCGCGCCGGCGCGGGCCGTCCGATCGCGCGATCGTCGTCGATCAGAGTTCCCTGATGATCGCCGAACGGGTGGTCCGCATGCCCACGACGCCCGACGAGCGCTCGTTCGCCGAAGACGCGCTGCGCCTCGCCGACCAGGAGATGGACCTCGCCTTCGCCCAGGCCGTGCGCGTGGCCGCCGCCCAACCCCGCTCCACTTCGCCCGAAGCGAAGGCGCTCGATGCGCAGTTGCAGCAGGCGCAGCGCGCGCTGACGACGGATCAGGCACGCGTGAAGGCGCTCACCGAGGAGCTGGCCACCGCCGGCCCCGCCGACGCCCAATCGCTCACCGATCGTCTCAATCTGGCTCAGGCGCAGGCAACGCTCGACCAGGACGAAGTCGACGACGCAACCGAGGATCTGCGCCGCGTCGGCGGCGACCCCCAAGGCCGCATGCAGGCGATGATCCGGGAGCACGAAGCCGCATCGCGCAGCTCCGACAGCATCCACGTCAACGTCACACCGGCCGCTGAAACGCACGGTCTGCTCAACCACGGTCGCGCATTGCAGGCCTTGTATTCGAAGGAGACGCAACTGGCTGACGCCCACGCGTTCGCCGACTCGTTGGCCGACGCGTTCAAGACGCGCCACGACCGCCTCGAGGCTCGGGCGGCCGCGCGGCGCGACTCGATGACCACACTCACCCACGATTCATCGACCGCGCTACTCGCGATCACGCAACGCCGCGCCCTGAACGAGAAGGCCCGTACGACGCTCGACCAACGAATCGACATTCAACACAAGTTGTCCGACGTCTACACCGGTTGGATCGCCGTCCTCGGTGCCCAGGAGCGCGTGCTGATCAACCGCGCATTCAAGAGCATCGCGGCGATCCTGGTCGTCGTCCTCGTCGCCATCCTCCTCGCGCGCTGGATGGAGCACTTGCTCGCCGCCAGGCCAAGCGCTGATCGCCGGACGACACAAACGCTTCGCATGGTGGGGCGCGTGTCGCTGCAGGTCGTCTCGGTGCTCGTCATCCTGCTCGTCCTGTTCGGGCCGCCCAACAACGTCGGCACGTTCCTCGGCCTGGCCGGCGCCGGTCTGACCGTTGCCCTCAAGGATTTCATCGTCAGCTTCATCGGCTGGTTCGTGTTGATGGGCAAGAACGGCATTCGGATCGGCGACCTGGTCGAGATCAACGGCGTGACCGGCGAGGTCGTCGAGCTTGGCATGTTTTACACGGTCCTGCTGGAGACCGGTGGATGGAGCGACTCCGGCCACCCGACGGGCCGCCGCGTGACGTTCATGAACGGCTTCGCCATCGAAGGCCACTACTTCAACTTCTCGACCTCCGGCCGCTGGCTCTGGGACGAGGTCCGGATCGCCGTCCCGGCAGAGCGTAATCCGTATCCCATCGTCGAGGCGATTCGAAAACAAATCGAGGAAGCCACTGCCGAGAGCGCTCATCAGGCGGAGGCAGAATGGAAGCAGGCACGCCGTTCCCCCGACGTCGACGCACTCACGGTGGCCCCGTCGATCAATCTCAAACCCATCGCCGGCGGCGTCGAGATCATCGCGCGGTACATCACACACGTGGCGGAGCGTGAATCGCTGAAGGCGAAATTATATCACACGGCAGTCGAGATGCTCGGCGCCGTGGCAACACCGCCAAAAACATCGGCAGAAGAAAAAACGATCGCAAAGTCGCTGTAACTGATGAACGGCGCGACTGCCAAACAACGACCTGCAACACCGCGGCTGCCGAACAGCGCGGATGCCAAAGGGCGCGGATGCCCAAGGGCGCGGATGCCAAAGGGCGCGGATGCCAGACACCGCGAGTGCCGAAGATCGCGACTGCCAAAAGGCGCCTGCGCAACGGCCAAAAGGCGCGAACGGCTCACATCGGTGCCCGCTTAGGCTGGGCAGCTTCGCAGTTATCGCGTCGTTTGAGCCGCTTGTTGGCAGTCGCGCCTTTTGGCATCCGCGCTGTTCGGCAGCCGCGGTGTTTGGCAGTCGCGCTCTTCGGCCGTCGCGCCGTTGATGGTCGTTGTTCGGCAGTCGCGCCGTTTATCCGCCTTCAACGAGTGTTTCTTCCTTCTTTTGTCGCATTACTGATCTGAAGGTCGAACCCTTCTGGCGTAGTCGTGTGGTAGCTCTTGTACGGCGCCACATGGATATCGCCGCTGCCTCCCGTATCCGCTCGCCCGGTGAGTTCGCGCTTGTCGAGCTCCGCCTTCACCTGATCCGCGTCCCAGGGCTGGATCCCGAACGCGATGTGATCGATCAAGGCTTGCCGGCGAGGAGGAGCTGCCCCTCCTCGCCCGCCGGCGGAATCACCGCGCGCCCCGCCGGCACCCGGTCCGCCGCCGCGCCCGCCCGGCCCGCCGCCGCGGATAATGACATTTCCGAGGTCGCCGATCTCGCACTCGTTCTGGCTGCCCTCGTCGCCCTTGGGGCGCCAGCCGAGCAACGCTTGGTAGAACGCGACGCTCTCTTTGTAATTCGGACAATTGAACGAGATGTGATCGAGCCAGACCGTCTTCCAATTGGTCGGCTCGAAGGGCGCCGGTGCGGGCAGCGCGCCATTCGCTTGGCCTTGCCGCGGGGTGCGCTGTCCGTTGCTGATGCTGAGCGCGAAGCCGCCCGGATCCACCACACGAAAGCTCTCGAACCCCTTGCCGTCGTTGTCGGCGATGGGATCGAGTCCGCGTCTCCGCAATTCGGCCTCGACCTTCTTCGCGTCCCACTGATCGATGCCCCAGCAGAATGAATCCCACACCGCGTTGCGGGGTGCGCGCGCGCCGCCGCGACCACCGCGGCCGCGGCTTGCCGCGCTGTCGGTCACCGGCGGCGGCGGCGGTGCCTGGTAGCCGCCGCGAATGATCACGCTGCCGACGTCGTCGCCGATATCCATCACGATCTTCGTGCCGTCGTCGCTGCGAATCTTCCAGTTCATGAGCGTTGCGTAATACGCGGCTTCGCGCTTGTAGTCCGCCGCCTGCATCGTGAAGTGGTCCATGGAGACCGTCTTCCATCCGGTCGGCTCGAACGGAAGCTTGGCCGGCGTCGTGTCGCAGGCCGGTGTCCCGGCACGATTGCCGCCGCAACGTCCCTGCCCGAACGCACGCATGGGAAGCGCGACGCCCGCGGCGGCGACGCCCAATACCTGCAGTAACTGGCGGCGCGAGATCGCGCCGCGGTCGAAGTCGTCGAAGAGCCTGGACAGCGCGTCAGACATGGTCGGTCCTCCGCGCGCGGCGCGGATGGTCGGCGGTGATGGCCGGGAGTCGCGGCCGAAAATGGTGCGCAGAGTATGGAGCCCGCCTGAACCGGTGGCAATATGGCGACGTCGGCCATGGAAACCCGCGCCGCGCGCCGCCCGTAGAGCCCACATCCCCGTCGCAGGTGCGCATGATCAATACGTGGCAACGACTCGCGTACGCATCGCGCTCGCTTCGGCGAGCGCCGCTGCTCAGCGTCACCGTCGTCCTCGCCCTCACGCTCGGAATCGGCTCCGCCGCGGCGATCTTCGCCATCGTCGATGCCGTGCTGCTTCGTCCACTCCCCTATGGCCATCCCGATCGCCTCGTTGGAGCATGGCACGACCTGCCGCCCATGTCGTTGATGCACGCGGAGCAGACGGCCGGCACGTATCGCACCTACAAAAAGTTCGCGACGACGATCACGGGCATCGGGCTGTACAACACCAGTTCGGCGAACGTCTCGGATCCCGACGGCCGCGCAGAGCCTGAACACATCGCCATCGGCTTGGTGACGGCCGACGTCATCCCGTTGCTCGAGGTCCCTCCGATCCTCGGTCGCGCCTTCAACGCCGCCGAGGATGCACCAAAAGGACCCCAGGTCGCGCTCATCAGCGAAGGACTGTGGCGCAGTCGCTTCGGCGGCGCCCGCGACGTGATCGGCAAGAAACTGGTCATCTCTGGGCGCTCGACGGAGATCATCGGTGTGATGCCGTCTCGGTTCCGCTTCCCGTCGGCGAACACTCAGATCTGGCTGCCCTATCAGCTCGACCCCAACGCCCAATTCCCTGGCGGCTTCAGCCACTACGGTGTCGCGCGGCTCGCGCCGGGCGTGACGATCGATGCCGCGCAGCGCGATTTCGCCAACGTGCTGCCGCGCGTCGTCGACGTGTCGCCAATGCTCGCGCCGGGCATCACGACACGCATGCTGCTCGACCAGGCGAAACCGATCCCCAGGCTCGTGCCGATGCGTGATGACGTCGTCGGCGACATCGGCCGCACCCTTTGGATCGTCGCGACGGCCGCTGGGCTCGTGCTGCTCGTCACCTGCGCCAACGTCGCGAACCTGCTCCTCGTTCGCGCCGACGCACGGCACCGTGAGCTCGCCGTCCGGGCCGCGCTCGGCGCGGGTCGCAGACGCATCGTGGGACAGTTCTTCACCGAGTCGGCGCTGCTCGCGGCGATCTCGTCGATGCTCGGCATCGCCATCGCGCATGCGGCGATCCGCGTGCTGGTCAGCGCCGCGCCGGCCGAGATTCCACGGCTCGCCGAGGTGCATGTCGACGCATCAGTCGTGTTGTTTACGATTGGAGTGGCGGCGCTCGTCGCCGTCGCGTGCAGCGCGATACCGGCGATTCGTTTCATGCAGGGCGACCCGCTGTCCGGTCTTCGCGACGGTGGTCGCGCCGGCACAGTGGGCAGCCACCGCCAACGTGCGCGCAGCACGCTCGTCACCGCGCAGATGGCGCTCGCGCTGGTCGTGCTCGCGGCGTCGGGCCTGCTGCTCCGCAGCTTCCAGCGACTCCACGCCGTCCGGCCGGGGTTCAACGCCGGCGGTGTGGCAACGCTCTGGCTCGCCCTCCCGTCGCTTCGTTATCCCAACGACTCGAGCGTCGTGCGCTTCTACGCTCAACTCACCGAGCGCACCGCACAGCTCCCGGGAATCACCGCCGCCGGCGTTGCATCGCATGTGCCACTCCAGGAAAACGGAATGGACACGGACCCATTCTACGTCGAGGGTGACGCCGGCTCGGTGACGAAGATTCCGCCGCTCGAGGGCTACAGCGCCGTCGACGCGGGATACTTCAAGGCGATGAGCATCCCACTGCTCGCCGGACGCACCTTCGACCGCATCGACCGGCAGCGCGGCGACGAGGCCATCATCAATAGCGAGACGTCGATTCGATTCTTCCACGACTCCACCGGGCGCGCGGCAATCGGCAAGCGCTTCCGCGAGCTGCCGAGCGGCGATTGGAACACCGTGATCGGCGTCGTCGGCAGCGTGCGCGATTCGTCCCTGCAGGCGGCGCCGACGCGTGCCGTGTATTACCCGCAAGCCGTCGCGAAGGACACGTTCTCGAGCGGACCACACCGGACGATGGCGCTCGTCGCGCATACGACCGGAGACGTCGCCGCGACAACGCGCGCCATGCAACGCCTGATTCACGAGCTCGACCCGACGCTTCCGACCTGTCACGTCCACTCGATGCGCGAAGTCACGGACGCATCGATCGCGCGGCTCACGTTCACGATGACGC
>Ga0157370_10005960_pt1 | contig 13563 bp, 15 predicted proteins | sample C35metaG_FD_113463 | JGI IMG/M metagenome (GOLD analysis project Ga0157370, IMG submission 113463) | Corn rhizosphere microbial communities from Kellogg Biological Station, Michigan, USA - C3-5 metaG | ecosystem: Host-associated > Plants > Roots > Rhizosphere > Soil | place: USA: Michigan...
GATTCGCGCTACCCGTACGAGAAATACATCCTTGCCTGGTTCGATCATTTCCTCAAAGGCAAGGACAACGGCGTGCTGAAAAAGCATCCCAAGGTGACGTACTACCTTTTGGGCAAGAATGTCTGGAAGGATTCACCGAGCTGGCCGCCGCCGGGTTCACAGACGAAGACCTTTTATCTTTCCAGCGCCGGCCACGCGAATTCGCCGTATGGCGATGGCTTGCTTGCGGCGCAACCGCCGGCGGATGGCCAGCCGGACAAATTCGCCTACGACCCCGCGAACCCGGTGCCGACCGTGGGTGGTGGTGGGTGCTGCCTCGGAACCGTACCCTTGGGCTCGCTCGACCAGCGCCAGGTCGAAAGCCGGAACGATGTCCTGGTGTACACGACGCCGCCTTTCAAGCAGGGCATGGAAGTCAGTGGACCTGTCACGGTCACGCTTTACGTTTCCTCGGACGCCAAGGACACCGATTTCACCTTCAAGGTGATGGACGTCCATCCCGATGGCAAGGCCTACAATTTGACGTCGAACGTGCAACGGATGCGATGGCGCGAAGGCTATGACCATGCGCCCGTCTGGATGCAGCCGGGCGCCGTGTACAAGGTGACGTTCCAGCCGATCGACATCAGCAATTACTTCGCGCCCGGCCACCGGCTGCGGCTTTCGGTTTCCAGCAGCAATTTCCCGCGCTTCGACAGGAACCTCAACACCGGTGGCAACAACCAGACCACCTCGAAAATGGTCGTCGCCCACAACGTCGTTTACGACAGCGCGAAAAGCCCTTCGCAAATCGTGCTGACGGTACTGCCGGCGTCAAAGGAGCGGCCGAACGATCCGGCGTCTCGTGCGCATGGGAAAAAAGATGCGGCGAAGATTGCTGCGCAGTGAGCGGCGTCACGCTTGCCAGACCCGTAGGTTGGGGTAAGCGCTTTATGCGAACCCCAACGAGCTTTAGTTGGGCATCGTTGCGCTCAGCCCAACCTGCCAAAGCCGCATCTTGCTTCCCCACGTCGATCGTCCCGGGGCCAGTGGCAAGCGCATCAGCTTCCAGCCTATTGTTCCTCGTGGGACGCGTGACTATGCTCGACGCGCCGCGTTGGGAGAACGTCGATGCGTATCTTGAGCGTGGGGCAGGTGGTGTTTGCGCTGACCATGGTCGGCGTCGGTGTCCTCGGCTGGGTCCGCGGCGACTTCGTCCAGATCTGGCAGCCGGTGCCGAAGGCGTTTCCAGCGCGCGAAGCGCTGATCTATCTGTGCGCCGCGATCTCGCTGGTGTGCGGCGCGGGTCTGCTGTGGCGCCGCACGGCCGACTCGGCGGCGCGCTTGTTGTTTTTCTACCTGCTGCTCTGGATGGTCGTGTTCAAGCTGCGCTTCATCTTCCTCGCGCCCACCTCGGAAGGCCCTTACCAGAGCAACGGCGAGAACGCGGTGATCGTGGCGGGTGCATGGGTGTTGTACGTCTGGCTGGCCGCACCGTGGGACCGGCGGTATCTCGGTTTCTTCAGCGGTGAAACGGGCCTGCGCGCCGCGCGGGTGCTCTATGGCCTCGCAATGATCGCGTTCGGCCTGTCGCATTTCTTTTATCTCGACCTCACGGCGCCGTTGGTGCCGGCCTGGTTGCCTTGGCACACGGGCTGGGCATATTTCACCGGCGGCGCCTATCTCGCCGCGGGGCTTGCCATGATCACGGGAATCCTTGCGAAGCCTGCAGCGATATTGTCGGCTTTGCAGATGGGCTTGTTCACGTTCCTGGTGTGGCCGCCGCTGGCACTGTCCGGCACCATCACGGCTTCGCAGTGGGGCGAATTCATCGTCTCCTGGGTGCTGACCGCCGCGGCGTGGGTGGTTGCCGACTCGTATCGCGGCGCGGGTTGGGTTGTTGCCAGCTCGCGAGTCCGTGCCTGAGGCTCAGGAGGTCCCGCCAATACGGCGCATTTCGCCAAAGCCTGCGAAATCGCTGTTCTACGCTTCCGCCGCACTCCGGCGGCAGGATCGCGGTTTGCTACGCTTGCCCTTTCGTCGGCACCGGGAATCGGGAGGCATCGCATGAGCCGGATTGCTGTGTTCGTTGTCGCGATGATCCTGGCAGCGTTGCACGCGGCCAGCGCGGCTGCCATCGCCGATCGCCTGCACGTCACGCAGGGCGATTTCCATGTGCACGATTTCCATTTCGCCGACGGCGAAACGCTGCCCGACTTGCGCCTGCACTACCGCACGCTCGGCAAGCCGGTGCGCGACGCGTCGGGCCGCGTGCGCAACGCGGTGCTGATCATGCATGGCACCAGCGGCTCGGGTGCCAACTTCCTCACCGACCATTTCGCCGGCGAGTTGTTCATGCCGGGACAACTGCTGGATGCCAACAAGTACTTCATCATCCTGCCGGACGGCATCGGCCACGGCGGTTCCAGCAAACCCAGCGACGGACTGCGCATGCGCTTTCCGCGTTACGACTATTCCGACATGGTGCGCGCGCAGTACGCGCTGGTGACGCAGGGCCTGCACGTGAATCACCTGCGGCTGGTGACGGGCACCTCGATGGGCTGCATGCACACGTGGATGTGGGGCGAGACGTGGCCGGATTTCATGGACGCGCTGATGCCGCTGGCGTGTTTGCCGGTGCAGATCGCCGGCCGCAACCGGATGATGCGCAGCATGATCATGGACGCGATCCGCGCCGATCCCGAGTGGAAACACGGCAACTACACGCAGCCGCCGCGCGAGGGCATGACCGCCGCCATCGACGTGCTGCTGATCATGGTCAGCGATCCGCACCACTGGCAGCAACGCTATCCGACCCGCGACCAGGCCGACGCCTTCCTGCACAAGGAGGAGAACGCCTGGATGCAACACCTCGATGCCAACGACCTGCTGTACCAGTTCGATGCTTCGCGCACCTATGATCCGTCGGGCAAGCTCGAGCGCATCACCGCGCCGGTGATGGCGATCAATTCGGAAGACGACCAGGTCAATCCGCCCCGACTCAGCGTGATGGAGAGGGAAATCAAGCGGGTGAAGCGCGGCCGCTACGTGCTGCTGCCGACCAGCGATGCCACGCACGGCCACGGCACCCATTCGCTGCCGGCGGTCTGGAAAGGTTACCTGGCGGAATTGCTGAAGGAGTCGGGCGGGTAGGGCACTGCAGTCCAGGTCGACGCGATGCGGATATCGATTCAGTCCGCCGGGACCGAATGATGCTCGTGCACGATGGTCCACTGGTTGCCGATTTTGCGCAGCCCGATCGTCAGGCGAAAACCAAGGCTGATCCTCTCGCCGTCTTTCCCCGTACCGGCGCATCGCATCAGTGCGGCGGCGAACGCCACGTCGCTGCCCGCCGTGATGTGCATTTCCTCGATATCGAACACGACCGGCTTGTCTGACCAGGCGAAAAACAGGTCCCAGGTCTTCCGGTAGGCATCAAGCCCCCGCGAGACCCGCGGAGGCGGAACGTCGAACATCAGCATGTCCGCCGAATGGTGGGCGAGGATGCCCGGCAAATCCCCGGCGCGCACGGCCTGTGCCCAGTTTTCGATCAGCGCGCGGACCGCGGCTTCGTCGGTCGTCGGGTCATTGCGGGCGTTCATTCGACCTCCCCGTGACAAAGCGCGCTATCGCGCGTCCCGCTTCGGCCAACCAGAACCACCAGGGCGATGCCGCCGATGATCGCCACCGAGGCGATCAGCAAGCGCAACGTCAACGGTTCGCCCAGGAAGAAGACGCCGCCCGCCGCCGCCAGGATGGGGACGCTCAGTTGCACGGTCGCGGCGGTGGTGGATTTCAGCGACGGCAATGCCGCGTACCAGATTGCGTAACCTACGCCGGATGTCAATGCGCCTGACAGGAATGCATAGCCGATACCGGTCGGGTCCGGCGAAGCGCGCGCGAACAGCAGGAGACTCAGCACCAACGCCATCGGAATGGCGCGCACGAAATTGCCCGCGGTGATCTTCAGCGGGTCGCCGCCGCGCTTGCCCCGCAGCGAGTAGACGCCCCACGCGACGCCTGCGCCCAGCATCAACAGCGCGCCCACCAGCGGCGGCGCGGACAAGCCCGGCAACAACAGGCCGACCAGTCCGCCGCAGGCGAGCAACAGCCCGACGACCTGCAGCGAGCGCATCCGTTCGCCGGACCAGACACCGTGGCCGATCATGGTGATCTGCACCGCGCCGAACAGCAGCAGTGCGCCCACCGCCGCGGTCAGATGCAAATAGGAAAAGGAAAAGCCAGCCGCATAGGCGAACAGCGCAAGCGCCGACAGCCAGTTGCCGCGCCCCGCGCGCGCTCCGCTACGGAGCCATACGAGAACGCACAAGACGGCCGCGCCCGACAGCAGCCGCACCGTCGTGAAACTCGCTGCATCGATGCGCGTGTGCGCCAGCGCCGCGCGGCACAGCAGCGAGTTCCCGGCAAAAGCGACCAGCGCCAGTGCGGTAAGGATCGTTGTGCGCAGGAACGGCATCGTCGATTCGATCGCGGATGGGATTTGGAGGAACAACGCGTAAATCCGAGCTCGCGTCGCCAGCGTGGCGCAGGGCGATCCTACAAGGACATCAGCGTGATGAACACGTGCCGTTCGCGATCAAGGGCGGTGTGGTCTACAGGCAACCGTGAATCCGCACATGGCCGCGCATTCTTGTTCATCGGGGAAATCAGCACGCGGCAATAAACTCCGCCCATGGATGTGAAGAGCGGTTATCCATGGTGGACGGTGCGCAATGGATTGCTGCGCGACTACCCGCCGCTGTCCAACGACATCGAATGCGAAGTCGTGGTGGTGGGTGCGGGCATCACCGGCGCATTGATCGCACGCGCGCTGGTCGGCGCCGGGCTGGACACGGTCGTGCTGGATCGTCGCAATGTCGGTTGGGGCAGCACCGCTGCCAGCACCGCGCTGCTGCAATACGAAATCGACACCGAGCTGCTGCAGCTGGTGAAGCTCGTCGGTCACGAAAATGCACTTGCGGCCTACAAGGCGTGCGAGCACGCCGTTTCGCAGCTACATGCGATTGCGAACGAAGGCGGCGACGTCGGTTGGTGCGAAGCGCCAAGCCTGTATCTGGGTAGCTCGCGGCGCGACGCGCGACGGCTGCGGCCCGAATTCGAGGCGCGCTGCGATGGCGGCTTCCGCGTCGAATGGCTGGAGGAATCCGCGCTGCACGAACGTTTCGGATTGGTCGCACCCGCGGCGATCCTGTCGCGACCGGCTGCTCAGGTTGACCCCTATCGTTTTGCCCACCGGCTTTTCGAGAAATCGTGCGTACAAGGCCTACGCGTCTTCGACCGTTGCGAAATGCTGGAGTGGAAACCGGATGCCGCCGCGCTGAGGATTCGCGTGGCGACCGGTGCCTGCGTGCGCACGCGATGGCTGGTGGTGGCCGCCGGTTACGAAAGCCAGTCGCTGCTGCCGCGGCGGGTTGCGAAGAACCGCAGCAGCTACGCCTTCGTCAGCGAGCCGTTGCAATTGCCGACGGAATTCGCGCGCTGCATCGGCTGGGAAACCGCACGCCCGTACCTCTACTGGCGCAGCACCGACGACGGTCGGCTGATCGTCGGTGGACAGGACGACCGCATCGACATTCCCGCACGTCGCGATTGGCGCATTCCGCGCAAGGTGGAAAAGCTGCTCGCCCGCCTGCAGGAGCTCATGCCGGACGTGCAGCCGGAGGTCGGCTTTGCCTGGGCGGGAACCTTCGCCGAAACGGCGGATGGCCTGCCGTGGTTCGGCGCGCATCCGAAACTCGATCCGCGGGTGCTGTTCGCCATGGCCTACGGCGGCAACGGCATCACCTACAGCGCGATCGGCGCGCACATCCTCGCCGATGCCGTGCGCGGCCAGCCGCATCCGCTGGCGGCGCTGTTCGGATTCGAGCGCGATCGGCTTGATCGTTGACGCTAGCAATGCGGGCGAAGCGCTTTACGCGCCAGTCACGCGCATCTGTGTAGAACAGCCCAACAAGGAGCACCACGCAAAAGGAGAATGGCGATGAAAGCAACCATACTGCTTGGCACGCTCAAGCGTTCGGGCTTGTCCAACACGCAGACGTTGTGCGAATTCCTGGCCCGCGGGATGAAGCGGGAAGACATCCGCTGCGAGATCATCAAGCTGGTCGATCATGATGTCTTGCCCGGAACCTGCAGCGACATGGGCAAGGGCGACGCCTGGCCCGGCATCCTCAAAAAGGTGCTCGCCTCCGACGTCGTGGTCTTCGCGACCCCGATCTGGTGGGGCGGTCACTCTTCGGAAATCCAGCGCGTGATCGAGCGGCTCGATGAAATCCACGATGACATCCTCACTGACAAGCCGTCGCCCTTCGAAGGCAAAGCTGGTGGCATCGTCATCACCGGCGATTCCGACGGCGCCGAGCACGTCATCGGCAACATCAGCAACTTCTTCAACGCCATCGGACTGCTGATCCCACCGTACGCCACGCTCTCCGTGCTGTGGGACAAGCAGGCCAAGGACAAGAAAACGTCGAAGAAGACGTTGCTGGAGAAGTATAAATCCGATTACGCGGACACGGCCGACGAGATGATCCGGCAATTGCAGAAGTACGCAAGCGTATCCGGGAGCGCGCGCGGCGCGGCTTGAGAGGAGTCGCCGTACGCTCGATGAAAGGCGGTATCGCCTACAAGCACCCATAGGGCGGGTGACAACCCGCCGCGCGGATTTTGTGACGCCGGGGATTCATCCCGCTTTCCCGACCTACGCGTGCTACGCACCTCCGATCTTTACTCGTTTATTCCTCTTGCGGTATTTCCGCTGATATTCGCGGCGCTGTTTAGTGACCTCATAAAGGACGATTCCGGAAGTCGTTCCAAGATTAAGGCTCTCGATCATTCCGAACATTGGAATGCTCACGCACATTTCGCTGTGCTCGACGACGAGGTCGCTGATTCCGCGCGCCTCGTTGCCGAACCAAACAGCCAGCTTGTAGTGGATCGTGAAGTCGACTTCGTCAAGTGACGCGTTCTTCCTGCCTTTCATATGTGGTGATGTCACGATCGAAGCGAACCGGTTTTTCGCTAGATGTTCGATGCACTGTTCTGTGCTATCGAAACGTTTGACAAAACTCCACTTGATCGCAGACACAGAGGGGCCGGAGAGGGATCGCTTCTCTCGCATCGCCTGCCAATCATCCGGTAAAGCTTTCCGAGGATCGACAATGTACGCTTTTTCAACGCCGAGCGCGCTGACGTTTCTGATTATCGTGCCGATGTTGCGGATATCGTGTGGATCCTCAATGACGGCTATCAGGTTCTTGCACCTGAAAGGCTTGATCCTGTCTGCGCGCAAACGGGCAGATGACTTTGCTTTTGGGTTTTCGTCCACGTTATCGCCTGTTTGATCGGCCAGAATCGCCGCGATCTTCCCATCCGAGCGGACTGGCCGCAAGCAGGCGCATATCCCCCAATCGCTACCGCACCGGCGACCGGTAGAGGGGTCAGGTTCATTTTCCGAGAGGGGAAATAAACTCGCGTTTTTTCCTCAAACGTGCCACGCGATGGATCAGGGCAGAGGCTCCCCTTCACCTGCGTCATCGATGACAGAGGATCGCCGTCCATCGAAGTAGGCGTTCGCGTCCGCACGGAACAGGAAAAAGCAGAACACGGCGGTACGTGCGATCGTCCAGATGAATGTCAATGTCAGCGTGGCATGTCGAAGTACCTGCGGAATCACCGCGAGGACGATCAGGATGGCAAGTACCACGTAAGCAATCCGTGCCCAGTTTGCGCCTTTCAGCATGAAAGCAGCAAACAGGATAATCGCTACCTGGAACAGCGCCCCGATTTCGGCCGCGACCGATATTGATATGGGCGAATCAATCACGCTGGCCAGTGCAACTCTGGCAAAGCTGGAGAACAATCCAACCAGCGCTTCGATCCCCAAGGCGATGATGACCCACGCCACTACCGTTACAGAGATCGGACGATTCATGAGAGTTTTCCCCTGTGCTACCCCGATGCGATCTTCCCACCGGCTCCGACCTTCGGCAAGTCAGCGCGGTGGATTCCGGACAAATTTTTATCGGTTACGTGAAAACCCTGTCCAGAATGGCAGGTATTGCGGTGTCAGCGCATCCGGGATGGGAACTTCGGCACCGATCTCGCCCTCGAGCTTCGAGCCAGCCAGTTTCAGGTGCAATGCGATTCGTGCGCATGGAAGTATCCCGTTGCGGATTGGCTGCTGGAAGTGCGGCGGCACGCTCAATCGCGCCGCGTGTATTCGTATTGCACCGCAAGCCAGCGCTGGCCGGTGCCGTCGGCGCGGGTCCAGTACTGGCGGATGTATTCGTGATTGGGGCCATCGTGCACGATCACGAGATTGGAGTTGATGCTGCGTCCTTCGACCTTGTCGCCCAGCCCGACGAAGGGGATGCTGTCGAACTCCAGCGTCAGCTTGCCGTCGTGCGTCTTTTCGCAACCCTTGGCGGGCATGATCCCGACCGGGAACCGCGTGTCCATCGACACGTATTGCCAGCAGCCCTGCACCCGAAAATAGTGCAGGTAGGCGAGGCGGCGAAAATCGGGTGTGTCGGAACCGGGCGCCGGCTTCATGATTTCCTGCTGATAGTTGCCGAGCCTGCCGCAGGAACGCTTTTCAACGAGCATCCGGCAAGTGTTCGCGCGACGATTCGATCCATGGCGCCGGATGCCTTGGCAATGTCCCTTGGCCGTCCCCGGCGCACTCTGCATCGGCCCCGGCAGTGGCAGGCGCGTTGCGGCGAAGCGTGCCCGTTCCAGGGCTTTCGCCGCTACAGTTGCTGCCGCAACGAGGGCCGCCGATCAGGAGGTGGGCCGTGAATGCGACGCGTCGTTCAAGCCACTTGCTGTTTGCTGCCGCGATGATTGCCTTGGGCATCACGGGCCTGGTCAACGGCGATTTCGCGCTCGTCTGGCAGCACGTTCCGGCGCACGTTCCGGGCCGAACCATCCTTGCCTACGTCTGCGCGGTGATCGAACTGGCCTTGGGGATCGGGTTGCTGTGGCAACGCACGCTCGCATGGACGTGCCGCCTGCTGTTCCCGTACATGGTGTTGTGGCTCGTGGTGCAGGAAACCACGAGCGTGGTCCATGCGCCGCTGGAAATCGGGTCGTGGGGCGGCGGCGGCGAAACCGCGATCATGACGGCGGGTGCGTGGTGCCTGTTTGCCACCGGACCTGCAGGCATTCGCGCCGCCCGCTGGTTGCTCGTCATCGCGTTGCCGATGATCGGCGCGGAGGTGATCGTGGACGCGATGAAGTACGGCAACCACGTGATGCAGCCGTGGTTGCAATGGTGGCCATCACCGATGGCCTGGGCCATTCTGACCGGAATCGGCAGCTTTGCGGCGTGCCTCGGGCTGCTGTTTGGTGTCTGGCCGCGCCTTGCCGCGAATCTGGAAGCGGCGATGCTGGCGCTCATCGCCATCACGTATTGGGGCCCCGATCTCTATACCGGTCGCACGGCCACCACCGCATTCATCATTTCGTTCCTGATCGCTGCAGGCGTGTGGCTGGTGGCCGACACCTATCGCGACCTACCGTGGTTGGCGACCGCACGACCGGTCTGGAAGGCGTGACGCGCGTCGATCAACTTGCCGGGCGCGCGCCGCGCACCAGCCACCACGCCGCACGCCAAAGCCATGCGAGGATCAGGACGATCACCACTTTCTCGCTGAGTCCGCGCGGGAGGCTTTTCGCCAGCGCGTCGATCCACAGCGCGATGAAGGCGATCAGCGCGAGTGTGAATGCGGAACGGAAACGCGGTCGCCAGCGCGGATCGGAACGCAACTGCCAGGATTGCATCAGTATCGCGACGGTGACGCACAGGAAGGTGGTCATGGCGGCGATGACGTGGACGACGCCATGCAGGGTATGCGGACCGTTGGGGACATCGGTCAATGCGACGGCGGTGACGCATAGCGCGACTGCGGCGATCACGAACAACAGCAGCGGCGCGGCACTGCGCGCGCCGCGGTCGAGCGCGCGATACCAGCCGATGCCCAGCGCGGCGAGCCCGGGTGCCAGCGCGAAGTAGCTGCCCTCGACCGCGCCGCCGTAAGGGCCGAGCACGTAGAAACTGAGCGGCACGCCCAACCAGTTGTAATCCGTGCGCAGGAATTGCGCCGCACCGCAGACAATCGCGAACACGGCGACGCCGATCAGCGCAACAACGCCGAGCGCGCGTGCCAGTCGATCGCCCGGAACGACTGCGCGAGCCCGCGCCAATCCGGCCGGATCGGTTTGCGAACCGGAATTCAAGGTGCAGTCCTCGCCCGACTCTGTCCCCCGGCGGGCGCGGGTCGCAGGTATACGGCCAGGCAGGCGACACAGAGTGCGAGCGCGATCGCCGGAAACTTCAACGCAATGCCGGTTGCGCAGCCAAACGCACACAATGTCACGATCGAGCGGACCCGCAGGACGCGCAACACCTTCGGCGGCGTCTCTTCTTCTTTCACCAGTTCCCAGATCAGGGCGATGTACGTCGCATTGACCAGGAAAAACACCAGCGCGTAGAAGGCGACCGGTTGCGGCGACAATTCGCTCACGGCCATCCACGCGGTGGAAAGCGGCAACCAGGACATCGAAAACAGGTGCGCGAAGTTGAACCACAGCAGCCGCGGATTCGCCTCGGTGGCATAGCGCATCAGGTAATGATGGTTGATCCAGACTATGGCGATGAAGAGATAGCTCACCGCATAGCTCAGCCATGTGGGCCACAGCAACAGGAACGCACTGAAAGTCGGAATTTGCGGTGGACGCAGTTCCAGCACCAGCACCGTGATCAGCACGGCGAAAATGCCGTCGGACAATGCGCTCAGCCGTTCCGGTGTGGCTTTGCGGAGCATGGTCATTCTTCCGGGAAAAGCGGGGCAATCTTCTCACGGTCGGCGCGTATGGGCAGTGCACGCGTCCACGCGATACGCGCAGCGACGGAGATTCCGAACCTTATCGCATGTCTCATTTTTGCGACATGCCGGCGTTGCCCGTCAGCGGCCGCGCCAGCCACCACGATGCGCGCCACAACCACAGCAACACCAGCGCGATCACGACCTTTTCGCCCAGCCCGCGCGGTATCGGCGACAATGCATAGATCCAGAAGTAGACGACGCTGACCGATGCGATCGTGGTGGCCTCGATGAAATGCGCGCGCCTGCGCGGATCGAGCCGAAGGCGCAGCGACTGCAGCAGCGCCGCGGTGGTCACGCAAAGGAACGTGGCGAACGCCGCCCACTGGTGCACCTTGCCGTGCAGCGTCACCGGCCAGCGCGTTGCGTCGGCGATGAAGAACGCGGTGATGCAGAGCGCGGCGGCGGCGATCACGAACAGGATCAGCGGGATCACGCTGCGCGCACACCGATCGAGCGCGCGATACCAGCCGATGCCCAGCGCCGCGATGCCCGGCGCGGGCGCGAAGAAACTGGCCTGAACCCACCTGCCGTACGGCCCCTTCACGTAGATGCTCATCGACATCGTGACCCAATTGAGATCGGTGCGCAGGAATTGCACCAGCAGGCAGGTCACGGTGATGAATGCGACGCCGAGCAGCGCGACGGCGCCGAAGGTGCGCGTGAGCAGGATATCGTGGGCCGGCATTGCCTCGCGCGCGTAAGCGCCGCGGGCGGAAGTGGGGCGGGTGTTCATCGCATCGCCTTCCATGCAAGTGCGACAGTGAGACTATCGGCGGCGATGTGAGTTTCGCGTCGTGGCGTAGGCGGCTCGCCGCGTGACCCGTTGCATCACGCGAGCGCGTATGGCAGCGCCTGCTTTGTGAAGGTTGCCAGATCGATGTTGGTGCCGCACACGATCGCGGCTATGCGCTTTCCATCGAGATGCTCGCGCAAGGGGCTGCACAATGCGGCGGTCGCCGCGGCGCCGGCGGGTTCCACAGCCAGCTTCACATCGGCGAACAGGAGGCCCATCGCGCGTTGCATCTGTTCGTCGCTGACGAGCACGATCTCATCCACGAACTTTCGCGCCACACCGAAGCTGTACGGCAGGGCGTACGGCGCGGCGAGGCTGTCGGCGATGGTATTGACGCGTTCGAGTTTTTGCGGCGACCCGGCCTTGAAGCTGCGCGACATGCTGTCGGCGCCTTCGGGCTCGACGCCATACACCTTGCAGTGCGGCTGCATCTGCTTGACTGCGCACGCGATGCCCGCGATCAGGCCGCCGCCACCGACCGGCACGATCACGGCGTCGAGATTTTCGATCTGGTTGCAGAGTTCGTATCCGACGGTCGCGGTGCCGAGTACGGTCCGCTCGCCCTCGAACGGATGGATGAAAGTGCGGCCCTCGTCTTGCTGTATGCGTTCGACTTCCTCGAACGCCGCGTACACATCGTCCGTCAGCACGACCTCCGCATCGTAGGCACGGCACATCGCCACGCGCGCGGCATTCGCGGTTTTCGGCATCACCACTTTCGCGGTGGTGCCGACGCTGCGCGCCGCGAACGCCACCGCGATGGCGTGGTTGCCGGCGCTGACCGCAGTGACGCCCAGGCGCCTTTGTTCGTCCGACAACGCCAGCGCATTCAACAGTGCGCCGCGTGCCTTGAAAGTGCCGGTGTACTGGAACAGCTCCAGTTTCAGGAATACCTGCGTGCCGGCGCCGGCCGCGTGTTCGATTGTGTCGCTGCGCCACCGCCATGCCGGCGTCTCGCGCGCGCGATTGCCCAGACGTTCGCGCGCGGCCCGGATGTCGGCAACGGAAATTTGATCGGCCATCGCGGCACTGTAATGCGCCGCTGCCGTGGAAGGAAGCCGAACGGATGCGAAATTGCTCGCGGTCAACGATCAATCGTGCATCGCTGCATCCTATGCCGTGCAGGATGCGCGGGCTGAATGCGGGTCAGAAGCGCAGGACGAACGGGATGGCCACCAGCGCAAGCCCGATCACGAGGGTCAGCAGCGCGCCCGACACGAACCACGGGTACACGATCAGCGCGATGCCGCACACCAGCGGCATGATCATCGCCTGGCGCTTGCCGTAAATGAAGAAGCCGACGCCGATCGCGCCGAACAACATGCCCCACGGCAGGGTGGCGGGAGTCGGCATGGCGTGCCTTACTGCAGCTCGAATCGCACCCGGCGTCGGGCCGGGTCCGATTCCATCAACTTCACGGCGACGCGCTCGCCGAGCGGCAGGTCCCGGGCAGCATCGATGCGGGTTTCGACGGCGGGTTGCTGGATCATTACCATGCCGGAGCGGGCGTCGCCGTCGACGCGGCTGGTGACGAGGGCGGGAAACGTTTCGCCGACGCGCGAAGACAGCACCACGGCTTCCAGAAGATCGATCGTCGCGTGCTCGAACTGGCCGGCGGTATGGTCGGCGCGCCGCATCGAGTCGGGAAGCGTGTCGAGTTTTTCGAGCGCCCAATCCGGCGTCGGCTTGCCTGCGCACAGCGCGACGCACACCTCGCCCGCGTAGCGATCGATCAGCCGCCGCAACGGCGCGGTGGCGTGGGTGTAGTCGGCGGCCAACGCAGACTGCATCGGTTGCGGCGGCGGCGCACCGTGGAAGCTCGTGTAACCGGCGCCGCGCAGCACGCGGGTGCATGCGACGAGCATCGCGACTTGTGCCGGA
>Ga0157370_10005962_pt1 | contig 13562 bp, 12 predicted proteins | sample C35metaG_FD_113463 | JGI IMG/M metagenome (GOLD analysis project Ga0157370, IMG submission 113463) | Corn rhizosphere microbial communities from Kellogg Biological Station, Michigan, USA - C3-5 metaG | ecosystem: Host-associated > Plants > Roots > Rhizosphere > Soil | place: USA: Michigan...
GCCGTCGGCGGACAAGAACGTAGCTAGAACATCCATTCGCACTTCTCCGTGGGGCGCACCGAGGCAGCGTCGGGTTTCTACAGAATGTTCTTGATTTGTTCCAATCTCTCGGTTAAGCTATGAGCGGTTGAGGGTGCAAAACCGGTACAATGGATACCTCGGCGCTCTAATTTCCTTCGACAGAACTTCCCTTTGGCTTGGATCCGTGATGTCCCGCGAGACCCCGAAACCGGCCCTAGACCCGGCATTTTTCGATGGGCGGTTCATGATCGAGATCGAGGAGTGGAATTGGGCGCTTCCAAGAGTACCTGGAAAACCACGCCCGGCCCCGCAAGAAGGCGCGGTCTGTCGCCGAGGACGAGCGGAACTGGCGCGTCCACCTCGCATCGCGGTTTAGGTCGCGGAGGGATCTGCCTCAAGCATTCTTTTCCTATATTCAGCACCAGCATCTCAATATTTGAGGTATAAATATCTCCCGCTGGCCGCCGCGGACCATGGGGCGCGGTCGGTGTGACCCTGCCGCCCCTGGGACGCAATGCTATTGAATCCCGCCTTTGCGGGGTCTCCGAGCCAACTTGACAGGGCAGGCACTTCATCCCAGAAATCGCCAGATAGTCCCAAAAGATGGCACTGCAATCAGGGCCGTGCTGACGCCAACCGTCGCCGCTCAGGCGGACGGCGAAGGGCCCTCATGAAGACCGCGATACAGCATTGGGGGGACCATCCTTGAAACGGAAGCAAGCTCTCGCCGCGGCGGCCTCGCTGACCGCCCTCGCCCTCCTCACCACGCCGGTCCAGGCGCAGCGCTCAAAGCTCCCCCTCGACGCGAACGGCATGCCCTGCCGTGGCGTGCTGGACGGCGCCCACCAATGCATCACGCCTGAGGAAGCGACGAGCACGCCCGAGCACCCGTATCGGCCGGCTGGCCAGTCGGACCCGCGTCTGCAAGACCCGGTGCGCGGCTTCAACGGCGGCCCAAAGGAGTTGCTCTACGCGGCCGTGCCGGGCTCCATCGTCGTCCTCGACGTCAAGAACAACTATGATTTCGTCAAGCGCATTCCCTTCGAGTGGGAGCCCGCGCCCATATCGCCGGAATCCATCTCGGCGATGATGACCGACCCGGTCACCAACATGGTCTACGTGTCGACGCGCGGCCACCTGGTCGCCATCGACCTGCTGACCGAGCGGGTGGTCTGGAGCAAGGCCTACGAGCCGGGCACCTGCTGCGAGCGCGGCGAAGTTACGCCTGATGGCCTGCATCTCGTGGTCGGCTCGGACCTCAAGGACTTCCATCGCGTGATCAACGCGCGGACCGGCGAGGTCGAGCGGATCATTCCGACGCCGCTCTCCATGTACAACCACAACATGAACCTGAGCGCCGACGGGAAGGTCGACTTCGCTGCGCCAAACGGCGTCACCATGACGATCGCCGATGTGGACACCGGCAAGACCATCAAGACGATCACGTTCCCCGACCACATCCGGGTGTTCGTGATCAACCACGACGGCTCAAAAATCTACGCCAACCTCAACAACCTAATGGGCTTCGCCATCGCGGACGTGAAGAGCGGCAAGGTGGAGAAGATCGTCGAGGAGCCCGGCGAGATGTGGAAGGCCAAGTGGGCCGACGCCAACAGGGTGTTCTATGGCCACGGCGCACCGATGCATGGCATCGCGCTGACGCCCGATGACTGTGAGGTCTGGATTCCCGACGCGATCAACAACCAGGTGCTGGTCTACGACAACGACGGGCCCGAGCCGACGCTGGACCTCACCAAGAGCTTCAAGACCAACGGCGCGCCGAACGGCTGGATCACTATGGGATTGGACGGCGAGCGGGCCTACATGGCTTCCGGCGACGTGATCGACGTAAAGACGCACAAGGTGATAGCGCAGGTCCGCGACGAGTACGGCCGGCACATGGATAGCGAGAAGATGCAGGACATCCAGTTCGACGGTCGCGGTCATGTGGCGCGCGTGGAGGACCAGTTCTCGGTAGGCGTGCCCGCCGCCTATGCCGCGCGCCAGGCGCGCGCCAGGCGGACGGGCGGTACCGGCTGCTCGTGACGCGGGAGGGGCGTTGATGTGCGGCATTGACCTGCGGAAGCTCCGGACGCTGAACTCGGCCCCCCCGCTTTTCCTCTAGGAACGCCCAGGCCATGACCGCCGCGGCCCTGAAGGCTGTGATGGAGCACGCGATCGAGCGCCAGCGAGCCGGTCGCGTGGCTGAGGCCGAGGCCTTGTACCGGCAGGTCCTGGCTGAAGATCCGCACGATGCGGTCGCCAATCACAACTTCGGCGTCGTCGCCGCGCAGCGGGGCGCGGTGGAGGAGGCGCTGCCGCACTTCAAGCTGGCGCTCGATGCGGAGCCGTACCAGGGGCTCTACTGGCTGTCCTACGCCCGGGCCCTGGTGGCCTCCGGCCGGCCCGAGGCGGCGCTGAAGCTGCTGGCGCGAGGTCGGCAGGGCGGGCTCGCGGGGCCGGCGTATGACGCGTTGCTGGCCCAGGCCCAGCTCGGGAGGGGCGACGGACTTGCGGCCCGCGGCCAGTTCGCCCGCGCCATAAAGGCCTACCGCGCCGCGCTCGTCGCCGACCCCGACCTCGCCGAAGCGCACTTCCACTTGGGCTCGGTGCTCTCCGAGAGCGGCGCGATCGCCGAAGGGTTCGTCCATTTCATGCGCCGCGCCGAGCTGGCGCATGGCGAGGGCGTCGCGCATGGAGTCGACGCGCCGCCGCATCGGCGGAAGCACGATCGCGAGCAGCGCGACTATCTCCAAAGTCTCGGCGTGCGCTCGGCGTTCCACCTGGCCGACGGCGCCCGGCTGCCTGGCCCCGCGGTGAACCCGACAAACGCCACGCCCGAACTGCTGAGCCGATGGTGGACCGCCGAGCCCCAGGTGGTGGTGGTGGAGGATTTCCTCACGCCTCAGGCGCTGGCGAAGCTGCGCGCCTACTGCGCCCAGTCCACTATCTGGCGGCGCGACTACGACGCCGGCTACATCGGCGCGACGCCGGCGGACGGCTTCGCCTGTCCCCTGCTCGCCCAGATCGCCGAGGAGATTTCCGCGACTTGGCCCGAAATCTTCGGTCCGCACGGTTTCCGTTATCTCGGCGCCTTCAAGTACGACAGTGAATATTCCGCAGGCACCAACACCCACGCGGACTTCGCCGCCGTCAACGTCAACCTCTACATCACGCCGGACGAGGCGAACCTCGACCCGCAGAGCGGCGGCATGGAAATCTGGAACATCCGCGCGCCGGACGAGCCCACGATGCGGCGGCTGAATAGCGACGAGACCGCGGCGCGCGAGCACCTCGCCCGCTCGAACGCCCGCTCCAGGATCGTGCCGCACCGCGCCAATCGCGCCGTGTTCTTCGACTCGGCCCTGTTCCACAGGACGGACCGCTGCGCGTTCCGCGAGGGCTACCTGATGAAGCGGATCAACATCTCGCTGCTGTTCGGCGCGTTCGGCGCGTCGACCCGTTGAGCCTTCCGGCTATCTCACCGACGGGTACTTGAAGGCGACGTAATCGAAGGCGCCGCGCGCCGGCACGACCACTAGATGCGGCAGGCCGGCGGGGATCCAGAGCACGTCGCCGGGACTCATCGGATAGCGCTTGGCGCCGGCCATCCTGCCGCCGCGGAACTCGCCCGGCGAGACCTGACGATCGCCCCTAACCTGCTGGCCGATCAGCACCGTCGCGCGGCCGTCGTGGGCTACGAAGACGTCGTTCTGCCGCATGTGCAGCTCGACCTCGCCCGTGCGCTCGCGACGCACCATCACCACCGTCGCCTGACCCGTCGGCAGCGCGCTCACCGCCAATCCGTCCTTGGCGTTGGCGACCGCTGCGCGTAGCTCCGCCGCCGAGCGGTGGAACGGCACCCCGTTTGCCCGCGCCGAGGCGCCGACCGCGGCCCCCAGCAGGCCCAGCATCCCGACGGCCGCAGCCGCCCTGCGTAAGGTTTTCCGGTTCATACCGGCCCTCCCTGCTTATTGAGCCCGCCGCTCAATATGTGGCGCGGCCACCCGAGATATCGAACACGGCGCCGGTGGAGAAGGAACACTCGCGGCTGGCCAGCCAGCAGACCAGCGCGGCCATCTCATCCACCTCCCCGAAGCGGCCCATGGGAATCTTTGAGAGCATGAAGTCGATGTGCGTTTGGGACATCTGTTCGAAAATCGGCGTGCGCACGGCCGCCGGCGTCACCGCGTTTACGGTCACGCCGGTCCTGGCCAGCTCCTTGCCGAATGACTTGGTGAAGCCCACGACGGCGGCCTTCGAGGTGGAGTAGGCCGAGGCGTTGGGGTTGCCTTCCTTGCCGGCGATCGAAGCGATGTTGACGATCCGGCCGTAGCCCTGGCGCGTCATGTAAGGGGCAACGGCCTGGTTGCAGTAGAAGAGGCCGTTGACGTTGACGTCGAGAACGCGGCGCCACTCCTCGGCGGGATACTCGACGACGGTCATGTTGGGACCGGTGATCCCGGCACTCACCACCAGGATGTCGATGCGGCCGAGGTCGTTGCCGGTTTTCTCGGCCGCTGCGGCTACCGCCGGCTGGTCCGATTGGTCGAGATGAAGCCGATGGGCAGCGAAGCTGCAGGTCGCCAAGCCGTCGTCCGACAAGTCCCAGATGCTGACGCGGGCGCCTTCCTGCGCGAGCCGTTCGGCCGTGGCCCGTCCGATGCCGGAAGCGCCCCCGGTCACCACCGCAACCTGGCCTTCGAAACGCCCCTCGCTCATCCGCTCGTCTCCAAACTCAGCATGCTGCGCCGCTGGGTTCGCGCGGCCAAACCGAGCGCGCCCTCGAGCAGACGCCATTGTAGGAACGCCCCCTGCCCAGCCTGACCAGGCCGGACGGGAAAGCTGCCGCCCCCCGCGACTCTTTCACAGGCGCAGGTCGTTTATCTTACAAAATGGTACAAATCACCAACAAATGAAACTGTCGTTGGGCGTCATTTCCAGCAAGGAGCCGGCCAGACGGCGCCGTCCTTCGCGTCAGGCGCCGCCTGGCCTCTCCTGGGGCCCGCCAAGGGAGGAGGGCGGGCCCGCAGCCCTCGCCCCGCCAGCGGCCGGAGCCGCCTGAGGAGCTTGGGGTTCGGCTGCAGTCTCAAGCGCCGGGGTCAGGCGTGCGCACGCCACGCGACAACGCTCTGCCGCTGCTCGCCAAGCTTCTCGATCCCAAGGCGCATCTCGTCGCCGGCCTTCAGGTAGAATGGGGGTTTCTGGCCCAGGCCCACTCCCGGCGGCGTGCCCGTCGTGATGATGTCACCTGGTTCGAGCGTCATGAACTCGCTCACATAGCTCACGAGGTGAGCGACGCCGAAGATCATGGTCCGTGTGCTGCCGTCCTGCATGCGCCGGCCGTTCAGGTCGAGCCACATGCCGAGGTCCTGCGGATCGCCCACTTCGTCGGCGGTGACCAGCTAGGGTCCCACGGGCCCGAAGGTGTCACAGCCTTTGCCCTTGTCCCAGGTGCCGCCCCGCTCGATCTGATATTCACGTTCGGAGAGATCGTTGACGATCACGTAGCCGGCCACGTGCGATAGCGCATCTTCCCTGGCCACGTAGCTCGCCGTCTTGCCGATGACGGCGCCGAGCTCGACCTCCCAGTCCGTCTTCACCGAACCGCGTGGGATCACGACCGGATCGTTCGGCCCTTGCAGGCAGCTAGTCGCCTTCATGAACACCACCGGCTCGTCGGGGATCGGCAGATTCGACTCGGCGGCGTGATCGGCGAAGTTAAGGCCGATCGCCGGGAACTTGCGGGTCCCCGCCACCGGCGGCCCGAGGCGCGGATCGCCCTCGACGCGCGGCAGACTCTCGGGGTCGATGGCCGCCAACCGGGCGAGCCCCGCGGGCGAGATCTCGTCGGGCCCGATATCGGCGACGTGGCCGGCGAGGTCGCGGATGAAGCCCGCCGCGTCACACAGACCGGGCCGTTCCTGGCCCGCCGGGCCGTAGCGCAGGAGTTTCATCGTCTTGACCTTCCGACGCCTGAGAAGAGACGCGACCGCAGCCCCCGTTCCGCCGACCGCCGCATGCCACCGACCAGAGCCCCAGACCATTAGATCGGTTCTATGATGTGGTATTGCGAGCTATATTATGAAAATCGAACGGTCAATAGCACAGCGGATGATCTCGATGGCCGAGCATCCGCTGCAGATCCCGGGTCGGTGGGAGGCTTGGTGGATAAGGATTGCGCCGGCGCCGCCGGCCCGAAGGTCGTGCTGCGCACCGCCTGGCCGCCGGCGGCGCTGAAGCGGCTGGCCGGGGCCTTTCCGGATGCCCGGATCATCGCCTGCCCGGATGATCAGGGGCTGGAGGCCGAGCTCGGGGACGCCGAGGTCCTGATTGGCGGCGCTGGGCTCGCGGTCGAGACCGCCGCCGGCGCGCCGAACCTTCGCTGGGTGCAGGCGCTGAGCGTCGGGGTGGAAGGCTTCCTCGACCTCGCCCGCGCCCGCCCGAAGATCGTGGTCGCCAACGGCCGCGGTGTGAACGTCACGCCGATCGCCGAGCATGCCGTGATGCTGATGCTGAGCTTCGCCCGGGGGATGCCCGAGCTCGCGCGCCGGCAGGCCGACCGCCACTGGCTTCCGCCGACCCGGGACCACGCCCCCGAGGTGTTCGAGCTTGCCGGCGCTACCCTCGGGTTGATCGGTTACGGACGGATCGGCCGCGCCATTGCTGCCCGCGCCAAGGCGTTCGGCATGACCATCTGGGCGATGCGGCGAAGCGGAGAGGCGGCGGGCGAGGACATCGCAGACCGGATCCTCGGCCCCACGGACTTCGGCGAGATGCTCGGCGCTGTCGATCACCTCGTGGCGACCGCTCCCCTGACGCCCGGGACCGCGCGCCTCATGGACGCCGCCGCCTTCGCGCGGATGAAGCCCGGCGCCTTCTTTTACAACCTCGGGCGCGGCGGCGTAGTCGACCACGCGGCGCTGATCGCGGCGCTCGAGGCAGGACGGCTGGGTGGCGCCGGCCTAGACGTGGTCGAACCCGAGCCGCTGCCGTCCGAATCGCCCTTCTGGGCCATGCCCAATGTGATCGTCACCGGCCACACGGCCGGTTTCACGCCGAATCTCATGGCGCGCAACCTCGACTTTCTCGTGGCCCAGTTCGGCCGCTACCGGCGCGGCGAGCCGCTCGAGAACCGCATCGACGGGGTGGCCGGCTACTAGACTCAGGCCACCCGGTTCGGCGGTGCGCCGCCCGCGAAGAAGGCATCGAGGTTGTCAGCCATCTCCAAGCCCATGCTGATCCTCGCCTCCAGGGTGGCGCTGCCCTGGTGAGGCAGAAGGACCACGTTGTCCAGGCTGATCAGCTCTGGGGTCACCACGGGCTCCTGCTCATAGACGTCCAGGCCCGCGCTGATGAGGCCGCGGGCCAGAGCCGCCGCGAGGGCCGCCTCGTCCACCACCGGCCCGCGCGCCGTGTTGATCAGGACCGCGCCCGGCTTCATCAGCGCCAGCCGCCGTGCGTCGATCATATGGTGTGTCTCCGGTCCGCCCGGACAGTGTAGGGAGAGGATGTCCGCCTCGGCCGCCAACGCGTCGAGCGAGCTGTAGTAGTCGGCCCCGAACGCCTGCTCGACCTGCGGCGTCGCGCGGGTGCGGCTGAAGTAGCCGATGCGCAGACCGAAGGCCCGGGCGCGCGCCGCGGTCGCCTGGGCGATCCGGCCGAACCCCACGAGGCCCAGCAGCTTGCCCGAGAGGCTGCGACCCAGCATGTGGCCGGGCTTGAGCCCGGTCCAGCGACCGGCGCGCAGCTCGCGTTCGCCCTCGGCCGCCCGTCGGGTGACCATCAGCATCAGGAGGATGGCGAGATCGGCGGTGGGCTCAGTGACTGCCGCCGGCGTATTGGTCACCGCGACTCCCGCCCGGCGGGCGGCCGCCAGATCGATGTGCTCGAAGCCGACGCCATAGTTCGCGACGATCCGCGAGCGCAGCCCGGGGGCTGCGAAAACATGAGCGTCGAACCGCTCGCTCGGATTGGGGCAGATCGCGTCGTAGGCGACCATGGCGTCGCGCAGCTCGCCCCGTGCGAGCGGCCGGTCGTGCGGACTGATCGCCAGGTCGTAGTTCGCGGCGAGCCGCGCCTCCACGGGCTCCGGCATGACGCGGGTCAGGAGGATTTTCGGTTTCGCCACGGAGCCCCCCGTTGCCGTCGAAGTCATTGAGATGTGGCATGACATCGCGAGATGTGGGATTCAATAGTCGCCTCCGACGGAGGCTGATACGGAGGCCCGCATGAGGTTGGACGTGCAATGGAGCGCGCCGCACACGACCTCGCGCCTCCATGGCTCGCTGCAGATGGGGCCGGGATTTGGGTTCGGCGACTGGAAGCTGGCGCAGGAGAAGCCGTGGTACGCCGAAGGCCTGAGCGCGCTCCGCGAGCTCGGCGCCGATCTCGTCCGCTATCAGGGGTGGCGCAACCGCCCGGACCTGGTCGTCGCGGAGCCGGATCCGCCCAAGGGCGGCCGCACCTCCTGGGACTTCTCCCGCGTCGATCCGCCGTTCTCCGATTTCCTCCAGGCGAACGGCGGCCGTCCCTTCATCATGAACTTCAGCACCCCGCCCGAGTGGCTCGCCCAGGACGGCGATCCGCAGGCCGTGGCGGATTATTTCGGCCGTTTCGTGAGCTGGTACGCGCAAGGCGGGTTCGTCGACGAGGCCGGCGTCCGCCACGCATCGGGCCATCGGGCGCGCTTCCCCTACTGGGAGGTGCTGAACGAGCCGGATCTGGAAGGCGAGAACGATCCGGCGGGGTATGTGGCGCTCTACGACGCGATCGTCGAGCGCATCCACCGGATCTCGCCGGAGACGCGTTTCGTAGGCCTGGCGCTCGCCTCGACCCTCTCCGATCCCGCGTTCTCGACCCACTTCCTGAACCCCCGCAACCACCGGGCGGGCGTGCCCCTCGACTACGTTTCCTATCACTTCTACGCCCAGTACCGGCCCGACCAGTCCGCGGCTGAGCAAGCCGCCGCTGTGTTCGACCAGGCGGACCAGTTCGTGGCCACGCTCCGCTACATCGCGGCCATCCGCGACGAGCTGTCCCCCTCCACCGGCATACTGGTCACCGAGATCGGCGCGATGAACCAGGGTGCGCGTCAGCGCCGAGCCGGGGCGCTGGCCGATGAAATCCAGCTCTCGGCCGCCATGTACGCCTACCTCTACGCCCGCATGGCGGCGCTCGGCGTCGAGAGCGCCCACGTGTCCGGTCTCGTGGCCGTCCAGCCCGACCAGATGTGGCAGGAGTTGGCGATGATCGAGTGGGCCAGCGGCCGACCGAACGCCCGCTACTGGGTGCTGAAGCTGCTCATCCACCACATGGGCCCGGGCGCCCGGCTGGCGCTCACCCGCAACTTCGCCCCGCCGCCCTACCCGCCGCCCGGCCCCGTCCTGGAGATGATGGCGCGGCGCGAGCCGGTGTTCGGCCAGGCGTTCATGGGCGCCGACGGCAATCGGAAGGTGCTGCTGGTCAATCGCGGAGCCGAGCCCGCCGAGGTCGTCGTGCCCGGCCTGGCCGGAGGGCGGCTGGAGATCGTCGAGGCGGCCCGGCCCACCGACCCCGCTCAGACCGGGCCGACGGCCTCGGAAGGCCTCACGCTGAATCCCTTCGCCGTCGCCATCGCCGCCCTGCCCCGCTGAAGATCACCCCCCGTGCCCGCGTTCCTCCCGATCGACCCCTTCCTCAAGAACCGCCGCGCGTACCGGCTGACGAACCTGGCGATCGGCGGAGCGGTCGCAGCCGCCCTCGCCTGCGCGGCCCTGGCCGAGCCTGCAGCCGCACCCGGCGATCCCGCGGCCGCGCTCGACGCCCGGCTCGCCAGTGGCCAGGCGCACCTCGAATACCGGACCGGCTCCGGCTATCTCTCGAGCCTCCTGGAGAGGCTGCACATCCCGGTGGATTCGCAGGTGCTGGTATTCAGCAAGACCAGCCTGCAGGTGGAGCACATCAGCCCCAAGACGCCGCGCGCCATCTACTTCAACGACAACGTGGCCGTGGGCGCGGCGCAGGGCGGGCGCATCTTCGAGATCCTGGCCTACGATCCGAAGGAGGGCCTGGCGTTCTACACGCTCGACACCACCAAGGCCGCTGCGCCGCGCCTGCAGCGGGACGGGCCGGAATGCCTGAGCTGCCACGGCCAGCTCAACCCCTGGGCGCCCGGCATGATCGTCGCCAATGTGGTCCCCGAAGCCGACGGGACGCCCCTGCCGATCACCACCGGCAAGCTGTTCGACATCACCGACACCCGCACGCCTTACGACCAGCGCTGGGGCGGCTGGTACGTCACCGGCACGCACGGAACGATGCATCACAACGGCAATGTGACGCTCAAGCCCGACGCCGACGGGCTCGATCCCCACGCCGGCCTGAACGTGACCGACCTGTCGGGCCGCTTGGATCTCAGCAAGTACCTGGCGTCCAGCAGCGACATCACGGCGCTGATGACGCTGGAGCATCAGGTCGGCGCGACCAACTTGATCGGCCAGATCATCGCCCAGATGAAGTCGCTGGAGGAGGGCGCGCCGGCGGGCGGGCAGCGGGCCACCCAGGCCGACGTGGACGCCTCGATCGAGATCCTGGTACGCTATCTCGTCTATGCCGACGAACCGGCCCTGCCGAGCCCGGTCAAGGGCATTTCGCAGTTCGCCGACACCTTCTCGGCCCAGGGCCCGCGCGACGCCAAGGGTCGCGGGCTGCACGATCTCGACCTGAAGACGCGCCTGGCGCGCTATCCCTTGAGTTGGATGATCTACAGCGACGCGTTCGCGAGCCTGGACCCGAAGGCGAAGGCAAAGGTCTATCAGCGGCTGTTCGACATCCTGAGCGGCGCCGACCGCTCCGCCGCCTTCGCGAAGATCAGCGCAGCCGACAAGCGCGCCGCCCTGGAGATCGCCGCAGCCACCAAGCTCGACCTGCCCGCCTACTGGCGGGGGGCGGCGCGGGCCTCGCCATGAACCGCGCTCAGGACTTGCGCCTCACGCAGGCGTAGCTCGCCGCCTGCTTGGGGTCGCCCCGGCGGTCATAGCGGGCCACCTTGGGATAGGCGCAGATGAGGCCTGTGCGGACGACCCCGCGGTCCGGCCCCCCAAGCAGGGCGGACATGGGCTGGCGCGGCTGCTCGGCCAGGATCTGCTCAGGGGCGACGCCTGTCTCGACCCAGCGCTGCAGCGCTGCGGCGAGATCGCGCTCCGGCTGGGCGGGCGTCCGCGCCGCGATGGGATTGAACCACCAGGGGCTCTCGCCGAACCAGCAGTGCTGCATGCCCGGGACCATGAAGAGGCGCAGGAAGCCGTCCGTCGCCGCTCCCATCGTCGCGCGCACCTGGCCGGCGAACCTGATGCTGGCGCGCGGCGGGATCGCGGGGTCCGACCACCCATGATAGATGATCAGCTTGCCGCCGCGGCGCGCGAAGGCGCTCAGGTCGGGGTTGTCCGCGTCGAGCACCGCCCCATACCTCGCCTTGGCGGCGCGGTCGTGTGCAAGCGCGTCGAAACCCGCGGCCGTCCAGGTCGGGGCGCCCATGAAGCCTTGCTCGAAGCCGGAGACGAAGCCCTGCTGGATCGCGGGCTTGCCGGGCGCGCTGAATATCCACATGCCCCAGCCCTGGCTCGGCGCGACCTCCGTCTCGCCGCCCACGGAGAAGCCCAGCATCAGGGCTCGCCCGTCACGTGTCGTCGGGCCCGCGTAGATTTTCCGCAGCGCCGCGATCTGGTCGGCAGTCAGGCACTGGTCTGTCTCGGACCCGCGGCATCGCAGGACGTCCGGATCGAAGCGGCAGGCCGGCGGATCGGCGACGACCCCGTCGACCACCCCATCCAGCGCGTCGCACTGCTTGAGTACGGCCGCGGCGATCGCCGGCGTCTTGGCCGACGGGATGGGTGTGCGCGCGAGCACGGCTGCATTCCAGCCGAAGCTCCCCTCCACCAGACCGATGAAGTCGGCCGCCGGGGCGCCGGCGATGATCCCGTCGTAGTCGCCCGGGAAGCGCTCGGCCTCCATCAGCGCCTGACGACCGCCGTTGGAGCAGGAGGAGAAGTAGGCGAATTTCGGCGGAGCGCCGAAGTAGCGGGCGGTCAGCTGCTTGCCGACGACCGACATCAGGTGGATGGCGCGATAGCCGTAATCCCTGATCCGCTCCGGGTGCCCCTTGGCCCACACCGTGGGCGGGACAAGTCCATGCCCGGTATCCGTGGTGGCCGCCGCATAGCCGCGGCTGACGGCGAGGGCGAGGTCGCCTGTGTTGAGATTGCCCGCGAACCCACCGTTGCCGACGCCCTGGAAACGACCGTTCCAATCGGCCAGCGGCAGCCAGACCAGCACCACGATGTTCGAGTCTGGCGTCGGACGAAGGACGAGCCTCACCTCACAGTGGGCAGGCTGCGGCGGAGCCTGCGGATTTCTCGGCTTCTCGCCCACGACGTCCGCGCTTTCGATCTTGCCGTTGGCGATCGGGACCGCAGCCACGGCCCGGCAGCGGACCGTACTGTCCGCGGACGGCTCAGTTGCTGCGACAGCAGCGGTCGCTGCGGCCCAGAACGCGAGCCCCGCGACGGCGGCGTGGGTCAGACGCATGCGCTCCCTCCTCAGGCTAGACGAGGCTGATCGGGCGTACGCGGCCGCCATCCGTAGGCCTTGGCGGAGTTGCGCCAGAAGAACTTCTCCGCCGCGGCGCGCCCCTTGGGCGCCAGGAACGCCTTGAAGAGCGGGATGGTCTTTTCCGAATAGGTGCCGCCGATGACGCGGTCCTCGCCAAAGGCGTCGTAGAAGGCTTCGAGGCGCTCGCCGTTGGCTTCGAGCGTGAGCGGCGGCGGATTGTTCGGCATGCCGAGGCCGAAGGCCGTGAGCTTGCCGTAGATCAGCGGCCGCTGGCGGAACTCGCGAAGCACGGCCGCCCCCGCCGCCTGTTCCTGCGGCGCGGGATAGAAGCCCGCAAGGTGATCGACGACGATCTTCAGGTTCGGCGCGACGTCGTTCACGCGGACGGCGGCCTGCAGCAGCTCGAGATTGGGATTGGCGAGGTCCAGCACCAGCCCAGCCTCGCCGAGCAGCCGCAGGCCCGCCACGAACCTGGCATCGTTGAGCTGCTTGGGGAGATCGTAACCCCAGAGGTTGCCGTGGCGGATGCCGACGTACATCGGGTTCTTGTGGTAGCGCTCGAGGTACTCGCCGAATTCCTTCGCCTCCGGCCTGAGATTGCCGATGGCGCCGACCATGAAGGGATCCTTGGCGCAGGCTTCCAGGAGCCAGAGATTGTCCTCGATCCAGGGGCTGCACTCGGTCGCGACCGCGGCCACCACGCCCGGCGCGGCGTGGGCCTGGTACTTCGCCGCGCTCATCCCCGTCGGGTCCGGCGCATAGGGCGCGCCCTGCGGTCGGGTCGGGTCGTAGAGGTGCACCGTGGTCTCGACCATCGGAATGCCCCCGAGCCCGTCGGCCGACCGCGCCGCGCCCGCCGCGAGGCTCGCCGCCGCCGAGGCCGCCAGGAAGGCGCGCCGGTCGGGACCCGCTGCGTGTCTTGCGTCCGACATGAAGCTTCACCTCCTCGC
>Ga0157370_10005963_pt1 | contig 13559 bp, 16 predicted proteins | sample C35metaG_FD_113463 | JGI IMG/M metagenome (GOLD analysis project Ga0157370, IMG submission 113463) | Corn rhizosphere microbial communities from Kellogg Biological Station, Michigan, USA - C3-5 metaG | ecosystem: Host-associated > Plants > Roots > Rhizosphere > Soil | place: USA: Michigan...
CAGCGCCCGGGCTACTCGCGCTCCCGGGCGCCCACCCACGGCGAAGCCGATCGCTTCCAAGGCCAGCGCCGCGCGCCCGGTGCGCCGGGCGCGCGGCGCGGCGCTCTCGGGGAGGCGCTCAGTGAAGATTCGCTGCCGATATCCGGCGTAATCACAGCCGAAGCGGCGCACGCTGGCTTGGAGCTGAACATGCACCCCATGCCAGGGAAGATCGGCCACGGTCCGCGTGTAGCGACTGTGCACGCGCCGGGACAGGGAGCCACAGAGGGGACAGGTCACCATCGGGCGACGGCCGGTGGCGACTACCGTAATTCCCCGGAGTGAAACGACAAGCCGGTCGAGCGCGAGTTTGGCTGACGACTGGCAGAACGCGGGGGTGTCCATCAGCACTGCTCCAGCTACAGCATCGCGCGAACATTACCGTCATGCCCGTCCCGCGCGTATCACCAAAATCCACGCAGAGCCGAATTTGCGTGTTCTCCTGCACATAGGTCTACGCCGTCGTGTCGTACCAAGAGTGCGTACGCGTCGCGACCCCAGAGCGAGAGCCGCGCGCCGTCTGACGCTGTTCATACACTTCTTCACGAAACTTCATTGCAACCTATCTACGGCTCAGCAGCTGCGGCACTCTATACTGGCCAAGGCGCGGCCGACTGATTGCGCATGCTCTGCCCGGAAAGAAGGTCTCTACTTCTTCTCGTGCCACGCGCTCGACGCGAAGCCCTCGTTGTTCGCGATGAACAAATCAAGCTTGTGTCGGAACTTTCGGCCTTCAAGATCCTGATAATCGATCTGGACAGGCACTCTCGAATGCCAACACCACGTATTCTGCTCGTCTCGGCTGTAGAACCCGAAAGCGTTAGAGACAGATGCGCCATTCGCAAGTACCGGGATTGCGAACTTTGCTGAGAAGCACGCCCTTATTTCCTCCCGATAGAAATCTGTGATACTTGGCGTGAGGGCCTCAGCGAGCCGCCGGTCATCCACCTTCAGGAGAATGTCTCGTGCCGGTCGCGAACCGGAGTTCTCAACTATGAGTTCCAGCGCCGCACCGATATTACCAGAGGAATGGGTCCTTACACGAGCGGTGACAATCGGTCGGTAAGACTCTCGCCAGGACATTACTGCGAAATAGTAGGATAGGACGGATACTATGAGTGCCGCGAGGCTTACCAACAGGCTGCCCTGTACCATTCCATTCCTCCTTGACCACAATAGAATTGCTGACCTCATAGAGGGCCCGGGTTCGGCGGAACCTGTTGCCTATCAATTGCAGCCCGTCACGTTTGCGCCCGCACGACCTACCAGCGCGACATGGACGGATTCCACGCGGGCCGCTGTGTGTGAGGTCGGGGGCGACGGCGATACAACGACGGCACAAGGTCTACATGACGCGCGCCGCCTCAAGAATGATTGCAAGCACTCCTTCCACCCGTCTCAGCATGAGCCTGAGACTCCGGCCATCTGCCGCATTAACTAGCCTGTGGGTGCCGCCATTAAGAACATCCATGAGTTCGAGTGTGCGGCAGATATCATCATCGATGAACTTTGCGTAGGCGCTGTTCTGGACATCGCGGAAGATGTACCTGAGGCGAAGCTGTCGCGTTGGTCGGCCATTCGGAAAGTCTTCCGGCCGCGCTCCGTCCCACGTGCGCAGGTCATCATCTGGAGCCAGCTTATGCAGAAGGTGGGTGAGGAGTTCCCGCAGGGAAACAGCAAAGTGTCGAGGATGGTCCGGCCCTGGTCGACCGATTACTGCGATAGCACCCGTGTACATCATGATCAGCCCCGGATCCACCCGCTTTAGTGCTGGTGCGATTTGGACGGCTCGTGTAGCAATCCGTTCAATGACCGCCGACGGCTCGTCAATCTCTTCGGCGCTCATGAGTGCAGTTGCTGCACTCGAGGCGGCGTAAAGCTCTATCGTGGGCGCCTCTCGCAGGATCGCAGATTGCTCAGGAGGAAGCCGCCCTTCGGATCCCCACTCCGACCATACCAGCTGTGACGATAGAGTCAGGGACCTGAGACCCTCAAGAAGCCTTGTAGAAGCTGACGCGGCGGCTTGTTCCAAGCCGATGATGCTCGTGAGCTGAATCTGATGCCAGGAACTGCTTCGCAGAGTTTCGGTGATGAGCGGCAGATCAAGTGCGAACGGCCGTAAGGCTGCGTTCTGACTAAATGCAGCGGTGACATTTGCCAGGAGCTGCGTGTTCAGCAGTACGGGGTCAAAGGTCATTTGCGCGCGGAACCGGCTGTCGTGCAGCTGGGTCAGGTTGTTAGACACTGCCCGTGCCCAGCTCGTTTGACTTTGTTGAAATGCACGAAGTGCTTCGCCGATCGCCTGGGTGGTGCCGATAGAGTCTTGGAGCTGAATGGTCTGCCGCCTGATCGATTCGAATAGAGGCGTGATTGTGTCGCGAAACCTGAGCCGAGTCTCGGACACGTATTCGGCGAAGGCGCGACCGAAAGCCGTTGCCAGATCCCCCTTTTCCAGCTCACGATTTAGCCCATGCGCGTACTGCGTCCAAGCAGCGGCGACTCTTTGCAGATCTTGGGGGTCCCACGCACTCAGTTCTGCTGCGGAGACTGCGGGATCAACGAAATGGAGCGCCAAAGCCGCGTGTAAGAACCCGGTGTCATCCAGAGCCGTTCGGCACTGCTCCAACTGCTCGACGCCGCGGAGAGTGAGCCAATTCAAAGTGACCTGCCCACGCGTCGCGGTATCGATTTTCAGCGGCTCAGGAGCAGTCAGTCTAATCGGCATTATGACGCGGGCTTAGATCAGATGCGTAGCGATAATTGATTGAGGCCTGGTAACCAGAGCGAGCAGTAGTTTGCAAGGGATTTGCTCGGGGCGCCAGCTCGATGCGGCTTGGTTGGAGTTCAGAGGCGAACTCCATGTCAGCCGGAGTGGCGTGTTCGATCATGTACTGGTTCAGTGCCTTTTGAACTTTTCGCGTGATGTGGCGACTTACACTTCTCCGGTTGATCACGCCTGATTCACGCGGCCTGCCGGAGCCGTTCCGCGTTTATTCTGCGCCTCTCCTCGCGTGCAGCTCGTAGCTTCGCCGCACGCTCCATCTTGCGCTGCTCCGAATCACCGCGGTAGTACAGCACGAGCTCCATGTAGCCGATTCCCGCGTGCAACCTCTTCTCGTTGTAGTGCCGCACCCACTTCGCGATGCTCTCCCGCGCGTGCGAGAGGTTCCGCAACTCCACTTCCGAGATCTCCTCTCTCGTCGTCCGGTGGTATCGCTCCACCACCCCGTTCGACTCGGGATGATACGTCCGGATCCTGATGTGCTTCAACGCGAACTGCCGCACCAACTGTTTGAAATCCTTCGCGGTGAACTGACTGCCGTTGTCGCTCACGATCTGGGGCTTGACCAGTGCCGTCGCCATCCCGCTCCGCTCCAGCGCCTCCTGGATCACCAGCCGTACGTCGGCTGCCGTCATGCTCGAGCGGAGATCCCAGTACACCACGTAGCGGCTGTATGCATCAATCACCGTGACCAGGAAGTACCAGCTGTCCTCCACCCGCAGGTACATGATGTCCGTGTGCCACCGCTCGTTCGGTCTCACGGGCTTCGGAGGCGGCTCGCCCACCCTCGCGCTCCGCTTCCAGCGGGAGAGCAGATCGGCTTCGTTCAACACGCGGTACACGCTCGAGGGCGAGAGGAAGGCCACGTCCTCGTCGATCATCTGCCAGGCAAGTCTCCGGTAGCCGTCCCTCGGGTGAGAGCGCGCGTAGGCCGTCACCGAGCGCTTCTCCTCGCTCAGCAGCTGATCGAGGCGCTCACCCTTCATCGTCGCGCTATCCTCCAACTTCTCTCGCCTCGCACGGCGCTGCCAGCCGTGATAGCGCGACTTCGAAAGAGCGAGCTTGCCCAGGATGCGCCCGAGCGTCCACCCGGTCCGCTCCCGGGTCAGCTCCACCAGGTCGAGGACTTCCTGCTTCACCTGGGCGCTGAAGCGAGTAGTCGAACCCAATTTCAGAGCCTCTCTTGTAGCGCGAGGTTCTCTTCGACCACCTCCGCTATCACCCGACTCTTCTTCTCCAACTCGGCCTCGAGACGAGCGATCCGCGCATCCTTCGCACGCTCTGCAGCGCTCGCCCCGCCGCCTCTCGCCCTGCCGCCCGAGGGCTTGGAGAGTGCCTCTCGCATGGCCGCCGCGGCGGCCGCCTTGGCCTGCTTCTCCCAGTTGTAGAACGTCGCTCCGTCGAGCTGGTAGCGCCTCAGAACCTCGGCCACCGTGGTATTCGGCGATCTGGCCTCCTCGAGGATCCGCAGCTTCTCGTCCACGCTGAAACGCCGGCCCTTCGGACCGCCCAATCCCTTATCCGTCATCGCTCCCTTCCCCCATGTTACACCATCCCGGTCGCTCGCCGGTACGAGGGAAAAGTGTCAGTCGATCACGATAACCGAAAGTTCAATTCAGGCTGAAGCGCTACAATGCGCGACTGGTGCTTGGCCGTGCTCCGTCGTACGCTTGGCATGAGTGGTGTCGTCGGGAACGAATGGAGATCCTCGTAGGGATTCACACTCTTGTACGGCGGCACTACGTGCTCTTCAACTAGGACTGTGACTTACCCGAGCCTCTCGCGTGCCAGTGACGTCGCCAGCAGGCTGGGTTCGTCGAAGGACACTCGGACCAACATCTACACAAAGAATCGAAACTTGCTCGCCTCCAAATACTCCTTGACCTCATCGACACCGATCCAACGACGTTGTAGCGACTCTGCCACCGCTCCGGCAGTATTCGAGCCGGCAAATGGATCGACGACAAGATCACCCTCATCAGTCAGCAGCTTGACGAAGAACTCCGGTAGCGCCGCTGGAAACCGCGCCGGGTGAATCTTGAGCCCAGCTTCCTTGCATCGTTTCGTGTATTGATCGTTCGCCGCGTTGTTACCCAAACGAAGCAGATCAGTAGGGGTCTCCCCCTCGACGACGTTCGATGGGATCGAGCCGCCCGCCTCGACCTTATCGAAATCCGAGGTGATGTTGTGCCCCGACGGCCTCACTGTCGCGCGCACGCCGCGCCTGTTCAGGCGGATCATGTCAGCACTGTACGGCTTGAGAACCTTGCGATTGCTGGCTTCCGGCCATGGGGTCTTGGAGAACCACCACACATACTCGACTGAATCCTTCACGCGGATGCGGCGCACCGTTACCCACTCGGCCGGCATCGGCATCTTGGCCGGGTTGTACCAGAAGCACTCTTGCGCGAGATGGAAGCCTAGTTCCTCCACGAGTGCGATCAGCAGCTTAAAGTGATAGATCGAGCGAGTGGGAACACCTTTGTTGTAGCTGCCGCCAATGTTGAGGACGAAGCTCCCATCATCGGTAAGCACACGATGAATCTGCCGAGCAAATGTGAGGAACCACTCGATGTATTCATCCTTGTGGACGTTGCCGTACTCTTTCTTGAAATGCAGCGCGTACGGCGGTGATGTGAATACCAGATTGACCGAGCTGTCAGGCAGGTGCCGCAGGATCTCACGCGAGTCTCCGAGATACGCCGCGCCGCGATCGGTCTGATAAAACGTCTCGAGGCTTGGCAACAGGGTCGCCGGATGAGGGACGTTCGCGAAAGCGAGCGATGCTTGCTGTGTGACGCTCATGTGTGGCGTATCGGATAAAGGATGAAAATTGCTACGGGCCAGCACGGACCCTTGCCGAGTTGCCGCGATGCAGGAAGTTTACGCGTGTCCTGCGGCTTGTACGTCATCGAATCATTTCAACGATAGCATAATTGAATCGGTTGACAGTGGCAATCAATTCGGATTCTGGCAGCTTCGACCGAGAGTGGGTATCGCAAGCAGAAGCAGCGCGGCTGCGGGGTGTATCGCGTCAAGCAATTTCACGGCTGATCCAGCGCAAGCGCCTGCGCACGCGATCCATCGCCGGCTATGTACTTGTTCACAGGGATGATGTCCTCACTTTCGTGCCGCGTCCATCGGGTCGGCCGAAGAAAAAGTCCGAGCACTCTGAATGACCGACGTTGAGGAAGTAAAGCACCTGCTGAAGTCGTTGAACCCAGCCCAGCAGCGTGAAGTGCTCACGTATCTCCGTGAAATCGTCCCGCAGCATGAAATCGAGAAGCAGCTCATGGCATCGGCCGAGACGCTTCTCAACGCCTTAGCACGATCGCCGGAACTCACCAGGCGGATGATTCGTGGAGTGATCGCGGAAGCCGCATTTGCCACCGACGTGATCCCAACGCTCAGGGACTGGACTGAGAAATCCGTTGAACGCGACCAGCCGTACGACTTCATGCTAACGGATGACGCGCAAAGTGCCGTGAAGCCCGGTTACGCGCCGGAAAGCGATGTCCGCGTGCAGGTGAAAATGCAACGGTCAAGACGTGGCATGCCGCTGCTGGCAAGCGAGGTGTGGACGAGGCGAGTGCGCTGGCCGGCGGGCCACTACGTGGTGGAAGTGCAGCGCACAAGAACTGGACAGCGAAGTGGCGTGCGCACACGGCCCTACCGGTTCGGCGAGTTCGATATCCTCGCCGTTTCCATGGGTCCGGCTACGCGACGCTGGGCGGACTTCATGTACACATTGGAGCGTTGGCTCCTACCGAAGCCTGATAAATCGGAGGAAGTGCTCACGTTTCAGCCCGTGGCGCCGGAATCGAATGAATACTGGACGAGCGATTTCGTCCAATGCGTCCGCTGGTTGCGTAGTGGCGAAACGAAGCGCTTGGGATGGGACGTGTCACGTTCGAGGTGACGGCAGACTTCCGTCGGGTGACTCACTCGCTCGCCAGCGGAACGGAAGGTCTTGAGGCGCGATCACCGTGATAGAAATCCAGCACTTTGTCTAGCCAATCACGTAGATAGTGCCCGGATGCAACCGCTGGCACCGCGGGCGATGAGGCGGGCGATTGCCCGGAACGTCGAGGAACTGGATATCTACCTCTCCAGATCACTACCTCTCCCAAATCCTCAAGAATAGCGCGAATTGCTGTGTAATCCGAGTCGGTGGAGAATACCTCGCTGTCGCCTCGCCGAAAGAGTCCTGCTAGCTCGGCCAGGTTGACCAAGTCATGGCCGGCTCCCATAGAAAGACCGAGTTTCTTCAACTCGACTTGCTGAATACGACCGGTGCCATCGGCACGCATTCGGAACTCAACATCGGTTGGTGCATCGCGAAGTATCGCCGATTTGAAAGCAGCCTCAACAGCCAGTCCGTACAACATTTTGGCAGCGATCAAGCAATCCATGGCCTCATGCCAGATCCCATCGCCGGCTTCATCGTGGGCTTTGAAGAGTGGGGCCCATCGGAGAACGGCTCCCCAGAACGCGCCCCAAAGCGCATCAGCAGCCCGACGTAACGAGGCGCTCTTTTCCAGCCACGCGGCAGGGTCTGTACCGATCTTTAGAAGATCATCTACATCCATATGTGGTTGTCTCTAGTACTTTCCACATTGATTAAGGGTGTGCTTCGAAACCCACTTGAGAAGACTATGCAAGGTGTCGTCGTCGCAAGGGTAGCATGAAGGTGTTGGTAACGGATGAGTTGTGGAGCGTGGCGCCGCTGTTTTCCACGCCTCACTCAGCTAGGGCGGCGCGGCCGTCGGTTCTAGTGACTGCCTCGTAATCGGCAATCCACGGTACCGTGCGGGACGAGACACGAGCTGATCCGCCATCTGCCAGGGGCCCCAACCCAAGCCCGGAGCAATTCGTGAACAGCGTGTCTGTCTCGCATGGTGACTATCCTGCTCTGCGCCTCGCTCCGGTGAAGAATCGTTGAAAGGCCGGCACGAGGCTGATGACAAAACCGATGACCTAAGGTGCGGCAGGATTTAGAGAAAAATTTCGTCAAAGTTAAGAGAACGCACATTCATCGATTTTCGGTTTGGCGGCTCCCACTGTGACGCTGCGGAGGTAGAACAAATCCGCGTTGTCACGGACGGTTCGGCTCGCCGACGTCGCCTCAAATACGGCGAGATGGATATATCCCCGGAATGCAGTCGCCGCCCAATCGTGTGGAATGCCCACGGCCGACTTTCGTGATGCGGTGCGACACCGGAGCCAGACGCGCGAGTTACACCTGATCTGCTTACCGATCTCTTCGTGCTGGGCGCAAGCGGCGCCTAGGGTCGCGTTCAGCCGACGGACTCAAGAAGAAATCTGTGATTAACTGCGCAGTATCTAACCTGGGACGGGGTACTTCCTTGATAGACTTCTAGACGCGCAAAAACAGTGTGCCTACAGTGACCAACCCTGCGCTCGGAGGTAAGTAAACCAATCTAGATGCTCGCACTTGAAGCGTGCACAGGCATCAGGAATCTTCATGCGCCCATTCTTCTTGTCCTTCCTCGACTTCTCCTGACTTACGACCGTTGCGTTTCGAATTTTTGCGAGCGCCACCACGAAGGGATCGGCATTGTTTCGTGGTGAATCGGGATCGGAAAGCGTCGGGCACTCGGCCATAACTTCGCTGAGAGCGATCTGCAACTCATCTTCGAGCGGCACGAAAAGACCATTGCGAGACTTCAAAAACTTCGCCAGACCATCGACTCCCTGTTCTAGCTCGACGCACACTTCGTCGGGCGATCGAATTAAGCTATGCTCGATAGCATCGTCGATTCTCGTCCAAACAGACTTGTAGATGTCTGGCGGAGTCTCTCGATTGACCTTGATCCAAGTGCTGCTATCGAAGACATAGAGCATCACTCAACTGCCTGACTGGTGTCGTGAGCCGCTTCCTCTAGCTGTTCAAAGTGCTTGATTCGCAAGTCAAGGTAATCTGAGGCATCTGCTAGAGTGATGCGATCTCGTTCAAGCGCGTCAAACACAAGCCGCGTGTATGAGCGGCCATTGTTACGCAGGGCGATTCTATATCGCGGTATCCCGAACTTTCTCGCCTTATCTTTCGGCCGAGCCGCCTTCTCTGCTTCGCGATCTCGATACTCCCTGCGGTACTGTGCGAGCCGTGCAGTGACGAAACCGTCATCCACTTTTCGCGCGCTGCGAAGGCGAAGCACAATGACTTCGCGACTCACCGCAAACAGGTCGGCGAGCTGTCTGATGTCTTCTTCAGGCCACTCCTGTCCAAGTCGCCTGTCTGCGACCATCGGCAGCGTATTGAATGCGTTCTCGGGAACGAGGATCGAACCGGCCACGGCATTGCAGAAGGACTCGATCCGAACATTGTGGGTAGCTGGGCCGCGGCTGATCGTCAGCGGGTCGCAAACGCCTCCTTCACTAAGCATGAGATGGGCGAATTCGTGCATCAGGGTGAAAACCCGTGCACGGGGGCTGTCTTTGCCGTTGAGAGCGATGACCGGCAGAACGCGATCGGCGATTGAGAATCCCCGCATTACCGAAAGCGGAACACTCCCGGTCTGAAATACGAGAACTCCTCGCTTCTCAAATGCAGCAAGCCAACCGTTCAACGCGTCATACTGCGCGTGCCAAGACTCCTGTACTCCGAGGGCGACTCCAATCCACTTTCGTGCGCGCGCCGCGGCAAGATCGAACCTCTCGTCGATGCGTGCGGAGATCGTGAACTCAACCGGACTCTGATCCAGCTCAGTGAGCAGCTCTTGGGCTATTGCGCGTCGTCGTCGCGCGCTGCGTAACTCAAACAGAAACGGTGTTGACTCCTCCGCCGGGGCTGCGTCTTCGGCGACTCGCCTGAAGTCGTGAATCGGCGTCGGCAATGTCGGAGCGGACGGTAGAAAGAACGTGGCGAGCGGGCGTTTGTAGACCCTAGCGATACTCCGAAGCTGTGGAACAGTCGGCCTTTCGTCGCCGCGCTCTAGAGCGGCAAGCCGCTCCGGGGTGAAAGCCAGTCTCTTTGCAGCGGATTCGACTGACATCCCTGCCGTCTCTCGCGCCCAAGCCATTAGTTCCGGGCGAATGTTCGCGTAGAGGCGCTTAGCCATGGGCATAAGATACTGGAGCGCGCAAGGAGTAGTGATCGGAGGTCCGCAAGTGCGATATCGTCGCTGGACCGCCACCAAGCACTGGTCCTATCGTCATTGGCATCACCCTCGTCTACAACGGGAACTTTCATTTTGCGGGCTGATGCTCGATGTCCGTTCTCTAAATTCTGTCACCCTGGGGCGCGGCGCCACGCCTGCAGCGGCAGCGTGGCCGCGCAGGCCGTGTCCGGGTGGCTCGGCCGTAATCGTCCCGAGCCGAGCGCGCATCGAGACAGGCAGCTCAACGAAGTACGAGCGGTTCACCTCCGCGACTCCGTCGCAGATCTTCGGGTCCGCCCCGTACGTCTCGTTGGCGAGAACCCACGGCAAGGGCAGCCCCGCGCGCCGCGGCGCCCTATGTTGAGGACCAACGCCGACTCCCTTGAGAACGACAGGGCCGTGGCATGCCGCACTGCGCGCGCCAGCGCGTGGTCGTGCTCACACCACGACTCACGCAGATAGAGCCGGCGATCCGCGAAGGCTCTTCCGTGGCGGCTGCCGTGAGGGAGAAAGACACCCTGCTGACAGTGAGCCACATTGCCCAGGTGCCCGCACTATTGCCACGCCATCCCGACGAAATGCATGCCCCCGTTGGCGAAGTCGCTCCCATCCACCATGAGCATTGCATTGGGCGAACCTGGGTCACCGGCCACGAGCGTGTTCATTAGGGTGAGGCCGGGCGATCGACCCAGGCGCCTTCACTGATGAATTGCTGCACGGCGCGGACGTCTGGCGCATCCTTGCGCAAGGCAGCCAACAGGATCGGCTCGATCATCTTGCCCTCGAGCGGCGCGAGCTGGCCCAGCACGTAACGGCAGTCCAATCCTGCTGCTCACGCCTCGCGAACAGCCTGCGGAACGCCACATGATACTCGGCGATGGCGTGGCTATGAGCACCGCGTCCCGGTTCGCCCGGGCTCTGCCTACTGACTCCTCGGCGGCTGCCTGCTGATGACGTGCCCGCTGCTGTTCCGTCATCCGATCCCTCGACTTCAAGCCTCACCCGAAGGTTGCACCACCGGAAGTGTCGTTTGCAGTATTAGCCGGGTTGACATTATGTCATCGTTTAGTCTGTACGCTCGCTGCTCCTTCTATGACACGACGAGGCGAATCCATCCCGGCTTTACCGTTCCCAAAATCACGGAGCTAGACCGGTAAGCGTCCAGACGACGCGCCAGCGTGTCGGGAACTTCTAGTCCTGCGAGGACCCATTCGAGAAGCGCAGCACGAGTGGATTCTGCCATGAGGAGGTCCCGTTCGGGTTCTATCGGCGCAAACGGCCGCCATTGCTGGACCTGAATCGACATGAGGTTCTCAATCGCATTCAAGCGACGCTCGGGATTACGACGCGTGATGCCGGAGCGTGCTATCAGAAATGATAGAAGAAACTCAATCGTAATCAGTGAGCGCCTCCGACGATCTCGATCGCTCGCTTTCGCTCGTTATGCGCGTCCCGTCGGTGGCGGCGCAGTGAAAAGCGTGACTTGCGACGAACACATTGGCGAATCTGTGAGCTGCAGCGTGCTGCCGGTCGGTCTACAATTGGAGCGCGCCTGTCTCAGGATCGTGATCGCGAGTTTCGCGTACGAGGCGCGGGTATTTCGCTCCGGGTCAGCGGTCGCTGTCTCAAGATCGGATAACGATCCAGTTCCCGGCCAAACGCCTCCCAAGTGATTTCAAGGGCGGATACGATGGTCCAGAGCATCTCAAAGGTCGGGTTCGCTCGCCCCTGCTCGATGCTTGAGTAGTAACTCCTGTCAATGTCGGCGATGGCTGCCATTCGCTCTTGCGACGGCTCGCGACGATCTTGGTGGCGAAGAGTTCTCATAGCCGTGCCGAGTGCGCGCCGGCCCTTAGGATTCCTGTTCACGGCACCAAGCTATTTAAATGACGGCGACTTGCCCACGGTGTATTTACATAGTACGTTGAGATTGTCGCCGTTTGAGATGCTTGTTGCTTACAGAACTCAGCGGGTGGGCACAGCTCGGAAATGATCGTTGCATCGAGATGACGCTCAAGGCCGAGCGTCGGCGCGCGCTTACGGCTCGCGCCGTTGGCTTCGACCAACAGGGCGACGACGCAAAACTGGATCTTCGTCGAGTGCGCGGCCGAACTCTTGCCACGTAACGCCGAGCATGGAAACGATCGTCCAGAGCATCTCAAAGCTCGGATTCCCTTCGCCGCGTTCGATGCTCGCGTAGTACGTGCGGTCGATGTCCGCGATTTCAGCGAATCGCTCCTGCGATAAGGATCGCTGATCGCGCTCTCGGAATTCGCGGATGATAGATCCGAGCGAAAGTCGGCCATTCGAATTGTCGCGCACGAAGGCCAGAATATGGAACCAGTGCCGATCGAACCACGGGATATATACATAGTACCTCGCAGTGCCTGACAAACGCACAATGGAGACATTCTCCGTAAAGGTCTGGCAACGTGCCAGCTACCGGTCATGCTTACTCGTGGTACTCTTCCAAGCCGCCTCGAGCTGATAGCTCTCTGCGGCCAGCAACTCACCGTTCCGACGGAAGAGATCTGGCGCAGCCTGCATCGAGGGAATCCAGGGGCGGTCGCCCGGCTCGGACATGTCTACTTGCCGCGTCTGAATCTGTATCTCCAGACTGGCTTGGGTGTTCTTGATTCGGACACTCGGGATGCCATTATCGCCGAGACCTTGAAGGCTCTTGCACAGGTGGGCGACGCGGAGCTCGACAGCCGTACCGAGACATCGCTTTACCACCAGGCTCGAATAAGAGCAGTCAGCGCTGGTTTTGGTTCCGATCAGGAGCCGTTTGAGCGGGCGCAGCCGAACTGGTCTGAATCTGCGATTGAACATCTCGTGGACTGTGTGCGGTCCACGGCCGTTGCGGCCGGAGGAAAGGACAGCTCGAAACAGGACAATGCAATCGAGTTTGCTGCGCGCATAGCATGCATTGCCATTGCGACTCCAGTTTGGTTTGCCGAGTCATCCTTCCTCGTTCGCATCTCACACGCCAGGACCATCCATGAGGCCATCATGGATGCTGCAGCCAACTACGCGCCCGCGTGTCTTACTCCTAACGAGATTCAACTTCGCGCCACCGAAATCGTCGAAGCGTTCGATAGCGTCTGGCACGTTTTTCCTTCCGCGACGAGGGAAGCACGCATCCTCTGGGGGCTCAACGTCGATGTCCCTGGAATCGCGAAAATCCTCGACACATCGGTGGCAGAAGCGGACGGCGCTCTTCTGCAGCTCCTCACGATTACCAGAGTGTTCGACGCACTCATCGGTCGCACGCGCGAATCAGATGAACGTGAGATCGCGACATTCTCTGATATCGGCATTCTGGCTGAGGAGCGCGAATGACGGGCCAAAACAGGGGCTCGGTTGTTCACGACGCGCTCGCAGCTTCAGATGAGTGCGCTGATCGACGACGGACGCATGCACTATGGCTCAGCGGTATTCGCTACGGCAACGAAAACTGCTTTGCCGAAGCGTTCCGCGCCTTTGCGAGTCCGCTCATTCAGTTCACGTGCCGAATCGTCTATGCCGAAGCAGTCGCCCAGGACATCGTCATGGACGTCTTCCTCAAGCTCTGGCGCAAGCGCAAATCGCTCCCGCCAGATCTACGGCTCGAGGGC
>Ga0157370_10005964_pt1 | contig 13558 bp, 10 predicted proteins | sample C35metaG_FD_113463 | JGI IMG/M metagenome (GOLD analysis project Ga0157370, IMG submission 113463) | Corn rhizosphere microbial communities from Kellogg Biological Station, Michigan, USA - C3-5 metaG | ecosystem: Host-associated > Plants > Roots > Rhizosphere > Soil | place: USA: Michigan...
CGCGGGCTCTGCTATTCGGTCTACGCTTATCACTCGGCCTATTCCGACACCGGCATGTTCGCGGTCTATGCCGGCACCGACCCGCGCGACACCACCGAACTGATGGAAGTCGTCGGCGAGCAATTGTTCGAAGCGGCCGAAAAGACCACCGAAACCGAAATCGCGCGCGCAAAAGCGATGATGAAGGTCGGCCTCCTGATGGCATTGGAAAGTTCCGGCGCGCGCGCCGATCAGCTCGCCCGCCAGCTTCTGTTTTACGGCCGAGTGGTTCCCGTTGACGAGATCGTGCGCCGAATTGACGCCGTCACGGTCGAGAGCATGCGCGCCGCCGCGAAATCGCTGCTTTCGTCGAGCCGTCCTACATTTGCAGGGCTGGGCCCGAAAACGGGTATTGAATCCGCCGCCCGCATCGCGGAGAATCTCTCGCGTAAGGCGGCGTAGCCGCGGTTGAGGTCGGATGGCGCTTTTCCGGTCGGTTCCATGGTCAGAACCGCATCCCCTGATCGAAGGGGCGGGCATTTATCTGCGTGCACCGGCGATGAACGATTATGAGGAATGGGCTGACCTCAGAGAGCGGAGCCGCGCCTTTTTGGTGCCCTGGGAGCCGGAATGGCCGGCTGACGATCTCACGCGTAGCGCCTTTCGCAATCGGCTTCGCCGCTACGCCACCGAAATTCGCGAAGATCTAAGCTATCCATTTTTCATCTATCGTTCCGGCGACAAGCGCATGCTCGGCGGCGCCACGCTCAGCAACGTCCGCCGCGGTGTCGCGCAATCGGCCAATCTTGGTTACTGGATGGGGGAGCGCTATGCGCGGCAGGGATACATGAGCGCAGCGGTCGCCGCGATGATTCCGTTTTCACACGGCGCGCTCGGGTTGAAACGGATTGAGGCGGCTTGCATTCCCGAAAATACGGCGTCCGTGCGCCTGCTGGAAAAATCCGGATTCCAGCGCGAAGGCTATGCGCGAAAATATCTCTGCATCGCCGGGAAATGGCAGGATCACCTGCTTTTTGCGCGGCTCTCGAGCGATCCGATCCGCGGGCGCTAGGGCAGAGCAGCGCGCAGCTCTGGCTGCAAGCCGGAGTGCCGCGACCAGGGGGCGCCGTCCGGCGAAAAGCGCGGGCTGTCCCAGCGGCCGCGCACCAAAAACGGCAATGAAACGCCGTTTGCTCCTTGCGGAACGACGAGGCTCGCCACGCCGCGCAAATTAAGGTCGCGCTCCGGAATGGAGGCGAGGCCGTCGAGCGTCACCGCGACGCTTCCGCTTTCCACCCGCCCTTGTTCGAAAGCGGCGTTGCCGTCGTTGATCGCGAGCTTAGCGATGAAGCGGTCGAACGGCGTGCGACCGCCGCGAAGGTCGTTCAGGGCCGCAAGCGGCTTCTTCGAAAGTGTGCGCAGCGCGCCCTCGACATTGACCCCCTGCAGCGCGCCGTTCAACACGGACAGCTCCGCTTTCCCTTTGAGGTCGTGCGTGATCGCGCTCACGCTCGCGCCGACGCCCGCGAGCGAAAGCGTGAGCGAACCGGTGCCTTCAAGATTCTGATTGCCGGTAAGTGCGCCGATGCCCTGCGCAGCGTTGAAATTCTGAATATTCGCTTCAATCCGCACGCCGGCTCCGCCTGCCGCGGGGCCGATCGCGGCCGTGCCGCGCAAAATGCCGCCGAAAATCTGTCCCTCGCCGGCCGAGAGGGTGAACCGGCCTTCCTTCACCGAAGCGGCGAGTGCGACTTTCAGGGCTTCGGCTTTGCCGAAAATGATCTTGCCGGCCGAGAGCCGGAGATCGAGGTCGAAGCCCGAGAGCGGCTTGATATCGAGCGGCTCCCGGCTCCAGTCGCGCTTGTCGGCGGTCACGAGCGAAAACCCGTTCATGTAGGCGGAGAAGTCCGCGGTGTCGGCGGCGAGCGTTCCTTGCAACACCGGGTGCTTCCCGATCGCGAGCGACATCGTGCCGTCGGCGCGGTTGCCGTCGAGTTCAATCACAAGATTCGTCGTGGTGAGTACGGCCGGCGTGATTTGCGCACGCGATTTCAGCGAGAACGGGCCGAAGCCGCCGCGCGTCGGCACTTCGATTCCGAACGCGGCAAGCAACGTGCGGAGCGAGCGCGATTCGAGCGAAAGCGCGCCTTCGGCTTGCAGTCCTTTGCGGAACGCAAAATCGCCCTCGAACCCGGCGCGCAGCGAATCGGTTTCGAACCGCAAGCGCACGGCGCTTTTCGCGTTTTCGCCGAGTGCGCCGGAGTCGGCGATCTGCACGCTGAGCGTGCTCGGCATGCCGCGCCACGCAAAGGAGGCAAGCGTCGAAAGGCTTTTGCCCGACCATGCGAGCGAGGCTTCCACCTTCGACAGTCTCTCCGAACCTTCGCCGTCCGCCGAGCGGACGTCGACGATGCTGTCAGCAATCCTGATCTCGGGGAAATCGGGCATTTCCGCCGCAACCGAAGGCGGCCGCAGCGGCAGGCCCATCAGCCGAGCGCCATTCGGCCCGGCTTCAATATTGAGATGCGCCTGCTCGAAGGTGAGGGTCGCGACCTCGACGCGGCCGAAAAGAAGCGGCAGGAGTTTCACCGTGGCGCGGAGCGATCCTGCCGAAAGGCCGCCCTTATCGCCGGTACCGAAGCGGATGTTGTTAAATCGGACACTGGGGCGCGGAAAAAGTGCGAGATGCGCGCCGCCGATATTGGGAGCGATGCCGGTTCCCGCCACCAGCGAGCGCATCACCGCCTCCCGGATCTCGTGCCGGGGCACGGTGTAGGGCAGCGCCGCCAGCACGCCAAAAACGCAGAGCGCCGCAAATAGCGCGACAGTGGCGATCCGCTTGATTCGGATGACGACGTTCACGGCTCGTTTCTTGTCTGAAATGGGAGTTGATCATTAACATAGCGATCGGCGCTTGTCGCGGTCCGGCCTGACAGAAATCGCGGCAAACGCTATGAATTAGAATGATTTAAGGGAGATATCGGCGTCGTGAAGACTGAAAAACCGTTGTGGAAGCCCTCTGAACCGCGTGTCGCAGCGGCGCAAATGACCGCTTTCCGCAACGCGGTAAACGAGCGGCATTCGGTCGCGCTGAAAAATTATCGCGACCTGCATGCCTGGTCGGTCGAGAACCGCGAAGCGTTCTGGGACTTGCTCTGGGACTTTTGCGGCGTGATCGGCGAGAAGGGGATGCGCCGCCTAATCGACGACAAAATGCCGGGTGCGAAATTTTTTCCCGATGCGAAGCTGAACTACGCCGAAAATCTCCTGCGCCGGCACGACAGCAGCACCGCGATTCTGTTTCGCGGCGAGGACAAGGCGCTGCGGCGCTTCTCCTATACCGAACTGGACGAGCTGGTTTCGCGTCTGCAACAGGCGCTCGCTGCCGCCGGCATCAAAAAGGGCGACCGCGTGGCCGCGATGCTGCCAAATCTGCCGGAGTCGGTGGCGCTCCTGCTCGCGGTTTCTTCCATCGGCGCGATCTTTTCCTCCTGTTCGCCGGATTTCGGCGAGCGCGGCGTGATCGATCGCTTCGGCCAAATCGAGCCGAAGCTGTTCTTTGTCTGCGACGGCTATTGGTACAACGGCAAGCGCATCCCGGTTGCCGAGAAAGTGAAAGCGATTGCCGCGAAATTGCCGACCGTCGAGAAAGTCGTGGTCGTTTCCTATCTCAACGAAGCGCCGGCAGCCTCCAGACAAATTCCGCGCGGGGTGACGCTCGACGAATTCCTGCGGCCGTTTTCCCCGAAGGCGCTTACCTTCGAGCGGCTTCCGTTCGATCACCCGCTGTACATTTTATATTCCTCGGGAACGACGGGAATTCCGAAATGCATCGTGCATTGCGCGGGCGCGATGCTCTTGCAGCACCTGAAGGAGCACAAGCTTCACTGCGACATCCGTCCGGGCGACCGGGTTTTCTATTTCAGCACCCTCGGCTGGATGATGTGGAATTGGCTGGTCTCGGCGCTCGCGAGCGAAGCGACGTTGTGCCTGTATGACGGCTCGCCTTTCGCACCGGATGAGGGCGTGCTGTTCCGTTACGCTGAGGACGAGAAGATCAATCTCTTCGGCACGTCCGCGAAATATATCGACGCCGTGAAAAAATCGGGCCTCATCCCGAAAGACAAATTCCATCTTTCTTCCGTGCGGCTGATTACTTCGACCGGTTCGCCGCTCGCGCCGGAAAGTTTCGACTTCGTCTATCAAGGGATCAAGGAAGACGTGCATCTTGCTTCGATCTCCGGCGGTACCGATCTCGGCGCGTGTTTCGTGCTGGGTGAGCCGACTTCGCCCGTCTGGAAAGGCGAGATTCAGGCTCCGGGGCTCGGCATGGCGGTCGATGTCTGGTCGGAAGATGGAAGACCTGTGAAAGGCGAGCGCGGCGAGCTCGTCTGCACCAGGGCGTTTCCCTCGATGCCGGTGCAGTTCTGGAACGACCCGGACGGCAAAAAATATCGCTCCGCCTATTTCGAGCGATTTCCGGGCGTTTGGTGCCACGGCGATTTTGCCGAATGGACCGGGCATGGCGGCATGATTATCCACGGCCGCTCGGATGCGACCCTCAACCCCGGCGGGGTGCGGATCGGCACCGCCGAGATTTACGCGCAGGTCGAGCAGATTCCCGAAATCGTCGAATGCCTCGCCATCGGCCAGGAATGGGACAACGACGTGCGCATCGTCCTTTTCGTCAAAATGCGCGAGGGGAAAAAATTCGACGACATGATAATGGACCGCATCAGGAAACAGATCCGGTCCGGCGCGAGCCCGCGCCATGTGCCGGCGCGGATCGTCGCGGTCGCCGACATTCCGCGCACGCGCTCCGGCAAGATCACCGAGATCGCCGTGCGCGAAGTCGTCCATGGTCGGCCGGTGAAGAACACCGAAGCGCTCGCGAATCCGGAAGCGCTGGAACTCTATAAAAATATTCCGGCGTTGATGAGTTGAAAATGATTTTGCGCAAAGCGACGCGCGACGAGGTTCCCGCGATTGTCCGGATGCTGGCCGACGACGAACTCGGCCGCGAACGCGAGCAAGCCGAAGACCTGCAGCCCTATTACGCCGCTTATGATGCGATGGCGAACGATCCCAATAATTTCATTCTGGTCGCAGAAAGCCGCGGAGAGATTGTCGGAACCTTGCAGCTCACTTTTATTCCCGGGCTCGCCCGCAAGGCGGCGAAGCGGGCACAGATCGAAGCCGTGCGCGTATCTAGCCGCCATCGCAGCGAAGGCCTCGGCCAGCAGATGTTCGAGGCGGCGATCGATCTTGCGCGCAAGGAAGGCTGCTCGCTCGTTCAGCTTACGACCGGCAAAAAGCGGCCGGACGCGCACCGTTTCTACGAACGGCTAGGTTTCGTCGCCACGCACGAAGGGATGAAGCTCCAGCTCGATTGAACTGGCGCGAGCTTTAGTCCTCTCCCTCATGCAGCTCGCCGATGTGGTGCTGCGAGTAGAGTTCGACGCCTAGCTTCTTGACGAGATCGAGCTGCGTTTCGAGGAAGTCGATATGGCCTTCTTCGTCTTTCATCGGTTCCTCAAAGAGATCGCGGCTGACATAGTCCTTCACCGAATGCGAGTGCGTGGCCGCTTCTTGATAGAGCACACGTGCACCGACTTCAGCGGCAAGGTCCACGTCGAGACTTTCCTTCCCGCTCTGTCCGATATGCAGCGGATCGAGCACCTGCATGTTCGGGAAGCCATCGAGAAAAATAATGCGCTCGACGAATTTGTCGGCGTGGCGCATTTCCTCGATCGATTCCTCGCGCCATTTCTTGGCGAGCTCCTTGAGGCCCCAGTTGTCGAGCAGGCGATAATGCAGCCAGTACTGGCTGACAGCCGTAAGTTCGGAGCGCAGCCCCTTGTTGAGATATTCGATAACTTTCGGGTCGCCCTTCATGGCTCTCTCTCTCGTTTGAATGACCGGAACCTAGTCCAGAATCATTCTAAACTAAGAGGGCAGCGAACGCGAGTCCGCTAAGGTATTGCTTTAAAAGGGAGAATTATTCAGTAGAGCCGTGGCCCGCAGCAGGGCAAGAGACGGGGCAGGTTTCGCACGGGCGGCCGAGGGCATCATCCATGATGGCGCGGATCGTCCGGGCACAGCGGCCGCATTGCGGGCTGCAGCCGAGGCAGCGATAGACATCGACCGTTTTGCGCGGGCCGGCGTCGGCCGCGATACTGTCGCGGACCTGAGCGTCGGAAAGTACGTTGCACGAGCAAACGATCACAGCCAATTTCCCTGCGCGCAGATTAGAATTACTCTAAGTTATTGTTCTGCCACGATTTTTTCTGGCAGGCCGCGAGCCTCCCGTCAACTAAATTCGAATTTGAGGATTTCAGGCTGTGAATTTGCCTTAGCCGGCGAGCACCCGGTTGGCCGGAAAGGTGATTTCGACGAGCGTCCCAGCATTCACGTTGCTCTTCACCGAGAACGAGGCCCGGTTCGCTTCAGTCAGTGCCTTGGTGAGAGGCAGCCCAAGCCCGCTTCCCGGCGCCGAGGTCGAAAGCTGGCGGAACGGCTCCATCGCGGTTGCGACTTCGGATTCCGACATGCCGACGCCCGTGTCGCGCACGCGCAAAAGCACTTCGCCGGTTTCCGAAAGCTGCGTCGACAGGATCACCTGGCCGCCGGGCGGGGTGAACTTGATCGAGTTTGAAAGGAGATTGAGCACGATCTGCCGGATCGAACGCACGTCGGCGACCACCTGCGGCAGATCGGGGAAAAGAGACGTGCGGATGATGATGCGCTCGCGGTTCGCCTGCGTCTGCATGATCGCCATGCATTGCCGCGCGATGTCGTTGAGTTCGACGCCCGCGAAGGAAAGGTCCACCTTGCCGGCCTCGATTTTGGAAAGATCGAGAAGGTCGTTGATGAGCGAAACGAGATGCGCACCGGAAGTCTGGATATCCTTGAGATATTCGCGGTAGCGGTCGTTGCCGACCGGGCCGAAACGCTCCTCGCGCATGACGTCGGCAAAGCCGATAATGGCGTTAAGCGGCGTTCTGATCTCGTGGCTGATCTTGGCGAGGAAGTCGGACTTCGCGCTGCTCGACTGTTCGGCCTTGCGCTTCGCTTCGAGTAATTCTTCCTCGGCGCGCTTCCACTGCGTGATGTCGCGGAAGACTGCGCAGAATTTCTGCATGCCTTCGCCGACGCGTCCGAGCGTCATGAATACCGGGATCAATCCGCCGCCCTTCACCTGGCCGATGATCTCGCGCCCGTCGTTCAAGAGGCTCGCGAAATTATTGGCGGATAGCCCTTCGAGATAATCCACCGCCGCGCGGTGGCTTTCGGGCGCGAACAGCCGCGTGAAGGGCTTGCCTTCCATTTCTTCCGAGTCGTAACCGAACAGCGCTTCCGCCGAGCGGTTGAGGCTCAGGATCAATCCATTGCGATCCATGAGAAGAATACCATCGGTCGCGGTGTCGAGAATGCCGCGTAGCTCTTCGCCGAGCGCCTCGGCGTCGCGGAGCTTCAGCTCGTTTGCTTCGCTCGTTGCCCCTGTTGCACGGGTGAGGATATAGGCGAGCGCTGTCTCGCCTTGCCACGGCATCGAGACGAGCTTCGCTTCGACCGGAATCGGAACGCCGTCCTTGCCGGAGATCGCGAGCACGCGGCTTTCTTCGTCGGGCACGCTCGCGCCGATCGAGGGCACGCCCGCGAACAGCCGGTAAAGACCGCCTTCTTCTTGCATGGCGTCGATATTCGAAAGCCCGATCCATTCGAGCGCCGTGCGGTTGGCGTATAGAACGCGCTCGTTCCGGTGCACCACGACGCCGAGCGGCATCTTGTCGAGAAGCGCCCGCTCGCCGGCCGCCTCGGATGTCTGCGGCGACGCGATTTCGCTTTTCCCGGCGGCGTTCACTTCGTTGATTTGCTCGCCGATCGAACGCGCGATTTCCCGGAACGCGCTGCGCTCGATGTCCGAAAGCTCGCGCTGGCCCGGCGCGGAGGAGGAAACGACGCGAAGCGGCACCACATTTTCGGGCCGCTCCTCGAAAACCAGGACTTCCTGCAGTTCGCCGGGAGTTTCGTTTACGACGGAATCCAGCGCGACCGGCTCGCGGAAAACGCCGAAGCCGCGATAGCCCTGAAAGCGCCGCTCGCGGTCGAAAACCGGAAGGGCTGCGAGATCCACCGGTCGCGCCTGCGTGCGTCCCTGGATCGGCCACAACACGGTGACCCCAGACCAGGTATCGTGACGGGCAACGGCTTTTGCGACATCGCCGGCGTGTCGAATCCCGATTCTCTCGGCAGCAGCCGTCCAGTCGAGGCCGACGATTTCGCCGTTTGCGCCGCCGACAGCGGCAGCAAGTTCGGGCGAAACACTGGAAACGATTCCGTCCTTGTCGGTGCGCCAGACGAAGCGGGCGGGAGCAGGCTTCGATTCGTCCACCGTCTCTTCGACGGCTTCCAGCGCCATTTCAGCTTCGGGCTGCTCGGCATCGGCGAGGAACGCGAGGATCGCGCCATTCGCCTTCGTGCCGACGCGGCGAAGCGCGATGCTGAGTGCGCCGAAGGAAAGTTCTTCCGTTTTTCCTGCGCGCAGCGCATCGAGCGCAATCGCAGCGGCGGGGTTGATCTCCTGTAGGGTTGTAGCCTCGCCGATGGCGAGTGCCGCGAGCGGGCTCGCCTCGATCAGATTGCCGTCGAGATCGTAAAGCGCGAAGGCATCGCGCTCATGGTCGAGGAGGGCGTTCACGGCGTGCGAAAGGGCAGGGGTTTTTTCGCGTCCGGCGTCGAGGCCCGCGGCAAGCACAGCCTCATTTCCATCTGCAAGCGCGAAGCGCGAGAAAGCGAAAGTCTGCGGCCGCATAAAACTTGCGCCCGCGAGTTTCAGCCGCTGCAGGCGCGGCGTTCCGGCTGAAGGAAGCTGGGCTGCGAGTTGCATCGCGGCTTCCGCGACCGGGCCGAGCGCGGTGGCTTCGACATTGGCGGCTTCCGCGAGCGCCGCGGCGCCGGTCAGCTTCAGGCCCGCCGGGTTCGCGAACAGCAAATGCCCGTCCGCGCCGAACAAAAGCGCGGGTTGCGGAACCGCCACCAGCGCGGCAAGACGCGCATCGGCAAGCAGTTCTGCAATCGGCGGCAGCGAAGGCATGGCAAATCCTGACGGCGGATGCCTAAATACGGCAGCCTGCCATTCTAAAATGTTTAGGGCTTGGACACTGGAAAAGCCACGCTTCCCGGTTCATGCTTCCGGTGGATTGGGTGGAAAGGTTAACCCACGGGAGGTTCCCAATGACGAATAATCCAACCGGGATGGAGATCCCCGCCGAGATGCGCGCCTTCGCTGAAAAGAGCGTGGGCGAAGCCCGCAAGGCCTTCGAAGGCTATATGGACGCAGCCACCAAGGCGGTCGGCAGCGTGGAGAAATCGGCCGAGAACATTCAGGCCAATACCCGCGATCTCGGCCGCAAGGCGATGGGCTTCGCCGAGGACAATGTCCATGCGAGCCTCGACTTCATCCAGAAGCTCGTGAGCGCCCGCGACGTGCAGGAAGTGGTCCGGCTGCAAACCGAATTCGCCCAAGCACAGATGAAGAACCTCGCCGAACAGGCGAAGTCGCTCGGAGGCTCGGCGGCCGAAGCCAGCAAGGCTGCCTACGACAAGGCGACAAAAGGGTAGGCTTGGCCTCTTCAACCTATAGGTGCATCGCAACATTTATGTTGCAATGCACAATATTGTGCCTATATTTCTCTTGAGCTAGCTGCCGCGATCCGCGGCGTGAGCACAGGAGCAGAATATGGCCGAGACCAAATTCAATTTACCGGGCGTTGAAGTTCCCGAAGCCGTGCGAGAATTCGCCGAGAAAGGCGTTCAGCAGGCGAAAGACAATTACGCGAAGTTCAAGGCCGCCGCCGATCAGGCGACCGGCATCCTTGAAGACAGCTACGCGAATGCGAGCAAGGGCGCGGCGGAGTTCAATTTGAAGGCGCTCGATGCGCTTCGTACGAACGTAAACGCAGCTTTCGATTACACTCGCGAGCTTCTTGCTACGCAGACGCTTGCTGAAGCGGTCGAACTTTCCTCGAGCCATGCGCGCAAGCAATTTGAGACGCTTTCCGCCCAGGCCAAGGATCTCGCCGGCACCGCGCAAAAAATTGCCGCGGAAGCTTCGGGGCCGATTACAGCCGGCGCCGCCAAAGCCGCGCGGATGCACTAAAGATTTAACGCGATCGTGCTTGAAGAGCCCGGCCTTGGCCGGGCTCTTCGTTTTTCGCTAAGGTTCCGGCGAGGCTTGCTAAACGGGGTCGTTTCCCCGTAGCTTCCGCGCAATTTCCTTGTGCAGCTGTAGCTCAGCTGGTTAGAGCGCCTGTCTGTGGAACAGGAGGTCGGTGGTTCGAACCCACCCAGCTGTACCATTCCACCATCCGCATTTCTCTCCCTCCCGATGGCACGGCGATTGCACGCACACTAGGCTTGCAACGTGCAGCCATGGGAGGGTGCGATGACAAGACAACAGCTCACCGAAAAAATTCTCGACCTCAAGCGCGAGAAGGGTTGGACCTGGAAATACATCTGCGAAAAAATCGGGGGTTCTTCCGAAGTGCTGATCGTCGGCGCCTGTCTCGGCCAGCAAAAGCTGACCAAGCCGCAGGCTTTGAAAGCGCAGGATCTCTTCGGCTTGAGCAAGGCTGAAACCGCGCTCATCAACGAAACGCCGATGCGCGGCACCGGCACGCCGATGCCGCCGACCGATCCCTTGATCTACCGCTTCTACGAACTGGTGATGGTGAACGGCCCCGCGTGGAAGGCGCTGATCGAAGAGGAGTTCGGCGACGGCATCATGTCGGCGATCGATTTCGACATGGCGATGGAACGCCAGCCCGACCCAAAGGGCGACCGGGTGAAGATCGCGATGTCGGGGAAATTCCTGCCGTATAAGTATTACGGCGCGAGCGGAAACGTGCCGGCCTACGGCTACAAGGAAGAGGAGATCCTACGCTTACTTGGAAATACCTTGCGGCCCGATCTCGCTAATCGCATTGATTCCCGTGAGCGCCATCGTGGTCTTGAGCTCGTTCTTGATGCAATCGATCGCCGCCGTGACTCCTTTTTCGCCGTAAGCGCCGAGCCCGTAGATATAAGAGCGGCCGATCATGCAGCTATCGGCGCCGAGTGCGAGCGCCCGCATCACGTCCTGGCCGGTTCGGATGCCGCCGTCGAACATGACCTCAACACGATTGCCGACCGCGCGCGCGATTTTCGGCAATGCCGAAATCGAAGACGGCGCGCCGTCAAGCTGCCGCCCGCCGTGATTGGATACGACGATCGCATCCGCGCCGTGCTTCGCGGCGAGCTTCGCGTCTTCTTCTTCAAGAATGCCTTTCAGGATCAGCGGGCCTTTCCAGAGTTTGCGGATCCACTTCACGTCTTCCCAGTTCAGCGTCGGATCGAACTGGTTCTGAATCCACACCGAGAGCGAAGCAGTGTCGCCGCCCGCACGCGCTTCGATCAGATTCCCGAAGGTGCGGCGTTTCGCGGCCAACACACTCGCGACCCAGCGCGGCTTGGTCATGATGTCGATAATATTCGGTAGCGTTAGCCGCGGCGGCACGGAAAGCCCGTTCTTGATGTCGTTGTGCCGCTGCCCGATCACCTGCAGATCGACCGTGAGCACGAGCGCCGAGCATTTTGCCGCCGCCGCGCGCTCGATCAGGCGCTTGATGAATTTGCGGTCGCGCATCACGTAAAGCTGGAACCAGAACGGCCGGCTGACGGAGTCCGCAACGTCTTCGATCGAGCAGACCGACATTGTGCTGAGGCAAAACGGAATGCCGGCTTTTTCCGCCGCGCGCGCAGCAAGAATTTCACCGTTCCCGCGTTGCATGCCGCAAAGCCCGATCGGTGCGAGCGCGAGCGGAATGGAGGCCGGTTTGCCGAGAATTTTTGTCGCGGTCGAACGCTTCGCGACGTCGACAAGAATCTTTTGCTTCAGCTTGATCGCCTGCAAGTCTGCGCGGTTCGCTTTGAGCGTCTCCTGCGAGTAGGAGCCGGCTTCCAGATAATCGATGAACATGCGCGGCACCTTGCGGTGCGCGGCTTCCCGTAAATCCTCGACGCAAGTGACAGTTGGCATAAATGTCCCCGGCCTTGTCTGTAGGGCGCGTGATACCACGCCCGGTTTTGCGGGCCTACGCATCGCGCGGTTGACTTCTCCGTTCAAGAGGCAACCCTTGCGGCCGGAGACGGGCGGGGCGCGACGAAAGGCGGAGACCATGACCGGAAGGGACAAGAGACCGGCGGACCCGGCCCAGCGCCGGCTCGACGAGATGCTCGACGAGGCGTTGGACGATACCTTCCCGGCGTCCGATCCGCCCGCCATCACCGAACCCGCACCGACACCGCCCGAGGACGGCGTCGAGGATGCGAAAAATCAAACGGAAAAGCCGCGCTAGCGCGCGAAAAACCCTTTCATTTCGCGCGATATGCTAGGATAGATATATCAGGCACCGGAGGAACGATGTCGCTTGTCATGCCCGAACTCGATCGGCGCGTTCTTGGCCGCCGCGCGGAGATTGTCGCGGCGCTGCGTGCCATTGTGCCAGGTGAGGGCGTGATCGACAGCGCGACAGAGATGAAGCCCTACGAGTCCGACGGGCTCACCGCCTATCGCGCGCTGCCGATGGTGGTCGTACTGCCGTCGACCGTCGAGCAGGTCTCGCAAGTTCTTCGTTATTGCTACGAGCAGAAAATCAAGGTCGTGCCGCGCGGCGCCGGCACCTCGCTTTCCGGCGGTTCGCTGCCGCTCGAGGACGCCGTTCTTTTGGGCATGGCGAAATTCAATCGCGTGCTCGAGATCGATTACGAAAACCGTGTCGCGGTGGTGCAGCCGGGCGTGACCAATCTCGGCGTCACGAAAGCGGTCGAGCACGAGGGCTTCTACTACGCACCCGATCCCTCGTCGCAGATCGCCTGCTCGATCGGCGGCAACATCGCGGAGAATTCCGGCGGCGTGCATTGCCTGAAATACGGCATGACCATGAACAACGTGCTCGGCGTCGAGATGGTGCTGATCACGGGCGAGGTGTTGCGCATCGGCGGCAAGTACCTGGACGCTGACGGCTACGATTTTTTGTCCGTCATCATCGGCTCGGAAGGGTTGCTCGGCGTCGTCACCGAAGTCACCGTCCGCATTTTGAAAAAGCCGGAGACCGCGCGCGCAGTGCTCGTCGGTTTTCCGACTTCCGAAGCGGCAGGCGACTGCGTCGCCAAAATCATCGGCTCCGGCATCATTCCCGCCGGCATGGAAATGATGGACAAATATGCGATTGAAGCGGCGGAAGCCTTTGTTCACGCCGGCTACCCGCTCGATGTCGAGGCGCTCCTGATCGTCGAACTCGACGGGCCGGAGGCCGAATGCAGCAGCTTGCTGGACCGCGTGAGCGAGATCGCGAAAAGTTGCGGCGCCGCGACCTTGCGGGCGTCGAATTCGGAAGAAGAGCGCATCAATTTCTGGGCGGGCCGCAAAGCGGCGTTCCCGGCGGTGGGCCGTATCTCGCCGGATTATTACTGCATGGATGGCACAATACCTCGCGGAAAACTGCCGCTCGTGCTCTCGCGCATGCGCGAGCTCTCC
>Ga0157370_10005973_pt1 | contig 13546 bp, 10 predicted proteins | sample C35metaG_FD_113463 | JGI IMG/M metagenome (GOLD analysis project Ga0157370, IMG submission 113463) | Corn rhizosphere microbial communities from Kellogg Biological Station, Michigan, USA - C3-5 metaG | ecosystem: Host-associated > Plants > Roots > Rhizosphere > Soil | place: USA: Michigan...
ATAGTTGCCAACGACGACAACTACGCTCTCGCCGCTTAAGGCGTAAGCCCCGAACCCACTTGTGCTCATGCTTGTCGGTGTAGGGTCATTATCATGAGATCGCCGAACGCTGCCGCCTGGCGGTTCTAGGCTAGATCAATCAGGCTGGTTCCGCGGTGCGTTTTGCCCACCGTACTTGTCGCGGAACGAGATCGAACGGCGGGCTAAGCATGTAGATCCGGGCATTGAACATCCTCGGACGCGGGTTCGACTCCCGCCACCTCCACCATTTAATCGACACGCAACAGCAACGAAGGCCGGCCGGCAAAGCCGGCCTTTTTGTGGCTGGCCGTATCGGAGGGGATGCCGCTTTCGTTCCCGGGCAATCTCGCTTGCTGCGACTGGGCGCTGCCATCATCGGCGCGGGGAAACCAGCGAGGGATCACGCCATGACCGTACTCACCGATCGTTTCAGCCGCGCCGTCGACTACGCGCGCATTGCCCACGCCACGCAGGTGCGCAAGGGCTCAAACATTCCGTATATCTATCATCTGCTCGGCGTGGCCAGCCTGGTCATCGAGTTCGGTGGCAACGAAGACCAGGCCATTGCCGGCCTGTTGCATGACGCCATCGAGGACTGCGGTGTCGGGCACGAAACGGCGATCCGCGAGCAGTTTGGCGATGTCGTTGTCCGCATCGTCAAGGACTGCACGGACGGCACGGCCGAGGGCAAGGCCATCCACACCGATGCCGAAGCCAGGCGACGCGACTGGGTGGCGCGCAAGCTGGCTTACCTCGCCCATCTGAAAACGGCCAGCGGGCAGACACTTCTTGTCAGCGCCTGCGACAAGCTTCACAACGCCCGCGCCATCGTGCAGGACCTGGAAGATCCCGAAGTGGGCGCCCGCGTTTTCGACCGTTTCACTGGTGGCCGCGACGGAACGCTGGGTTACTACCAGGCGCTGGCCGAGATTTTTTCGGTGCGTGGAATCGGGGTTGCCAAGGTGCTCGATGCCACGGTGGGCTGGATGCACGAACTGGCGGGGGTGGGCGAGCGCAAGGCCCTCGTCGCCGTTTGAGACCTGAGGTGTCGAACGCGATTTGATCGACGTCGGTGCCGGGGGCTAATGCCCTCGCACCGGTCGCTCCAGGTTCGGCAGGAATACCGTGATCAACCCCATCAGCGGCAGGTAGGCGCATAGCCGATAGACGTATTCGATGCCGTGGGCGTCGGCCAGCCCGCCGAGCACGGCGGCGCCGATGCCGCCCATGCCGAAGGCCAGGCCGAAGAACAGGCCGGAGATCATGCCGACGCGGCCGGGAATCAGCTCCTGTGCATAGACCAGGATCGCCGAGAACGCCGAGGACAGTACCAGGCCGATGACCACCGTCAGCACGCCGGTCCACATCAGGTTCGCGTGCGGCAGCAGCAGGGTAAAAGGCGCAACGCCCAGGATCGATACCCAGATCACCCACTTGCGCCCGATGCGGTCGCCGACCGGGCCTCCGATCAGCGAGCCGGCGGCCACGGCGAACAGGAACACGAACAGATGCACCTGGGCGCCCTGTACCGAGACGCCGAACTTGTGGATCAGGTAGAAGGTGTAATAGCTGCTGAGGCTGGCCAGGTAAAAATACTTGGAGAAGATCAGCAGGCCGAGAATCGCCAGCGCGCCGATGATCTGGTTGCGCGAGAGTGCCATGACGGTGAGATGCTTCGACGCCGAATGACTGCGCGTCGCATGATGGCGGCTGTACCAGCGACCCACCTGGAGCAGCACCACGATGGCGAGCAGCGCCACCAGCGAGAACCACGCCACGCTGCCACGCCCGTTGCGCACGATGATCCATGCGGCGAGCAAGGGGCCCAGCGCGGAACCGACGTTGCCGCCGACCTGGAACAGCGATTGCGCCAGGCCATGCCGCCCGCCCGAGGCCATTCGCGCCACCCGCGAGGATTCGGGATGGAACACCGACGAGCCGACGCCGACCAGGCCGGCCGCCAGCAGCAGGATCGTGAAATCCGGTGCCACCGCCAGCAACAGCAGCCCGCACAGGGTAAAGCCCATGCCGACTGGCAGGGAATACGGCATCGGTCGCTTGTCGGTGACCATGCCCACCAGCGGCTGCAGCATGGAGGCAGTGAGCTGGTAGGTCAGGGTAATCAGGCCGACCTGGGCGAAGCTGAGGTGGAAGTCGTGCTTCAGGATCGGGTAGATCGCCAGGATCAGCGACTGGATCATGTCGTTGAGCATGTGCGCGACGCTGATGCCGCCGAGCACCGAGAACTGGGTGCCTTCGCTGGATGGCGTGCCGGCTGGGGTGGCGATCGATGCGGGGATGGCGGCGGGTGACAGCGGGGTGCTTTCGACGCGGGTCTGCATGAATGACTGTGTCAAGCGGGGGAATGGCACGGCACGATGGCGCCGGTGGGTGCATCAACCATAGAGCAAACAGCCTTCCGTTCGCATGTGCCGGGAGTCAGTCATCCGACCGGCGGGCCGCACGGGCGCTGTGCCGGGTTGGCGAGTGTGGCTGGCGCGCTGCTGCATTGCGCGTTGCGCAAAGGTGTACGTGTCCGACCACGATCAGGCCGGCGCGAATGCGGTGGCAATCCGGATCGCCGCGACAACGGCCAGTGACATCCTGGCCGCGTCGTAAACGCGGTGCCCCACGCAGTCGTTGAGATCGCCGGATTCCGGCGTTCGCGGGCAATGACGCTCGGACCTTTGATAATCAATCATTGACCGGGGTTACTTTAAATGCGTTGTCATCCAGCCCACCCAGCGCCGGTACACGTCGGTGGTGCGCACGATGTCGTGCGGGAAGTGGGTGTCCACCGGGTAGGCGTAGAACTCCACCGGCACGCCGTTGTCGCGCAGTGCGTGGTACCACTCGTAGCTGTTGACCAGCGGCACGTTGGGGTCGCCGACGTCGCCCATGATCAGGGTCGGCGCGGTGACGTTGTGGGCGGCCGCGATGGGGGATTGTTCGCGCCAGATGTCATGATCCCTGGCGTTCCATGGCGAGCCGCCGAAGAAGTAGAGATCGCCGGTCTGGTAATACGAGATGGTGTAGTCCATGACCCAGTCGGTCAGGGCGGCGCCGGCCACCGCGGCCTTCCATGCGGACGGGTAGTGCCCGCTCAGCCAGGTGGTCATGTAGCCGCCGTATGACCAGCCGCTGACGCCGATCCGGCTGCTGTCGACCATGCCCAGCTTCTGCACCGCCGCGAGGCCGGCCATCACGTCCTTGCCGGGGCCTTCGCCGGTGTCGCGGTAGATCGCGTGCTGGTAGGCATCGCCGAGATTGGTGCTGCCGCGATAGTTCGGCTGGAACACCACGAAGCCGGCTGCTGCCAGCAATTGCGGCAACGGCGAGAACTGCACGGTGGAGCCGGCCTCGGGGCCGCCGTGGATCACCAGCACCAGCGGATATTTCCGCCCCTGTTGATAGCCGACCGGGTAGGTCAGCACGCCGTCTTCGTGGAACCCGTCCGGCCCCTGCCAGTCGATCGATTCGGTGCGGCCCAGCGCGAGCTTGTCGACGAAGGCGTTGAGGTTGGTCAGGCGGCGCGGCCTGGCGTTCGTCGAGTTCATCACGTAGAGCTCGCCGGGATGGCCGGTCGTGCTGCCGATGAAGGCCAGCGCGCCGGTCTTCGCGATGCTGACGTCGGCGCCGGCTTCGACATCGCCCAGGTCGAGCTTGCCGGCCTTGCCCGACAGCGGCTGCTGCCACAGCACGGAATGCGTGCCGTCGCCGCCAGCCAGCAGCAGCGCCTTGCCGTTCGGCAGCCACGCGTAGTTTTCGATGTTGCGCGCGAGTGCCTGGGTGACGTCGCGATCGTGACCGTCGACGGAAACGTACACCGCGTTGCCGTTGTTCTGGTCGCCACCGCGTGGACGCATCCAGGCGAGGGTGCCGCCGGCCGGCGCGTAGCGCGGATCCATCACCGCCTGCGCCGTCACCAGCGAGCGCGACGCACCGCCGGCGACATCGACGGTGTCGATCACCGAGTGGAAGGATGGCCCCCAGTACGGGCCGGGAAAGCGCGTGAATGCGATGCTGTGGCCGTCTGGGCTCCATGCCGGTTCCGGCGCGCTGTCCTGTTGATCCGTCGACAGGCTGTAACTGCCTTCGGTCAGCCGCTTGGCGGTACCCCCGGCACTGGGGACCAGCCACAGGTGCGATGGCGTCAGCGCGGCACGGGTGAGGAAATGGTTGTCGGTGACCTGGAACGCGTCGTCGTGCGCCTTGATCGCCTTGGCATTGGCTGCCTCGTCCGCACTGACGAAGGCGAGCTGCGTGCCGTCCGGACTCCAGCTGAAGGAGTCCACGCCGTGCTTGATTTCGGTGAGGCGCACGGCGTCGCCGCCCTCCATCGGCATGACGTAGAGCTGGCCTTCCTTGGTCTTGTCGTCCTTGGCGATGAAGGCCAGCCGGCTGCCGTCGGGCGACCAGCGCGGCGAGCCGAGTCCCTCGCGCTTCCACGTCAGCGCTCGCCGCGAGCCGCTGGCGACATCCACCAGGTCGATCTCCTGCTGGTTCTTGTCGGTCTTGAAATCCGGGGTGGACACGATCATCGCGATGCGCTTGCCGTCCGGCGAAATCCGCGGCTCGCTGAGGCGCACGATTTTCTGCAGGTCGCTCGACTGGAAGGCCGGCGTCGTGCTGGCGGCGGCCGGGGAAATCGGAAGGGCGAGCAGGCCGCAGGCCGCGAACGCGGCAAAACCGATGGACTTCATCACAACCCCCTGGATGCACACGATGGACGGGACACCGGAACCGCGCGGAGAGTCGGGCGGGAGCGGCCGACCGCACGCCGATGGCAGGGCGCAAGAGTGGCACGTTCGCCCGCCGCGGGAAAAGTGCATGCTGCAGGCGGGTTCGCTGCTGCAGTACGATGCGCCCGTCCGGACGCAGGACCGACGAGGCTGCCATGAACGCATCGACGCTGTGGTGGGGTTTGCTGTTCGGCTCGATCGGGCTGGGCTTCTTCGTCTACGGGCGAAAACAGCGCGCGATCGTGCCGCTGGTGTGCGGGGTCGCGCTGATGCTGTTTCCCTACGTCGTGAGCGGCACGACGTGGCTGCTGGTTACCGGCGCGGCGCTGATGGCGATACCGTATTTTGTGAGAATCTAGCGACCTTCCGATTCATTCGACACAGGCGGGATGTCCCCGCCGGGGTATGCGATCCATGCATTGCTACGACCATGACTCCCGGAATGGCCTGTTTCCCGGAACGGGCGGATCGGCGCTTGCCGGTGTCGGCGTCTACAGCAGGGGCCTGGGTGTCTTCAGCGCGGCCGGGTTGCCTGGTTCGGCGGCCGGCGCCAGCCCGTTCCCGCACGGCAGCGCGATCGGCGCCGATCTGTTTCGTGCCGAGCCCCGTTTCCTGCTGGTGTCCAACGATCTCGCCCGGCTCACCGCGAAATTTCTGTGCGCCTTGCTGCCGCATTTGAGCCCGCCCAGGGCCGAGCAGTTTGTCGCGCCGCTGAACGCCTACCTGATGAAGTACCAGATCAACACCGTCCAGCGCATCGCGGCGTTCCTGGGCCAGGTCGCGGTGGAGTCGAGCCAGTTTCGCAAGCTGGTGGAATCGACCTGGTACCGTGATGCGAAGCATCTGAAAGCGACGTTTCCCACGGCCTTCAAGACCGTCGACGCGGCCGCCTACACCAGGCATCCGGAAAAGCTGGCCAACTTCGTCTACGCCGGCAGGAATGGCAACGGCGACGAAAAGAGCGGCGACGGCTGGAAATACCGTGGCCGCGGTCTGATCCAGCTCACTGGTCGAGGCAACTATGCGGCGTTTGCGAAAGACACCGGCGTCGATGCGCTGAATCATCCGGAGCTGCTGGAGCAGCCGAAAATCGCCGTGTATTCCGCCGCCTGGTTCTGGGACAACCGCGGCCTGAACAGCCCGGCTGATCATGGGAGCTACAGAAGTCTGACCTTGAGGATCAATGCCAAGGCACTGGGCTACAAGGAGCGTGAGCAGTACCGGAAGCGCGCCGTGGCGCTGCTGACGCGCTACCCGTGGGAAGACTTGCCGGGGCTTTGTTGAAATGAGCCACTGGGCAAACAGTTTGCGCAGGTTAGCCGGCATCCATCGTGGCGTGCGGGTTGCCGTGCTGGCGGCAGCATGGATCGGCGTCTCGACGGCCTGCGCGCTGTCACGCATTGACGCGGCCCCGGCCGCCACGCGGGCGGCCCTCGCGCCATGCGACCAGCCAGGCACCACCGGGGCCGACGTGGTTGCCGGCACTCGCTTCAACGTCAGCCTGCCGCCCTTCGGCGAGGTTTGCTTTCTGGCCCGTCGCCACCTCGCCAATCCGACGGAACACGAGTCCGATCTGATCGGTTTCGAACTGTGGCGCGACGGGGTACTGGTCTACACCCTGCCAATGCCAGAACGATTTCTCTGGAACGAGGCTTGCAGCAAAATCCTTGCTGTGGGGTTTTCGCATCGCGGCGAGCAAACCGACATCATCGTGCTGGGCAGTTGCATGACCGCAGGTCCCGACGAATTGCCTCAGCCCCTGATATTTTCAAGCGAGTCAGGCGGTTTCCGCTTCGATGGTGACCTGAGCGAAGCCACGATGGGCTTCGAAACGATCAAGCAGGTGCAGCGCAAGATTCGTGCGATGCGACAGGACGCGCATTGAACGGTCATTTCGCAGGGTGAGCGTTCGCGGCGCTCGGGTGCCGGCACCGCGCAGTGCAATCGAGCGGAGTCTCATGGATACGGGCGGATGGATTGATGCTTGCCGCAGGTTCGTCGGTATCCACCGCGGTGTGCGGATTGCCGTGCTGGCGGCGGCATGGATCGGTTTCCTGCCGACTTGTGCGCTGTCCCGCACGGGCGCGGCTCCGGCCATCGCGAAGGCCACCTTCGCGCCGTGCGACCGGCCGGGTACTACCGGAGCCGATGTGGTTGCCGGTACACGCTTCAACGTCAACCTGCCGCCCTTCGGCGAGGTCTGCTTTCTGGCCCGCCGCCACCTTGCCAACCCGGCCGAGCACGAGACCGGCCTGATCGGTTTCGAACTCTGGCGCGACGGTGCCCTGGCCTACACGTTGCCGATGCCGCCGGGTTATCTGTGGAATGAGCTTTGCCAGAAGATCCTCGCCGTGGGGTTTTCGCATCGCGGCAAACAAACCGACATCATCGTGCTGGGCAGTTGCATGACCGCGGGACGTGACGATTTGTCCAGGCCGCTTGTATTTTCAAGCCAGGGCGACGGGTTCGCGGTGGATCCTGACCTGACGATGGCGACCTTGGGCCTGAACACGATCAGGCAAGTGCAGCGCAAGATCCGCACGCTACGTGCGACACAACGCCCTCATTGAATCGCCAGCGGCTGAGGCCGGCATAGTTGAGTACGGGCGGGATGACCGCAACCTCCGCGGTGCGGCAGGGCCTGTCCCTGGCCTGCCGCTTTTCTTGCCGGCGTCGTCGACGCGGCATCTGCGATCAAAGCGCCGACAGGAACGCCACCAGATCGCTTTTCTGCTGCGCGCTCATGCCGATGCTGAAGCGCGTGTCGTAGAAGTTGACCACGTCCAGCAGGGTTGCTGCCGAGCCGTTGTGGAAGTACGGCGCGCGCGCTGCCAGTCCGCGCAGGATCGGCCCCTTGAACTTGCCGATGTCGGCCCATTTGCCGGTGATCATCGCCAGCCCGGGATCGGTGGTCTGCACCACTTCGCCGGTGCTGTAGCGGGTCAGGGTATACAGCGGCAGGTCCGGCGTGCGCCGGCTGGCGTCGGCAATGCCGATGTTGATCGGCAGCGCGACCGAGTGGTTGCCGATGTTGGGTGCGTCGTGGCAACTGCTGCAGCTGCCATGGATCACCGGTACGCCGGTGACGTCGTTGAGGCCGGCCACGCCGCTGATCGCGATGGGCATGGTGTTGAACAATTGCTCCCCGCGTGCGATGGCGGCACGTGCGTGGTCGCCGGGGTCGAGGCTCAGTCTCATGTTCGGATCATTCCAGTCGTCGAAGAGACGCATTGCCCCGGGATCGAACGGTTCGCCGGTGGGGTCTCCATCCAGTACATCGTTGATGCCGACCCAGAAGCGCTGCTGGGCCAGGATGCGGGCGCCACCCATGCCACCGCCGTTGTTGAGCGGTCCGGCCCGGTTGTCGATCAGCTGCGCGGTGAACATGTGCGTTTCGAAGTCGACGATACGGTTGAGGGTGCTGGTGTCGGGAGCCGTGGCCGCCTGCTCGTGGCCGAGAATGGCGTCGCGTGCCTGGGAAGCCAGGCTGGTGTCGACGTCGGCCATGTCGATGCCGGCGTCCATCGGTGGTTTGAAAGGTGCATAGGTTTCCCGGCCATCCCACATCACGGCCGTATCCCAGATCAGGTTGGTCGCGGGCAACGGACGCCTGAACAGCGAAAGTTGGCTCGCGCTGGCATAACCATAGGGGTCGTCGACTGCGGTCAGCCGGAATTCGGCATTCGCCGGCATCGGCAGGCCGATGCGCAGCACGCCGCGGTTGAGCAGCATGGCGTAGGCGATACGGCGCGCGTAGACCGTGGAGACATCCGCCAATGGCGAGACGGCGCCGTCGACCAGGGCGAAGATCGGGTCGGTGCCGCTGGTGGCGTCGAACCGCTGGCGCACTTCAGCGGCCGAGATCGTCCAGCCCTCGGCCTGCCGGTGGCAGGAGTTGCAGGAGCGGCCATTGCTGCCGAGGCTGGAGAAGAACGGGTTGCTGGAATCGATGCTGCCGCTCGGGGTGCTGCTCTGCAGCCAGCCGGAGGGATCGGCGGTCGTCAGTGCATCGGCGTGCCCTGCGGGAGGATCGATCCTCCGTGCATGCGCAACGCCGATGCCCGCCAGCAGGGTGGCCGCGGCAACGGCGATCAACCGGCGATGCATGGCGGGGCTGATAGTGTGTTGTTGAAACATGACGGCTTCCCTCTCCAGGTTTGTCAGTGCCTACCGCACGCGTTGCACGGGCGGGCACTACGCAGAACACCGCGGGAGCAGAAATTGCGACATGCGCGCACGAGGTGCCGCACGGGCCAGACCGGCGCGGGCCTGCTGGCGGGTCTTGCGTCGTGGGGGAAGCGGGGAGGTTCTGTCAGTTCAAAAGGGTGCCGCAGGACGCGATGGGTTGGTGCAATGCTGCCTGCGCCCTGGCCAGTTCGGGATGCGTGGCCAGGTTGCCTGCATCGATGATCGCGCGGGCGGCCAGCGCCTGCGTCGAGGCATAGCCGCAGTCGCCGCCATGCGCCGCGGCGACGGCAAGCCACAACTGCGCCGCGAGCCGGCGCGGGTGCGCCGGCTGCAGCTCGCCGCTCGCACGCTGGATCGCGGTTGCCAGTCGTGCGCGGGCGTGGCCCGCTTCGCCATGCTGCAGCTCGACCTGCGCCAGCAGCGTGTGTACCCACAGCAGTTGCGGGTCCGCACGGGATGCAACCCCGGCGAGGTCGCGATCGACCGTCGCCTGGAGATCCCGCGGGCATTGCGGGCCGGGGGATTCCGTGCAGGCCAGCAGCAGGCGCGCCTCGGCGATCAGCGGTGGCATCTTGTAGTTGCGCGTGCGCAGGTCGACGATGGCGCCAGGCAACCATCCCCGCGCGAGCGCAGGCTTGCCTTCGAGCAGGGCGATGCCGGCCAGTTCGCTGTCCACGCGGCCGATGCGCATGCGGTTCGCCGGGTCGTTGCCGTAGAGTTTGCGTGCGGCTTCGAACAGGCCTTTCGCACTGACCAGATCACCGGCCTCGATCTCGCCGAAGGCCGTGGTTTCCAGCGAATCGCCATGCAACGGGACATCCGCGCCAAAGCCGCCGGAGGACCACGCCCGTGCCAGTTGGCAACGCGCCTTCGCGCTGGAAAAATCTGCCCGCAGTCCTTCCAGCACGCAGGCCTTTTGTGCGGCGTACACTTGGGTGAGCTGCGGCCGGCCGTCGTTGCGTGCGTACATCGCCAGCGCCTGGGCGAACAGCTGGTGTGCCTGCGTCCAATGGCCGGCGCGATACTCGGACGAGGCCAGGCCGGCCAGCGCCAGGGTGGATTCATTGCTGGACGCGCCGAAATGCGCGAGCTCGAACTGCCAGGTCCGGCGCCACATCCGGCTCGCGTCGTCGTAGCGCTCCAGCCCTTCCAGGGCGTCGGCAACGTCGTTGTAGCCGATGCCGACCCGCGGGTCGTCCGGCCCCCACGTGGCGAGGCGCTCGGCCAGTGCTTCACGGCTGAGTTCCAGCGCGGCTTCGCCATGCCCCTCGCTGTTCTCGACCGCGGCCAGGGGGCCGAGCAGATCGATCAAGGCTTCGCCATGGATGCCCTGTGCCAGCATGCGCTGGTGGGCCAGGCGCAGGTCGGTGCCGCCGGCGGCAAAGTCCTCCATGCGCACCGCCGCGTAGCCACGTGCCGTGAGGGCGCGGATCGCCTCGATGTCGTTAGGTTCCAGGGTGCGTTCGGACAAGGCGACGGCCCGATCCGCCAGCGCGCGTGACTGCTTCAAGTCACCCAGGTTTTCGTACAGCCGGGAGAACATGGCCAACAGGTCGACGCGGCCGCCGGCATCCATTCGCGAGGAGTTGTCGAGCTTCGCGACGCCACGGGCCAGCAGGTCGCCCAGGCTGGGTTGCCCGGAAGTGGCGACGCCATAGCGGATCGGCGCGAACAGGGCTTCGACGAAATCCCGCACCATGCTTGCGCGCGCGGCCTGTTCCCGCGCCACGTGCGCTTGCCACAGGGCGATCGACAGGGAGACCAGGACCGCCAGCATGAACATCGCGGTGATTGCCACGCCGCCGCGATGGCGGCCGACGAACTTGCCTGCCTGGTACCAGCGTGATGGCGGATGAGCCAGTACCGGTTGCTGATCCAGGTGGCGCTCGATGTCCTCGGCCAAGGCGCCGGCGGAAGCGTAACGCTGCTCGGCTGCGCTGGCCGTGGCCTTCAGCACGATGTTGTCGAGGTCGCCGCGCAGCTGGCGTCGCCTTATCGGCGACGGTGCCGCGGCTCCCGCACCCTGGAGGGTGCCATCGCGAGAGCCGGCTTGAATCCGCGACGATGGCGATCCGGTATCGCTGGCCGCCCGCCGGCGCCCGGTGAGCAGTTCGTCGAGCAGGACACCCAACGCGTAGACGTCGGTGGCGGTCGTGATCGGCGCCTGGGTGAACTGTTCCGGCGCGGCGTAGGCCGGCGTAAGCGCGCGGTGCTGGGTACGGGTGACGTCATCGATCCCGTCGTCCAGCAACTTGGCGATGCCGAAGTCGAGCAGCTTGACCTCGCCGTCGGCGGTGACCAGCACGTTGGAGGGCTTCAGGTCGCGATGCACGATCAGGGCGCGATGGGCGGCTTCGACCGCACGGCAGATCTTCAGGAACAGCAACAGGCGCCTTCGCAGATCCAGTTTGTGCTCGCGCACGTAGTGCGTGATCGGCACACCGTCGACCAGCTCCAGCACGATATAGGCGAGGCCCTGATCGGTGATGCCGCCTTCGATCAGGCGCGCGATGCCCGGGTGGCGCAGGCGAACCAGGGCCTCGCGTTCGCGCCGGAACTGGTCTTGCGCCGCCGGTGTGTAAAGGCCCCGCGCCAGCAGCTTGAGCGCGACCTCCTGGCGCACGCCCGCCTCCTGGCGCGATGCGCGGAACACCGTGGACGAACCGCCTTCGCCCAATACCTCGATGAGTTCGAACGCGTTGATCCGGCTGCCGGGAGGCATTGCGCCGGCGATGCTGGCGTCCCCGATCACGCGCGCGGCGTCCGCCGCGTCGCCGGGTGCCAGCCATTCTTCGCCGATCGTGTCGGCCGCCAGCATGCGTTCGATCTCGCTGCGCTGCCTTGCATCGGGACAATGCGCGGCAAGCCAGTGCCCGCGCGCCGCGCCCGACAGCTGCAGTGCCGTCTCGAACAATTCGCGCAGTGTCGGTGTGGAGTCCACGATGAAGCGTCTGTCCGAAGTGACCTGTCTGCGATAAACCCCGAGCGTCGCCGGATTGCGACGTCGTCCGTTCACAGCCCTTCAGTCCATATGCGCCTTGAGGAAGGCGCGGGCGAAGCGCCAGTCCCGGTCGATCGTGCGCCGGGCCAGGCCGAGCGTCTCGCCGATCTGCTGCAGATTGAGCCCGGCGAAGTAATGCAGCTCCACCACCCGGGCGGCGCGGGCATCGGCCAGCTCCAGTGCATCCAGCGCGGCGTCCAGGGCGAGTGCCTGGCCGGCGGTATCCAGCGCGAGCCTCAGGTCATCCTCGTCCAGCGTGATCTTCATCCACTGGCCGCCGGCGCGCAGACGCAGGCGGTCGCGCGCGCGGTTGGCCAGCAGATGGCGCATCGCGCGGGCGGCGTAGCTGAAGAACTGGGCCGGATGCTCGAACCGGAGCGTCTGGTGCTGACCAATGCGCAAGTACAATTCATGCACCAGCTCGGTGGTGTCCAGCGTGGCGCCATGGCCACGGCTCAATTGTCGCGCTGCCATCGCCTTGAGGCGCGCGTAGACCATCGCGAACAGAGCGTCCGTCGAGCCTTCGGCGAAGGATGGTTCAGTCCCGGGCATATTCGTGGAATACATCGCGGCAGATGCAGACCTTGATCGGTCGCATGGTACGCCTGCGCGGGCAGGACGTGGACATGAAAAGGCCGGCCCCCGCTGCTGCAGGCATGCCGGCCTTTCGCCCTGTATTCCGATCACGTGGTGGAGCGGATGGGGATCGAACCCACGACCTCTACGATGCGAACGTAGCGCTCTCCCAGCTGAGCTACCGCCCCACGTGAGCGGCGGATATTAGCAGCGTGCAGGCGGATTCGCCAAGTGTTTCCCTCCCTGGGCAGGCGGTTGGTCACGGCGTCGCGACGGGCGTGTGGCTACGGGTGGCCGGCGGCGTTCTGCTAACCTTGGGGGCTGCCGTGGCGCGGTCGATCGCCAGGCGGAATGTCCCCATCGTCAGCAGAGGATCCCATGGCGCTTACCCCGGCCCGTACCATGCCCGGCGTGCTCGAGCTGTTGCCGCTCGACCAGATCGCGCTCCAGCGCATGCTCGACGTGATCCGCCGCAACTACGAGCGCTTCGGCTTCCTCCCGGTCGAGACGCCAGCGATCGAATATTCCGACGTGCTGCTGACCAAGAGCGGCGGCGAGACCGAGCGTCAGGTGTACTTCGTGCAATCCACCGGCGCGCTGGGCAAGGCCGACGAGGGGACACCCGAACTGGCGCTGCGCTTCGACCTGACCGTGCCGCTGGCGCGTTACGTCGCCGAGCACGAGCGCGACCTCAGCTTCCCGTTCCGCCGTTACCAGATGCAGAAGGTGTATCGCGGCGAGCGCGCCCAGCGCGGGCGTTTCCGCGAGTTCTACCAGTGCGACATCGACGTGATCGGCAAGGATGCCCTGTCGGTTCGCTACGACGCCGAGATTCCGGCGGTGATCTACAGCGTATTCCGCGAGCTGGCGATCGGCCCGTTCACCATCCAGCTCAACAACCGCAAGCTGATGCGCGGCTATTTCGAGAGCCTGGGCATCGTCGACGGCGAGCAGCAGATGCTGGTGCTGCGCGAGGTCGACAAGCTGGACAAGCGCGGTGCCGATTACGTGCGCGACA
>Ga0157370_10005975_pt1 | contig 13544 bp, 15 predicted proteins | sample C35metaG_FD_113463 | JGI IMG/M metagenome (GOLD analysis project Ga0157370, IMG submission 113463) | Corn rhizosphere microbial communities from Kellogg Biological Station, Michigan, USA - C3-5 metaG | ecosystem: Host-associated > Plants > Roots > Rhizosphere > Soil | place: USA: Michigan...
CCGTCTCACATCTTAAGACGACCAAGCCCGGCAGACCCCTCGCCACCAAACAGCTCAGGGTTTTCACTGCCCGACGCCCCTGGGTTGACGCCAGCAACGAACCCTTAACTTCACGGCATTGGGACTAGCAGCGGCGGGACTCTGGTGACCTCCACGGGGTGGGGGCTGGTGCCCGCACCGCGCCACACACGACTCCGTCGGTGTGTCCGCGGCGACGCCCACCACGCCGCCAGCCCCCACCCCGCTCCGGTCACCGGCGTCCCGTACGGTGGGATTACGCGGGGTGGCCGATTTTCGCCGTCGTCGCGCCTGTCAGGGTGATGAGGTCGGCGGGGGAGAGCTCCACGTCAAAGCCGCGGCGGCCCCCCGAGACAAAGATGGTGGCAAAGGAGAGGGCGGATTCGTCCACCACGGTGGGGGAGCGCTGGCGCTGGCCCAGGGGCGAGATGCCACCGAGTACGTAGCCGGTGCGGCGCTGGGCGGTGGCGGGATCGGCCATGGCCGCCTTCTTGCGGCCCATGGCGTGGGCCAGGGCCTTGAGGTCAAGTGTGCCGTTGACAGGGACGACGGCGACGGCCAGTGTCCCGTCCACGTCGGCCATGAGGGTCTTGAACACCTGTTCCGGCGGCACCTGGAGGACATTTGCGGCCTCCATGCCGAAGCTCGCCGCGGACGGGTCGTGGGCGTAGGCGTGGGCAGTAAAAGGCGCCCCTGCCGCGGTCAGTGCGACCGTGGCGGGGGTGCCGGCGCTTCCAGCAGCTTTATTCTTGGCCATGGAAGCAGTATGCCACCCGGAGCACGCTAGGCGGCGGGGCGGACCCCTCCGCGGATCTTGCGCTTGACCCGCCCCAGCATGGCCGACATGCCGCGCATGCGCAGCGGGGAGATGGCCCGGGTCAGGCCCAGTTGTTCCGGCATGTCGTCGGGCACTGCCAGAATTTCCTCGGCCGTGAGGCCGTCCAGGCCCTCAAAGAGGACCGATGCGAAGCCACGCGTGGTGGGTGCCTCCGGGGGTGCCTGGAAGAACAGCCGGATGACGTCGCCGTGGTCTGTCTTTTCGGATTCGACGGTCAGGAACAGCGGCGACTGGCATTCCACCACCTGCTCGAGGAGTTCCGGATGGTTCGACAGTCGTTCCGGCAGGGCCGGCAGCGACCGTGAGAATTCCAGCAGGAGGGTCAAGCGGTCACGCTCTTCGAGCTCCTGGAAATCGTTCACGATCTCTGCCAACGCCTGTGGAAGTGCTTGTGAAGTAGTCATTGACTCAAGCGTACGTTTCTTTTCAGTTGGGTGTGTAACCGCTGGGGTCAGTTTGCCGAGGGCAGTTCGCCGCGCTCGGTGCCCTTCACGATCGGAACGCGGACGCTGTTGCCCCACTCCGTCCAGGAACCGTCATAGTTGCGGACGGTCTCGAAGCCCAGCAGGTACTTGAGGGCGAACCAGGTGTGGCTGGACCGCTCGCCGATGCGGCAGTAGGCCACCACGTCGTCGCCCGGCTTCAGGCCGGCTTCGCCGAGGTAGAGGGCTTCGAGCTCTTCGCGGCTGCGGTAGGTGCCGTCGGTGTCGGCAGCCCGTCCCCACGGGATGGAGGCAGCCGTCGGGATGTGCCCGCCGCGCAGCGTGCCTTCCTGCGGGTAGGCGGCCATGTGGGTGCGCTCTCCCGAGTACTCTTCCGGGGAGCGGACGTCGATGAGCGGCTTGCCCAGGTGGGCCAGCACGTCTTCCTTGTACGCGCGGATGGGTGCGTCATTGCGCTCCACAACCGGGTAGCCGGCGGCGGGGGTGACCGCAGTGGCGTCGGTGGTCAGTTCCCGGCCTTCGGCAATCCACTTGTCGCGGCCGCCGTCGAGCAGGCGGACGTCCTCGTGGCCGAACAGGGTGAAGACCCACAGGGCGTAGGCAGCCCACCAGTTGGACTTGTCGCCGTAAACCACCACGGTGGTGTCCCGGGAGATGCCCTTGGCGGCGGCGAGCTTCGCAAAAGCCGCACCGTCAATGTAGTCGCGGGCCACGTCGTCGTTCAGGTCCGTGTGCCAGTCAATCTTGACCGAGCCGGGAATGTGGCCGGTCTCGTAGAGGAGCACGTCCTCGTCGGATTCAACAACCACCAGGCTGCCGTCCTTCGTGGCGCCGTCGGCCAGGGCCTTGGCAAGCCACTCGGTGGATACCAGGCGCTCCGGGTGTGCGTAGGTGGCAAACTTCTCATTCGTTTCAACTGCAACAGGCATGATGCCCCTTCCTTTGGACAGCCCGCTTCCAGGCGCCGCCGGGAAATTCCGGGACGATTCGTTGGCACGGACTGAGGCTGGATGAACGCTGTAGGTCTGCAGCGTAAGTGATGTCCTCGTTTTCAACAGTAACCATTCATGGGGTTGAATACTTCCCCGCGTTAACGTGGCGCAATATCCGCGTGGGTAAACTTGGGGGGTGCGCGTCCGCGTGAAAAGTGGCAGTTATTGGTTATCCCTGATGAAACGGATCAGTCTTTGGTACAAGTTGAGCAACTCTCCACCCGCCGGCCGGCAGTGTCCGTGGACGAACTGCTAAAGGGATTCGTCCCGTCACCGCGGTTTGGCGAAGTGTCTTTTGCCAGCTACCGTCCCGATCCGTCCCAGCCGTCACAGGCGGAAGCGGTGCGGGTGCTGGAGGAGTTTGGCAGCCATGCCGCCGCCAAGCCGGTATCCGGGCTGCGAAAGCTGTTTGGCGGCAAGGCCAAGAAGGCCGAAACCCGCGCCGGCATCTACCTTGACGGCGGCTTCGGCGTCGGGAAGACCCACCTGCTCTCTGCCCTGTGGCACCAGGTGGACGGGCCCAAGGCCATTGGCACATTTGTGGAGTACACCAACCTGGTGGGGGCCCTTTCCTTCCGCAAGACGGTGGAAGCGCTCAGCAGCTACACGCTGGTCTGCATTGATGAGTTTGAGCTTGATGACCCGGGCGACACCGTGCTGATGTCCCGCTTGATGCGGGAGCTGGCGGACGCCGGGGTGAAGCTGGCTGCAACGTCCAACACCCTGCCCGGCGCCTTGGGCGACGGTCGATTTGCCGCCGTTGACTTCAAGCGCGAAATACAGGTGCTGGCGGACCAGTTCGACATCCTGCACATTGACGGCGAGGACTTCCGCCACCGCGGCCTTCCGACACCGCCGGAGCCGCTGGCCAACAGTGAACTGGACGCGGCCATGCGCAGGGAGTTTGCCGGCAGGACGGTGGCGGTGGATGATTTCGGGACCCTGGTGGACCACTTGGCAGGCGTCCACCCTTCCCGCTACCGCCAGCTGCTCGAGGGAATCGACGCCGTCGTGTGGCGCAATGTGCGCACCATTACGGAGCAATCGGTGGCCCTGCGTTTTGTGGTGCTGGCAGACCGGCTGTACGACAAGGACGTGCCGATCCTTGGAAGCGGCGCAGCGCTTGACGCCCTGTTCACCCCCGAAATGATGGCCGGGGGATACCAAAAGAAGTACTTCCGTGCTGTCTCGCGGCTCATGGCGCTGGCCCGCGAGGCGCAGGAATCTCCTGCCCCGGAAGCCGTGGCGGCGGACACGCCCGTGGCATCCGCCGTTTCCCCGGCCATTTCCTAAAACATCCCGCGAGGCCTTGCAAACATCGCTTAAAAGCGAAAAGGCGCCGGTGCCGTCTCTCGACGGGACCGGCGCCCTTCTTGACGCCAATTCAGGGGCGAAGGGGCTTGAGTTTACTGCCCGGCCTGGCTCTGTCCGTCCACGTAGTCCGAACCTGCCTTTTGAATCCCGTCGACCTGGTCCTTGAACTTGCCACCGGTCTTGTCGTCGACAAAGTCGCCGGCCTTCTCGATGCCGTCCTTGACCTGATCTCCGTGACTTCCGATCAGTTCCTCGGCCTTGCCCTTGATATCGTCAAAAATAGACACAAGGCACCTCCCTTCACTCGTGGGGCCATTGGCGCCCCAACTCCTAAACAGCCTAGTGGTCCCAGCCGAGATGTCAACGACTTTTTAGGGCAGTCGCAGGAGGTCCAAGGGCGGGGTGGGGCCGTCTGTGCCAGAATTGCAGGAAGCCACCAGGCACCCGGACGAGGTGCGCCGTACCCGGCCAGCGACAAGACGGCGCGTGGCCTGCAGCAGCAGGCGCAGGTTCACCTCACCCGAAGGGACGTTGTCATGGGATGGATTGTTTTAGTTGTTTCAGGAGTGCTCGAGGCTGTTTGGGCGACGGCACTGGGCCGGAGCATGGGATTCAGCAAGGCGGGACCCACGGTGGTGTTCGCAGTGGCCCTGGTGGGAAGCATGGCCGGTTTGGCCTGGGCCATGCGCACGCTTCCCACGGGCACTGCCTACGCGGTGTGGGTGGGGATCGGCGCTTCCCTGACCGTGGCGTATGCGATGGCCACGGGCGCCGAGACGGTCTCCCTGCTCAAGGTGCTGTTGCTGCTGGGGCTTATCTCATGCATTGTGGGGCTGAAGCTGGCCCACTAGGCACACCCTCTTAAACGGCCGACGGCGGCGCAAAGGTTGCGCCGCCGTCGAACATGCCGTGGTGGGCGATACTGGGATCGAACCAGTGACCTCTTCCGTGTCAGGGAAGCGCGCTACCGCTGCGCCAATCGCCCAAGAGCATTCTTGGAAAATCCGGATTGAGACCAAAACTGCCGGAACCCGAGGGATTCCGGCAGTTCATGGTCAATCCGAGCGGTCGACGAGATTCGAACTCGCGACATCCACCTTGGCAAGGTGGTGCTCTACCAGCTGAGCTACGACCGCATTTGTTGCTGTATTGCCAATTGTTGCTGTATTGCATTGTCCGGTTTTCACCGGGGGAATGATCCTTAAAGGATCATTCGTGGGCGATACTGGGATCGAACCAGTGACCTCTTCCGTGTCAGGGAAGCGCGCTACCGCTGCGCCAATCGCCCAATGCATTCCACTGTACTGTACACAATCACTGTCCAGCGAAACACTTTGGTTCAGCCATATATGGAGGTGGGAACGGGATTCGAACCCGTGTACACGGCTTTGCAGGCCGTTGCCTCGCCTCTCGGCCACCCCACCGTGAAACTGAACGGTGTCCTGCGAGCGGTTGACGAGATTCGAACTCGCGACATCCACCTTGGCAAGGTGGTGCTCTACCAGCTGAGCTACAACCGCAGAAGCTACATTTCCCAGGCCGTTGCGTTTCCGCTTCGGTGTTCCGTGTTGCTGCGATGAAAACTGTACCCGAGCCTTTTCCCAAATGCCAAATCGAGGATCCCTTCGGGTGGGAGCCTCCCGCCGCGTGCCGCCTGGATCGTTGAATTGGCGGGGTTTTTGCGGCCGGGAATCGAATTACAGGCCTGTCATTTGGGCCGTTTTTTGGGGTGCCGGGGCCACCTTTTCGACAACACGTTGATGTGTCGGTGGTCACGCGGTTGGCGGTGCGGGCCGGATTCCGCGGCCATATTGCGGCTCTGTCCCGGCCGCCGGTTCCCGTATTTTGGCTCAATTATGACCACGGGAAAGTTTGGGCTAGTCTATTGAACGCAACGAGGAAAGAGCTTGGCCCGCAGGTGGAAACATCAGCGGATGGAGCCTTTGCTTGGGCGATTGGCGCAGTGGTAGCGCGCTTCGTTCACACCGAAGAGGTCACTGGTTCGAACCCAGTATCGCCCACCAGAATAAAAGCCCCGCTCACCTGCTTTCAACGCAGGGAGCGGGGCTTTTTCGTGAGGGTTGCTTTCCGAGGCTCCCCCAAAAATGTGACAGCTACTGTCCCGCCTCGGCCGTGCAGGCCAACATTTTTGACTGTACAGGTGGATAGCGGCACCGGCAACGGGTTTGGCATTCGAGTGGACTATTGTTATCAGGCCGATATCTGGCAGGGCCGCACATTTCGGTCTCGGCCTGGGTTATCCACAGTTGCGCCGCGCAGGGTGCACCGTGTCGGTCGGTGGTGAAATAGTGGAACCATGACGGCACCGGCATTGGCACACTCCACAGAACTTGGGCGCATGTACGCCCGCTCCTTGACTGAACCGCCCAAGGTTCCCTCCATCACCACAGTGATTGGACAGCAGGCGAACAGCCTGGACGGTTGGATCGGCTACATGGCGGCCAACGCCGTGGCGAACCACCCTGACCTTGGCACCGCCGTCGGCAATCCCCGGCAGTTGCGCACCGTGGTGCGCGACAGCTCCAATGCCGCCGAACAGTACCGGGACGCCGCCGCTTCGCGCGGGGACCGGGTCCACTACTACTGTGAACAGGTCTCGCTGCGGGCCCTGGGACGCCCGGAACAGCTGCTGGCGGCACGGGCGTCGCTTGCTGAGAAGGGGGAGGAAAAGTTCGCCGACCGCTTTGACGCCTGGTGGAATGAATACCAAGTGCAGCCGCTGGCCCCTGAAATCACGGTGTGGAATGAGTCCCTCGGATACGCCGGCACCTTGGACCTGGTCGCCACCATTGGCGGCAAGCTGTGCATCATCGACTACAAAACCAAGGGAACCGACCGCAACGGCCAGGTCAAGGCCTTGGATGCCAAGGTGGTCATGCAGCTGGTGGCCGGGATGAAGGCCGAGGAATCCATTGTGGATGAGGCGGCCGGGACCTGGGAGGCCTGGAGGTACGGGCAGGATCCGGTGCTGCTGGGCGTGGCGATTGGCGAAACGGAAGTCCGCACCGAACGCGCCAACCCCGCCGTCCTGAAGGAACACTGGTTCAAGTTCGCGTCGCTGCGGCGGGTCTGGCAAACCTCCCTTGACGCCGCCCGGGCCGGGCAGCCCCTGCTCCCCATTGTCCCGCCCGCCAGGTGACGATCGCCAACTAGACTGGACGGACAGCAATTCAACATCTAAGTGAGGTCCCCACCCATGGCCATCCTGAGCATCCGCATCATCGGCGACCCCGTCCTGCGAACTGTAGCGGGGGACGTGACGGACTTCGGCCCTGAACTGGCCAAGCTCATTGAGGACATGACCGAGACCATGGTGGATGTGCGGGGGGCGGGCCTGGCCGCACCGCAGGTGGGCGTCAGCAAACGCATTTTCACCTATTCCGTGGACGGCCAGGAAGGCCACGTCATCAACCCCGTCATCGTGGCCAGCGACGACTTCCAGCCGGACCAGCCTGAAGGCTGCCTGTCCGTTCCGGGGCTGGGATTCAACGTACGCCGGCACCGTTGGGTGCGGATCACGGGGGTCGACCTGCACGGTGAGCCCCTTGACATGGAGGCCACAGGCCAGCTGGCCAAGTGCTTCCAGCATGAAACCGACCACCTCAACGGCAAGCTGTACGTGGACCGGCTGGACGGGGACGACCGAAAGGACGCCCTGCGCGCCATCCGCACGGCCAACTACCACGACGTGACTGCCCAGACCGTTGCCAAGCGCTCCCGCACCGTTGGCTCCGCCTTTGGTGCAGGCGCGGCGCAGTGAGGGTCCTTTTTGCCGGCACGCCCGCCGTCGCCCTGCCGTCCCTGGAAGCCCTGCGGGCGGACGGACATGAAATCGTCGCCGTCCTGACCCGTCCGGACGCGCCGGTGGGGCGCAAACGGGTACTCACGCCGTCGCCCGTTGCCGTACGCGCCCAGGACCTTGGCCTTCCGGTCATCAAGGCCGGCCGCATTGACGCCGCGGCCGTTGCCGCCATCGCCGAAGCTGCCCCCGATGTGGCCGCCATCGTGGCCTACGGGGCCCTGATTCCCGAGGACGCGCTGTCCCTTCCGCCCCACGGCTGGATCAACCTGCACTTTTCCCTGCTGCCCGCATGGCGGGGGGCGGCACCCGTGCAGCACGCGCTCATCAACGGCGACGAGGTCACGGGGGCCACCACGTTCCTGCTGGAAAAAGGGCTCGACACCGGCCCTGTCTACGGCACCATGACCGAAACCGTCCGCGCCACCGACACCAGCGCCGCGCTGCTTGAACGCCTCTCCCACAGCGGGGCCGTGCTCCTCGCGCAGACCCTTGCCGCGCTCGACGCCGGGCAGGCGGCCGGGGTGCCCCAGCAAGGCGACGTTTCCCTTGCCCCCAAGCTCACGCTGGAAGACGGCCATGTGCGCTGGGACCACCCCGCGCTAGCCATCAGCCGCAGGGTCAGGGGCGTCACCACCGAGCCGGGCGCCTGGACCACGCTGGGCGGACAGCGCTTCAAGCTGGGCCCGGTGGCACTCCGCCCGGACGTCAGCGGGCTGGCCCCCGGCAGGGTGCGCCTTGACGGCCGGGCCGTCCTGGTGGGAACCGGCTCCCACGCCGTGCAACTGGCGGACGTGCAACCCGCCGGCAAGAAACTGATGAACGCAAGCGACTGGGCCCGCGGCCTGGCGAACAAGGAAGATGTGGTGTTTGAATGACCAGTGAGCATGGCGGCGTACGCCGCCGGGACAGCGCGGGGCGCGAACGCAACCGCGCCACCGGGCGGAATCGCACCACTGCGGCACCGTCCCAGCGCACCCGGGCCGCAGACCCGGCCCGGCTGGTGGCCTATGAAGTACTGCGGGCTGTTTCAGCCGATGACGCCTACGCCAACCTGGTCATGCCGGCACGCATCCGCCACCACCACCTGGACCGGCGGGACGCCGGCTTCGCCACCGAACTGGCCTATGGCGCCCTCCGCGGGCAGGGCAGCTACGACGCCATCCTGGCCCGCTGCGTGGACCGGCCGCTGTCCGAACTTGATCCTGCCATCCTCGACGCGCTGCGCATCGGCGTCCACCAGCTGCTGGCCATGCGCGTGCCGGCCCATGCGGCACTCGACCAGACCGTGGGCCTGGCCCGCGCTGTCATCGGGGCCGGCCCGTCAGCCCTCATCAATGCCGTGCTGCGGAGGGTGTCCGCCCAAAGCCTGCAGGAGTGGCTGGCGCAACTGACGGACGGCCTCACGGACGATGTCAAGATTGCCTCCATCACCGAATCCCACCCCGAATGGATTGTCCGCTCGCTGCGCCAGGCCCTCGTGGCCCACGGCCGCGACGCCGCCGAAATCACGGCGCTGCTGGAAGCCGACAATGCCGCGCCCGTGGTGAATCTGGTGGCACTGCCCGGCCTGGGCAGCCTCGACGAGGCATTTGACGCCGGGTTCACGCCCGGCCCCCTGGTCATTGATTCGGCGCTTTCCCCCGGCGGGGACCTGGGCCGGCTGTCGTCCGTCCGCGAGGGCACCGTCCGGGTCCAGGATGTCGGTTCGCAGCTGGTGGCCCGCGCCCTTGCCGCCGCCGAACTCACATCGGAACGCACCGACGGCGAGGAACGCTGGCTGGACATGTGCGCAGGGCCCGGCGGAAAGGCCGCCCTGCTGGCCGCGCTGGCCGCCGAACAGGGTGCCTGGATCCTGGCCAACGAACCCACGCCGCACCGGGCCCGGCTCGTTGAACAAGCCATGGCCGCCATTCCGGAAGACGCCTGGACGGTGCGCACGGGAGACGGCCGCGACGTGGGCCGGGAGCACCCCGAGTCCTTCGACCGCATCCTGGTGGACGCGCCCTGCACCGGACTGGGCGCCCTGCGGCGCCGGCCCGAGTCCCGCTGGCGCCGCCAGCTCTCGGACGTCTCCGAGCTGGGACCGCTGCAGCGCGAACTGCTCGACTCGGCCCTCTCCGCCGTAAAACGCGGGGGAGTGGTGGCCTATGTGACGTGTTCGCCGCACATCGCCGAGACCCTGGCCGTGGTGGACGACGCGTTGCGGGGACGCACCGACCTTGAACTGCTCGACGCCGGAGCAGCCCTTGACGCCGTGAGCCTCACGGGGAAGCTGGACGCCGGAAATGCCGGCTCGCCCCTGCCGGTCCACCGGATGACGGCACAGCTGTGGCCCCACCTCCACCAAACCGACGCCATGTTCCTGGCACTCATCCGCAAGCTCTGAGCTGCCAGCCCCCATCCGCCCACCCCGAAAGGACGCCCATGCCCGGCCGCCCGATGACATGCTGCATCAACCCCAGCATCCTCTCCGCCGACTTTGCCAACCTTGAAGCCGAACTGGCCCGCATCGCCAATGCCGACGCAGCCCACGTCGACGTCATGGACAACCATTTTGTGCCCAACCTGACCATTGGCCTGCCCGTCGTGGAACGCCTTCAGGAGATCAGCCCGGTTCCGCTGGACGCGCACCTGATGATTGCCGACGTCGACCGGTGGGCGCCGCACTATGCCGACGCCGGACTGGCATCGGTCACCTTCCACGCGGAGGCGTCCAACGCCCCCATCAAACTGGCCCGGGAACTGCGGGCCAGGGGCGCCAAGGCCGGCATGGCACTGCGCCCGGCCACCCCCGTGGAGCCGTTCCTGGACATGCTCACCGAGCTGGACATGCTGTTGATCATGACGGTGGAGCCGGGATTTGGCGGGCAGTCATTCCTTGACGTCACGCTGCCCAAGATCCGCCGTGCCCGGGCCGCCATCGAGGGCTCCGGCGCCGCCGTCGCGATCCAGGTCGACGGCGGCATCACGGAGGAAACCATCACCCGTGCAGCCGAGGCCGGTGCCAACGTCTTCGTGGCCGGTTCGGCCGTGTACGGCAAAGATTCACCTGAGGCAGCCATCGAGTCGCTGCGGGCAAGGGCACAGCTGGCCTTCGGCCGAACGCCCGCCCGGGAATGAAGCCGCGCCCCGTGTGGTTGGCAAGGGGGTAGGGCAAACGGTGCCGTGAAAGGTGCCATAATGTAAGTGGACCGGCGCAAGCCGGTGCAAAGAATTATCAACGTGCTCCGGGGTCGGTGTAATTCCGAACCGGCGGTTATAGTCCGCGACCCGCGCACAGCTGGCTGGAAACAGCAGGCAGTGCACGGTTGATCTGGTGAAATTCCGGAACCGACAGTTAAAGTCTGGATGGGAGAAGCACGAACAGTTTCGCTGCGGCCTCGGCCGGGGCGCTTCGGCACACAGGCCGGGCAGTCCCGCAGCTGCGCCGGAACTGAACGTTACCCCCGGAGCCATCGCGGTTCGAAAGGGTTAAGGTAACGATGGACTTTCTGCGATGGCTCTTTGACGCAAAGCTTGAATTCGCCGGTGGCGGATTCCTGCTGTGGCGCGAAGTCATAGGCAACATCTTTGGGCTGGCCAGCGCCCTCGGCGGCATGCGCCGGAAAATCTGGGCCTGGCCTGTCGGCATCGTCGGCAACGCCCTCCTCTTTACTGTCTTCATGGGCTCCGTGTTCGGCTCGCCCGTCTACGCCAACCTGCTCGGCCAGGCCGGCCGGCAGCTGATGTTCATTGCCGTCTCCATTTACGGCTGGTACCGCTGGAAGCAGTCCCGGGACGCATCCCGCGGCCACGGACAGGTGCCTGCCGCCGTCCTGCCGGCCTGGGCTGGGGGCAAGGCGCGGCTGGCCCTCGTCGTCGGCATGGTTGCCGGCACCGCCGCACTCACCCCGATCTTCCGTGCCATGGGCTCCTACGAGCCAGTATGGGCGGATGCCTGGATTTTCATGGGCTCACTCCTGGCCACGTACGGCATGGCCAAGGGCTGGGTGGAGTTTTGGCTCATTTGGGTGGCCGTGGACATTGTGGGGGTTCCCCTCCTCTTTAGCGCCGGGTATTACGCATCTGCGCTCATGTACATCTTCTACGGTGTCTTCACACTGGCCGGATTCTTTGTTTGGTGGCGCATCAGGCGCAAGGGCGACACCGCATCCACAACCACCACCGCAACTCCCCTGAATGAGGTCAAACTATGAACCGGGCCAACGCCAGCAGCGGGCACGACGACACCGTGGACGCCGAGTTCAACGTCTTCAGCGACGCTGAAATTGTTGCCATGGAAACAGCACTGGCCGCCGCCCGGCAGGGAGTGCGCGGCGCCAACCCCTTGGTGGGTGCCGTCATCATCGACGCGGACGGCACCGTCCTGGCCATCGGCCACCACCGCGGCGCCGGCACCCCCCATGCCGAGGCGGACGTCATCAACAGGCTGCTCGGCACGGGTGTCAAGCGGGACCTTTCCGCCGCCACCATTGTGGTGACCCTGGAGCCGTGCAACCACCAGGGGCGGACCGGCCCGTGCACCCAGGCCATCCTCGATGCCGGCCTGGGCAATGTGGTTTATGCCGTGGACGACCCCCACACGCCCGCAGCAGGTGGCGCCGACAAGCTGCGCATGGAAGGCATCAATGTGCGCTCCGGGCTCATGGCCCGCCAGGCGCAGGACATGAACAGGCAGTGGTTTGTTGCCGTCCGCGAGGGCCGGCCCTTTGTCACGGCGCGCCTGGCCCAAACGGTGGACAGCCGCATTGCGGCCGCAGACGGCAGCAGCCAGTGGATCACCTCCTCCCAGTCCCGGCAGGATTCACACACCCTGCGCGGCCGGGTGGATGCCATTGTGGTGGGCACCGGAACCATCCTGGCGGACAACCCGCGCCTGACAGCACGTGCCGCGGACGGCACCGAATCCCCCCATCAGCCGCTGCGCGTGGTCATGGGGATGCGCGAGGTGGACGCCGGCGCCGCCGCACGCCACCAGGGCGGGCCGGGTTTCGTGCAACTCCACACCCACGACCCTGCCGAGGTCCTGGCCGAACTGCACCGGCGCGGCGTGGGGCACCTCATGATTGAGGGCGGCTCCAAGATCAACGCCGCGTTCCTGGCGGCCGGGCTGGTGGATGAGCTGATCGTGTACCTGGCCCCCACGCTGCTGGGCACAGGCATGCCGGCGCTGAACGACCTTGGCATCACAACACTGGACCAGGCCCAGCAGTGGGAATGGGACGGCACCACCACCGGTCCCGTGGAACGCCTGGGCCCGGACCTGAAACTCACCCTCATGCCGGCAAAGGTGCCGGCGCCCGCCACGCCCGCAGAAGGACTGTAGAAATGTTTACTGGAATCATCGAAGGCCGCGGCACCGTGGTCAGCATGGACACCCACACGGAAACGGACAGCGCCACGCTGGTCCTGGACACCGCGACAATGGGCAACACCGTGGACGGGCTCGGCCTGGGAGGCTCCCTCGCCGTCAATGGGGTCTGCCTGACAGCCGTGCGCATCAACGGCACCATGGTGGAGGTGGACGTCATGGGTGAAACGCTCCTGCGCACCACCACCGGCGACCTGCGCCCCGGCAACACCGTCAACCTGGAACGCTGCGTGCCCGCCGGAGGCCGCCTGGACGGCCACGTGGTCCAGGGCCACGTGGACGGCGTGGGGTCACTGCTGGAGCGCGAAAACCAGGGGAACTGGGACCGTTTGCGCTTCTCCGTGCCCGCCGCACTGTCCCGCTACATCGCCGAAAAGGGTTCCATCGCCGTCGACGGCGTCTCCCTCACCGTCACGGCCGTCAGTCCGCCCGGCGAGGCGCAACAGTGGTTCGAGGTGGGGCTCATACCTGTCACGCTGGCCAACACCGGCCTGGGCGCCAAGGCCGCCGGCGGCACGGTCAACCTGGAAGTGGATGTCCTGGCCAAGTACGCCGAGCGGCTGCTCCAATTCGTGGTCCCTTCCGCCGCAGGCCCCATTGACGGCGGCACCGTCTCGGCAGGCGCCGGCACGCAGGGGGTGCAATCATGACCGCCCTGACGAATTCCGACACCCTGCTGGACCCCGTCCCCGCGGCCATCGCCGCCATTGCCCGCGGCGAGGCCGTGCTGGTGGTCGACGACGAA
>Ga0157370_10005976_pt1 | contig 13544 bp, 11 predicted proteins | sample C35metaG_FD_113463 | JGI IMG/M metagenome (GOLD analysis project Ga0157370, IMG submission 113463) | Corn rhizosphere microbial communities from Kellogg Biological Station, Michigan, USA - C3-5 metaG | ecosystem: Host-associated > Plants > Roots > Rhizosphere > Soil | place: USA: Michigan...
GAAAAAATTTTTCTTCATATTTATCTTTTCACTTGCCGGCAGTTTTGTCTTTGCACAAAAAATTCATGACAAACCCAATCCTCCAAAAGCCGTGAATGATTTTGCAGGAATGCTGGCGCCTTTTCAGCAACAGGCATTAGAACAAAAGTTAGATGCCTATAATGATTCTACTTCTTCGGCAATTGTTATCATCACAGTTCCTGATTTAAATGGGGATGATGTAAACGATGTGGCATTAGCGTATTTGCGTGGTTGGGGTGTGGGCACAAAAGATAAAAATAATGGCGTTGTTATTCTTGTTTCAAAAGGAGACAGGAAAGTAAGCATACAGACGGGTTATGGAATGGAGGGAGTATTGCCGGATGTTACTGCAAAAGATATTATTGAGAACCGGATAGTTCCTGCATTTAAAGACAATGATTATTATCGCGGATTGGATAATGCTGTAGATGCAATAGAAGAAGCGGCTGCAGGAGAATATAAAGCCAGTCCATCTTCTCCGCAACATGTGCCTCCTATTGCAACCATCATAGTATTGGTAGTTTTATTTCTGATCATTCTTTCCGTATTCAGAGGTGGTGGCGGTGGCGGTTCTTACATGAGCCGGCGCGGATCGAGCGGATTGCCCTGGTTTATACTTGGTAATCTTCTTGGGAGTAGCGGTGGTGGTGGTTTCAGCGGTGGTGGTTTTGGCGGTGGAGGATTCGGAGGGGGTGGCTTTGGTGGTTTCGGCGGAGGTTCAGGTGGCGGCGGCGGAGCAAGCGGTGGTTGGTAGGTTTTTTCGTGTATGCGTTACCGTTAGATTAATGTACGATGGAGTTTGACTGATTATTCTGTTTAATTACGTAACCTACTAAAAAATTTTTCTTCAGTAGAAAGTTTCGTCTTTTTTTTATGTAATAAAATTTAGCCCTAATCACGCTTCAACCTAAAAACCCTTCCATCATTCTCATAGTCAATCTTAATTGAGGCACATTGCCCGTCTACTGGATAATCAAATATACCCCATTTAATTCTACACATTGATTTTGTCCTGCCTGATCGCCCTTCATATATATCGTAGAAAACCCTAAAAGTATCTAATCCATTATTTCGGCTATAATAATTTGTAAACCTGCTAACAAGTTTTGTTATAGTTATCGTTTCTGTTATATTATTTTCTGTAAGTATCACTTGATGAGCTTCTTTACCCTCCCAAGTAATTGAAATTTTTACATTACAAGGATAATAATTTCCTGTAGTAGCACCTTCTTTATAAATAGCAGAAGAATATCCGATATAAAGTACTGGGGGGATATCTTGGGCGGTGGCATAAATAACAGATGCAGCCAGAAATAAAGTAAATAAACACTTCATGTTATTAAATTTAATAAAAATCTACCCACATTTTATTTTTGTCTTGACTACACATATGCCATTACCGTTATAAAATAATAATTTCAACTATATTTCTTAAACCATGTTACCTGCCTTTTTGCAAAGTGGCGGGTATTCTTTTTTATATCATCTATTGCTTTATCCAAAGAAATCTTTCCTTCCATAAACTCAAACAATTCTTTATACCCTACTGTTTGCAGCGCATTCAAATGCCTGGATGGAAAAAGTTGTTCCGCTTCGTGCAGCAATCCTTTTTCCATCATAGCATCTACCCGGCGGTTGATTCTATTGTATAATTCATCTCTCGGTATAGTGAGATGAATTTTTTTTATTGCAAAATCACGTGTTGTTTTTTTCCCTGTATGAAAATCTATAACTGATATGCCGGTGGATAATTTCACTTCCAGCGCCCGCATCATGCGCTGTGGGTTTTGCATTTCTCCTTTTGCAAAAAAAACAGGATCTTTTTTCCTAATCTCTTCGCGCAGCCATGCAATACCTTTTGCCTGGTAACTTTCATTTATTTTTTTACGGATCATTTCATCCGCGGGCGGTATATCATCCAGGCCCTCGCAAAATGCTTTGATGTAAAGACCCGTGCCTCCCACTACAATAGCGGTATCATTTTTTTCAAGAATTTTTTTTACTGCATGCAGTGCATATTGTTCAAAAGTTTTCACAGTTACCTCATCATGTATAGAATGAGAACAGATAAAGTAATGATGCACTCTGCGAAGTTGCTCTTCGGATGGGCGCGCTACACCAATATTCAATTCTTTATAACATTGGCGGCTGTCTGCAGAAATAATTTGCGTATGATGGTTAAGTGCGAGTTCAATAGCATGGTCGGTTTTACCAACCGCTGTAGCTCCTGTGATAATGATACAGGTTTTTGTATTCATCTGCGTAGGTTTGTACAGAACCCGGCATTTATTCTATTTCTTCCGAAGTATTTTCTTCCACATCTTCATCCGTGGCAACATCGCCTTCGCCCTCTTCACTAAAGCCATCAGGCATTACATTGCTGTTGATGTCATATTTTTCTTCTATCTCAGCTAACTTTTCATTAATAAGCCCCTTGGTGCCGTATTGACTAGGGCCTATGCCCTCTGTATTTACACATGCAGGATACATCAATTTATGATCTTCCTCTTTTGAAACACCGATAAGCTCTGCCAGAAAAGTCCAGTTCTTATGAAAATCATACACGCAAATAAATTTCTGATTCGGATCGCGAATCTCTGAGCCTACGGTTGTTTCCTTCATCATCAGCGGCTCTACTTTATAGGGCTTATCATATTTTTCGAGTGTAATTTCTTTGCCCCGCTGCCATTTGTCATTGCTGCGGTAAAAGGTTGCATCGTGTTTATTATCGAATTCAAAACATTTCAGAATGATGGTGAGCAAATCAAAAAATGATTGCTCATGCTTAATCACTACATCACGATATACGCTGTCATCGTCTTCCCAATAAATCCTGAATTTTAAAACTGCCATATCACGAAATTAAGCATTACTCCTGAAATATTTTTATGCCAAATCCCTGAAAACCGCCCTGCTGCCCGCATTTTAGTTTATGTTTTAGAAATAGTTTTTCTCTTCAATCCCAATTCTTTTGCTTTTTCTTCCATAAAAAGAAAAGCAGCATTAAAATCGTTGGGGATGATGCCGTCGAGAATTGCTTCACGCACGGCATTTTTAATAACACCCACCACCCTGGAAGGTGGTAGGTTAAATTCCTGCATGATGATTTCGCCGGTAATGGGTGGTTGCCAGTTGCGCAAATGATCCGATGCTTCCACTTCCTGCAAACGCTTTTCCACCATTTCAAAATTGGATAAAAACCGCTGAACTTTTTGTTTGTTTTTTGAAGTGATATCTGCCTTGCATAAAATCATGAGTGCATCTATATCATCGCCAGCATCAAACAATAATCTTCGTATAGCCGAGTCCGTTATGTTTTCTTTGGTTAGGCTGATAGGTCTCAGGTGAAGCTCTACTATTTTTTTTACAAACTTCATTTTTTCATTCATCGGCAGTTTCAATTGCGCAAATATTTTAGGCACCATTTTACCACCTACCACTTCATGCCCGTGAAATGTCCATCCGTGGCCTTCTTCGAATCTTTTTGTTGGGGGCTTGCCAATATCATGAAGGATGGCGGCCCATCGCAGCCAAAGATCATCCGTGTTTGCTGCAGTATTATCCAGCACCTGAAGGGTATGATAAAAATTATCTTTATGCCCCTTGCCATCTATATATTCAGCGCCCGCAAGCGCTACCATTTGCGGAAAAATTATTTTGAGCAAACCGCATTGGTACAACAACTCAAAACCAATGGAAGGTTTTTCGGTAGCAATAATTTTATTCAACTCATCCGTTATCCGTTCTGCACTTACAATAGAAATGCGTTGTGCATTATGTTTAATCGCCGTGAATGTTTCATCAGTAATATGAAATTTTAATTGCGTGGCAAATCTTATGGCACGCATCATGCGCAGCGGATCATCGCTAAAAGTTTGTTCCGGTTCGCGCGGAGTTTGTATGATTCTTTTTTCAATATCTTTTAATCCATTGAGCGGATCTACAATATTGCCGAAATCATCTTTATGCAGGCTTATCGCTATAGTATTAATGGTAAAATCCCGCCGCATCCTGTCTTCATCCAAAGTGCCCAGCGATACCTGCGGCTTACGGCTATCGTAGTTATAGCTTTCCTTTCTTGCTCCTACAAATTCAATTTCAAATTTTTCATTATGATTGTTCAAAAAAATTTTTATCTGCGCAGTTCCGAAGTTTTTAAAAAAAATTACTTCCGGTGTTGGCTTAAATTGTAACGCGGTTCTTTTAGCTAATTCAATTCCATCGCCCATGCATACAATGTCTGCATCTTTGGTGGGCCGTTTCAAAATTTTATCTCTTACAAAGCCGCCAATTACAAAAGCAGGCATATTAAGTTCGGCTGCTGCTTTACTTACTTTTTTAAAAATCAATAATTCTTGTTCACTGAATGAAATATCCATCCGGCAAAAATAAAAATTTTGAAGTAGCTTATTTTTACTTGTTGATATAAAACCGATTCTTCCTTCGATAGTTAAAATTTCGTGGCATTAATGTTGAACATATACAAATCTTACTAAATCTTCGTTTATTTGAAGTTAGATTTTGACATATTGACAAGTGAAAAATAATTATGAGTAAAAATTTTTTAATGGGCGGGCCGGAAGATGATTTGGAATTTATGCCCATTATTCCTCTGAATGAAGATGCAAATGAAATTAATGATGATCAGGTTGTTCCGACCGAACTCCCTTTACTTCCTTTAAAAAATACAGTTTTATTTCCCGGCGTAGTAATCCCGATTACTGTTGGAAGAGATAAAAGTATTAAGGCAGTTACCGATGCTTACAAGGCTGACAAATTGATCGGTGTAATATCACAAAAAGACAGTGTGATAGAAGAACCACAGGTAAGCGATCTTGCAAATATTGGCACCATTGCAAAAATTATTAAGCTGATAAAAATGCCCGATGGCGGCACTACCGTTATCATCCAGGGAAAGAAAAGATTTAAGATTGAAGAGATAACTACCGAAGATCCTTACTTCAAAGCCAAAATCAGTGTATTGCCCGAAGAAGATTTAAAAGATGATAAAGACTTTGATGCCATGGTAGCTTCTATCAAAGAACTATCTGCGCAAATCATTCAGCTTTCTCCCAATTTACCTTCCGAGGCATCTATCATTTTAAAAAATATTGAGAACCCATCTTTTTTAATACACTTCGTAAGCAGCAACCTGAACAGCACCATTGCCGAAAAACAAAACCTGCTGGAGATAAATAATATTAAAACACGCTCGGAAATTTTGTTGAACTTACTGCATACTGAACTGCAATATGCAGAGCTTAAAAATAAAGTAACCAACAAAACCCGTGCTGAACTTGATAAGCAGCAAAAAGATTATTTTCTGCAACAGCAATTAAAAGCCATCAAAGAAGAATTGGGCGGCGATAACTTTGCCGAGGTAAAAGAAATGCAAAAAAAGGCAGAGGCAAAAAAATGGCCTGCTGCTGCAAAAGAACTTTTTAGTAAAGGGCTTGAAAAACTGGAAAGGATGCATCCATCCACGCCGGATTATTCGGTAGTGTACAATCATCTTGACCTGATGCTGGACCTGCCCTGGCAAGCATATACACAGGATGAATATGATTTTAAGAAAGCAAAAAAAATCCTGGATCATGATCATTATGGAATGGAAAAGATAAAACAACGAATACTTGAATACCTCGCTGTTTTAAAATTGAAAGGCGATATGAAAAGCCCGATTCTTTGTTTTGTAGGACCTCCGGGAATTGGTAAAACATCTTTGGGCAAAAGCATTGCCAATGCCATTAACCGCAAATATGTTCGCGTTAGCCTGGGCGGCCTTCACGATGAAAGTGAAATACGCGGTCATCGTAAAACTTACATCGGTGCTATGCCCGGAAGAATTTTGCAATCCATCAGAAAAGTAAAATCTTCCAACCCGGTAATGATACTGGATGAAATAGATAAAGTAGGAACCGATTTTCGCGGCGATCCTTCTTCGGCATTGCTCGAAGTATTAGACCCGGAGCAGAACAATAATTTTTATGATAATTACCTCGAAACAGAATATGATTTAAGCAAAGTTCTTTTTATTGCGACAGCAAATAATCTTCAAAACATACAACCTGCATTAAGAGACCGCCTTGAAATAATAGACTTGAATGGATATGCTACTGAAGAAAAAATTGAGATTGCAAAGCGGCATCTTATTCCCAAACAAAAAGAAGCACACGGGTTAAAGGATGTTACTTTTAAAATCAGCAACAGTGTAATTGAAAAAATTATTTCCGATTTTACCAGGGAAAGTGGTGTTCGCGAATTAGACCGGTTACTTGCAGGCATCATGCGTAATCTTGCAAAGAGGTATGCCGAAAAAGGTAAACTGAAACCAACATTAAGCATCGGTGATGTGCAGAAAATTTTAGGCAAATCGAAATACAATAACGAAATGTACAAAACCGCTAATATGGCCGGAGTGGCTGTGGGCCTTGCCTGGACGTATGTTGGCGGCGATATACTTTTTATAGAATCTACCACCAGCGACAATGGCAAAGGAGAACTGAAACTTACCGGCAACCTCGGCAATGTAATGAAAGAAAGCGCCGCTACTGCATTAACTTATCTTCAGGCAAATGCAAAAAAGTATGGTATTGACCCCGGTATTTTCAACAAGAAAAATGTACATGTTCACGTACCCGAAGGTGCAGTACCTAAAGATGGCCCCAGTGCAGGCATTACCATGATGACTGCGTTAGCATCTTCGTTTACAGGCCGCCGGGTTAAACCCTACCTGGCTATGACTGGTGAGATAACATTAAGAGGTCAGGTATTGCCAGTGGGTGGCATTAAAGAAAAAGTGCTTGCCGCAAAGAGGGCAGGTTTAAAAGAAATAATTATGAGCGCACAAAATGAAAAAGATGTAAACGAAATAAATCCTGCTTACATAAAAGGATTAAAAGTAAACTATGTAAAAACAATGCAACAGGTTCTTGACCTTGCATTAATATAAAATGTACAAACTTTTTTGTTGATTGTGTAAACGCTCAAAGATATTCCTTCATCATCAGGAGGAATTTTTTTTGTAAAAAAATTATTGGTAAAACCGGCTGATAAAAGCGTTATTTAATTTCAAGATTCAACACGCAATCTTTTTCCAGGTAAGCCTGCAGCACATCTCCCACTATACATTCCCCAACGCCCACCGGTGTGCCCGTAAAAATAAGATCGCCGATATTCAAAGAAAAATAAGTAGAAATATTGGCCACTATTGCATCTATCGAGAAGATCATATCGCCCGAATTTCCTTTTTGAACTACTTCTCCGTTTTTAGCAAGGGAAAAGTTGATATTCTTTTTATTGATAGCAGGAGTTATATCCACGAAATTACCTACTGCCGCAGAATTATCAAACGCCTTTGCTTTCTCCCACGGAAGTCCTTTTTGTTTTAACTCATTTTGAATATCGCGTGCCGTAAAGTCAATGCCCACACTGATGCCATTATAATAATTGGAAGCATGTTTTTCCTGGATGTACTTCCCGTTTTTACTGATGCGAACTACCAATTCACATTCATAATCCAACTCGTTAGTAAACTCAGGATAATAAAAGGGTGTATGGCTTTGCACCAATGCACTCTTAGGCTTCATAAAAATAACGGGGTCGGTGGGCGTTTCATTACCCAATTCTTTTACGTGGTCAAGGTAGTTACGGCCTATGCAAAAAATTTTCATATATAAGCACTTTAATTTTTTGGGTGCCAGAGGTTTTAAGGGGCGAAAATATAGAAAACAAATTAAAAAAAGAATTTACTTACCGGGAGGTGCTACTTCGAAGGTGATGCTATTGACATCATTCATGGTTCTTTCGATACCTATGGTGGCGAAATTCTCGATTACCTCAATGGATTTTTCAATTTTTAACTTCACAACCGGAACTTCTTCAGGAAACCAGCGGCTCAGCACAAACTCCACCTGCATGCCTTTCGGAAAATTGTTTCCAATTCCAAAACGAAGCTTGGGATATTTATCTGTGCCAAGAACTTCCTGGATACTTTTAAGCCCGTTGTGCCCCGCATCACTCCCACCCTTGCGCAACCTTAATTTATTTAAAGGAAGCGCCAATTCATCAACAATAGTTAACGAATTTTCTGCATTTATATTTTCTTTATCCAGCCAATATTTTACCGCTCTACCGCTTAAATTCATATAGGTTGCAGGCTTTATGCAAACAAAAATTTTTCCCTTCCATTTTATCTCTGCCACTTCTGCAAGCCTGCCCGTTTTGAAAAAGCCGCCATGTTTCAATACGAATGCGGTTACCACATCAAAGCCGATGTTGTGCCGGGTATGAGCGTATTCTGTTCCCGGGTTGCCCAGGCCTATTATCAAAAATTTTGACATGAAACCAATAAAGGGATTTGTAAACTTATGTTATTAAAACTTCGTATATGCGTTACCGTTAGAATCATTACTGACCGATGCTGAGGTACTGTTGTAATTCTGCATCCGTTTTTACAAGGACATCTCTTACTTTGCTGCCCTGGTTGGGGCCAACAATTCCCGCGGCTTCCAACTGATCCATTAACCTTCCTGCACGATTGTAACCAAGCTTCATGCGGCGTTGCAGCAATGAAGTGCTTCCGCTCTGGCTCTGCACTATCAGCCTTGCTGCATCTTCAAACAATGCATCCCGGTCGTTAATATCAAAATCTTTGTTTTCAAATTCTTTTTCATCCACATATTCTGGCAACAAAAATGCCTGCGGGTAGCCTTGCTGTTCCCCAATATAATCATTTATCCGGTCCACTTCAGGAGTATCTACAAAGGCGCATTGCAAACGTGTCAGCTCGCCATTATAACTAATCAGCATGTCTCCTTTTCCAATCAATTGCTCCGCTCCGCCAACATCAAGAATGGTTCTGCTGTCAATTTTACTGCTCACTTTAAATGCAATTCTTACAGGGAAGTTGGCTTTTATAGTTCCTGTTATTATATTCACTGAAGGACGCTGTGTTGCAATAATCAAATGAATGCCTACTGCACGTGCAAGCTGCGCCAGCCTTGCCAATGGCATTTCCACTTCTTTGCCCGCAGTCATTATCAGGTCTGCAAACTCATCTATCACCAGCACAATAAATGGCAAAAACTGATGTCCTTTTTCGGGATTTAATTTCCTTGCAACAAACTTTTCATTGTACTCCTTTATATTTCTTGTGCCTGCTTCTTTTAATAAATCATAGCGATTATCCATTTCAATACACAACGCATTCAATGTATGAATTACTTTTTTTGTATCGGTAATGATCGCATCTTCTTCACCGGGCAGTTTTGCAAGAAAATGTTTTTCTATGCTCTTATAAATACTTAATTCAACTTTTTTCGGATCAATCAATACTAATTTTAATTGTGAAGGATGTTTTTTATAAAGTAATGAAACAAGAATGGCATTCAACCCAACCGATTTGCCTTGTCCTGTTGCGCCAGCCATCAGCAAATGCGGCATCGTGGTAAGATCAACAATAAAGTTTTCATTGTCTATCTTTTTACCAATAGCAATCGGTAATAAATATTTATTGTTTTGAAATTTTTCAGAGTTTAACATTGTGCGCATACTCACAATGGTCTTCTTCACATTCGGTACTTCAATACCAATGGTGCCTTTACCCGGTATGGGAGCTATGATGCGAATACCAAGCGCAGCAAGGCTTAGCGCGATGTCATCTTCAAGGTTTTTAATACGCGAAATACGCACTCCCGGCGCGGGAACAATTTCATACAACGTTACCGTTGGCCCAACCGTTGCATAAATTTTTTGTATCTCTATATCATAATTTTTAAGCGTATTGATAATTTGATTCTTGTTCGTTTCAAGCTCTTCCGCATCCTGGATGATCCGCTCATTCCCGTATGCATCCAGCAAATCGAGCGTTGGATATTTATAATTTTTTAAATCCAAAACAGGATCGTATGGCTGTTGTTTTGCCTGCGAAACAATTTCCGGTTCATTATCAATTTCAGCAGGTGCTGATTTTAATTCAAGTTGTAAATCGCTTTCAGGTAGTTTATTGGTAACCGGTGCTTTTAGTTTTTCTTCTTTAACATAAACAGGTAATTCTTTTTTATTTGCTTCTTTTGAAACAAGTGATTCTGTATTTTTTTCTACAACTTTTAAATCGTGCATTGCAGGTTTATCATCAGGAAAATTTATTCCGGTAATAGGCACAAAATTTTCTGCACGCTGTTGAGATGAAGCAACATCATTTTCATCATTTAACACATCCGGAGCTATTTCTTTTTTATGCAGAAAAGTAAATGATGGATTAAATCTCCAGATTATATAACTTATCAATGCCACCAGCAAAATCACTGCTGTTCCCACTTTTCCAATTATCTGCTGCACCCATTGATTTTCACGATTACCAATAGCACCGCCCCACGGAAACTGGCTTCCGCTCATTAAGAAAGAAGCAGAAACACTAATGACCAGGAGGCCAACAATTACATAACGAACATTTCTCCAAACAGAAAATATTTTTTTAGGCGCAAACAAATTAACCCCAACAACAAAGAGGAAAGTGCAAAATAAATAAGAGGCTACGCCAAAACCATAAAAAAAGAAAAGGTTGGAAAAATACGCGCCTGCTGTTCCCAATAAATTAGCCATAGGTTCGGCATGGCTGGGAAGCAAAATCTTTGCGCCTTTAAAAACTTTAGACTGATCTTCCTTCCAGGTAAATAAATAAGAAGTAAATGCAATGAATAAAAGGAAGGCAAGCACGATAAGAATGATGCCTGCAATCTTATGCGACCGCTCATCTTTAAGCAATTTTTTTACTTCAATCTTCTGCTCTATATCAGCAGCCATTTTCTTAGGATTGGGCTTACTTTTATTTGGTTTTTTCTTTTTAGCCATTTGGTTGCAAAGATAAAAAATAGAACAACTGGAAAAATTACAAACAGGTTGATTTAAAGAATTGTTGATGATGAATAAACGCCGGCAATAAAATATTCAATTCCCTTTTCTAAACGATGCCAATATTTATTTTGAATATTTAATGGAAACGCCCGCCAGCAGGCATATCCAGCCTGCAATAAAACAAAGCCCGCCCAAGGGAGTAATGGCTCCAATCCAATCGTAACCGGGCATTACCGCAGCCTTAATATAAGTGAGCACATACAATGATCCCGAAAATAAAATGATGCCGGTAATAAAAAGTATGCCGGATAATTTTACCAGTTTGTTTGGAAATTCTTTGAATAAAATGCCCGCAGTCAGCAATGCAAAAACATGATAAAACTGGTACCGAACTGCTGTTTCAAATATGGAAAGCGCAAAGTCTGATACCTGGTTTTTTAATGTGTGTGCACCAAATGCGCCGAGGGCCACTGAAAGTGCGCCGATAAATGCTCCCGTTTTCAAAAATCGTTTATGCATTACCGTTAGTTGTTTTATTTAATAGTTGCCAAAGTGAATCCTTGTTCAACGCCTCTACGTTCAGCACAAAGTTTGCCTGCAAATAAAAAGGTTCGCGTTCGGCCAGTTTTTTTTGTATAAATAATAATAGTTCTGCCGGGTTCATATCTTTAATAAGCGGTCGCCCGGCCTGCTCATTCTTTACATATTTCAAAATCGTTTCCGGCATGGCTTTTAGATAAATTACCGTTCCCTGTGTTTTCATCCATTGCATATTGCCGTCAAAACAGGGAGTGCCACCGCCACATGCGAGTAAAAAATTCTTTTTATTTTGAAATATTCTTAAATGATCGTGTTCCATCTTGCGAAATTTTTCTTCGCCCTGCTTTTCAAAAATTTCAGCAACCGTCATTTTCGCCGTTTCTTCTATACAAGTATCAAGATCAAAAAAATCTACTCCATGCTGCCCGGCCCAAATATGCCCCCAGTGCGACTTTCCGCTTCCCATAAAACCAATAAGAAAAATTTTTTCGGGTAAGGGCATTGTTAATTTAGTAGTGGTTGTGTCTTTAATTAAAAATTATTTCATCTTATTTAAAAGCATTGATACCGGTTACATCCATCCCTGTTATCAGCAAATGAATATCATGTGTGCCTTCATACGTAAGCACACTTTCCATATTCATGATATGCCGCATGATGGAATATTCGCCGGTAATGCCCATCCCGCCGAGTATTTGCCTTGCTTCCCTGGCGATGTTAGCTGCAATTTCGCAAGCATTTCTTTTTGCCATACTTACCTGTTGCGGTGTAGCATTACCTTCATTCATTAAAACTCCCAATCGCCAGTTCAATAATTGCGCCTTTGTAATTTCAGTAATCATTTCAGCAAGTTTTTTTTGTTGCAATTGAAATGATGCAATGGGTTTATCAAACTGAATTCTTTCTTTTGAGTAACGCAAAGCTGTATCATAACAATCCATTGCTGCGCCAACAGCTCCCCATGCAATTCCATAGCGTGCTTTGGTTAAGCAACTCAACGGGCCTTTTAATCCTTTTATATTTGGCAAAATATTTTCTTTCGGAACTTTTACATTATCAAAAACCAATTCACCTGTAGCGCTTGCCCGCAAACTCCATTTGCCATGTGTGGTTGGTGTGGTAAAGCCTTCCATTCCTCTTTCAACAATCAATCCGCGTATTTCGCCCGATTCATCCTTTACCCATACTACTGCTATTTGTGCAAATGGTGCATTGCTGATCCACATTTTGCTCCCATTTAAAATAACATGACTCCCGGCATTTTTAAAATTGGATAACATACTTGATGGATCACTTCCATGATTAGGTTCTGTTAAACCAAAACATCCCAACCATTCACCGCTCGCAAGTTTTGGTAAATATTTTTTTCGTTGTTCTTCACTTCCATAAGCATGAATGGGAAACATTACCAATGAGCCCTGCACACTGGCAGTAGAGCGAACTCCACTATCACCTCTTTCCAATTCCTGCATCATTAATCCATAAGAAATATAATCTAAACCACCACCGCCATATTCATGCGGAATGGTTGGCCCAAAGCATCCAAGATCGCCTAATTGCTTTACGATCTGTTGTGGAAATTCTGCACGTTGCGCATAATCTTCAATGATTGGTGAAATTTCTTTCTTCACATAATTTCTTACCGTTTCGCGAATGAGTTTATGTTCATCCGTAAGCAATTCATCTATGTTATAATAATCCGGCGATTGAAATAAATCCTGTGCCATGAGTGGATATTAATTATTAGTTTTAATAGATAAATGGTTGAATAGTTAAATGGTTTATTCGTGTCATTTGTGCATCAAATATACTTCTTCATTTCTGTTTGATATTGCTGCGCAACTTTCCCTGCTTCTTCAGCAAAAACATTTTTATTACTTGCATAAATAATGGCTCTTGATGCATTTACCAGCAACCCGCATTCCTTATTCATTCCATATTTTGAAACATCCTGCAAACTGCCACCCTGTGCGCCTATGCCGGGTATCAATAAAAAATTATCCGGGATAATTTTCCTGATGGATGCAAGATCATTTGCTTTGGTAGCGCCTACCACAAACATTAAATTTTCTTTGCTCCCCCATGCACTTACTTTTTTTAAAACCATTTCATACAAATAATGATCA
>Ga0157370_10005977_pt1 | contig 13543 bp, 12 predicted proteins | sample C35metaG_FD_113463 | JGI IMG/M metagenome (GOLD analysis project Ga0157370, IMG submission 113463) | Corn rhizosphere microbial communities from Kellogg Biological Station, Michigan, USA - C3-5 metaG | ecosystem: Host-associated > Plants > Roots > Rhizosphere > Soil | place: USA: Michigan...
CCAAGGCCTCTGCAATGGCTCCGACGTTATTTACCGGTGCGATGAATCCGTTGACTCCGGATTGAACGGTGTCCGCGATTCCCCCAACACGAGTAGCGACGATCGCAAGCCCTCGCGCCATGGCTTCCAGAACCACTAGAGGATGCCCTTCCGCTTTGCTGGTGAGCGCCAGGACGTCGAACCCGGGGATTAATGGCCTGGCATCTTGCGCGCCCAACCAATCAACGTCGCCGCCGATGCCGAGACCGCGCGCCCGTTCACGCAAAGACGTCGCGAGCGGGCCATCGCCTACCATAACTAGCCGCGTGCGCACCCTGCTGGTCTGACGAAAAGCGGCAAAGGACTCCAACATCAGTTCCGGATCCTTGACCCGAGTGAACCGCCCAACAAAGCCGATGCAGATATCTCGTTCGTCCAGTTTCCAATCGCGGCGGCAAGCGGATCGCTGCTTTTCGAGATCGTCGCGCGGAGGCAGGACCGCCCCGTTCGGAATGAGGCACAGCTTTGAAAGCGCGATTCCAATTCCGGCAGCATGCGCGTACTCTTCGCGTGAAACCACGGCTACGCCGGCGCTAACCGTTGCAAGGAGTCTCTCGAGTCCGCCCGCGATTCGTGTCATCACACGCCCGCCCGCAGGATTCATACTCGCGAAACCGTGCGGCGTGTACAGCCGCTTCACGGGATATCCGAGAAGTCCCGCCCGCCCTATCAGGCCGGCCTTGGTGCTATGGCAGTGCACCAGATCAAATCGACCGTTACTGCGCAAGTACCGTCGAAGTTTCCGAATGACTCCAATATCGCCCACATCGGGATACCGCTCGATGGGAACCGGCAGCGAATAAAAGTTGCGTTGCGCCTTTACCCGCTGCAGATCGTCGGCGAAGACTCGGTCGGACCGGAGAGCCGAGTACACCAAATGCACTTCATGCCCCCGTGCAAGCTGGCCCTCGATGAGGTCCATGACGTGCCGGCCTGCACCCGTCGCGGTAGCTTCCAGAAGTTGGAGGATTTTCACGACAGCTTCAATCCAGCATGCGTTCGCAGCCCGTTCGTTGACTCGATGGCTTTTAAGGCCTTTGGAACGTGCAACGGCTGGCGACAAAGATATCCGATTACACCAAGCAGGATAGGTATGATCTGCAGCTTGTAACGGACCGCCGCTCCAAGATCCCGGTATGCGATCACGCTGTAAGCAATTCCCCAAGTCGCAAGAAGACAAAGCGCCCACAAGAATATATGAGAGCGAAAATGCCGCGGCCGAACACGCAGGAGCGCCCATGCGCTTAATAAGAGCAGCCCTAAGTTTTCAAATCCCGCTAGCAAGCCGAATGTGTTCGGAATGTCACCAGGAAGTGGACGAAAGAACGCGATGAATACTGTCCGGGGCGTAAATAAAAGGAGGTCCCAGGTTGATTGGAGCTCAACGTCGAGTCCAAATGACGAATTGGCCCGATCCCATCCTGCTGTTATTGTCCGGGTTGCTTCCAGCAAGTCCGCTGCTTTATCCAGCTGCAGCCGGTCCGCGCTGGCTGGAGCCAGGACGGCTAGAGCGATCCCGGTGAGAACCACCGCGCAGAGGCGCCATAAAAGGGATTTGATGCGCATACCCAGAATCAGCAGGCACGGCAGGACGAGAATCGGACCCATCCAGATGCGAACGGCGCTGGCCGCGACAATGCCCACAAAGACCACCGCTAGATAAGCATTCCTGCCAAGCGCGGCCACGTTCACCACACCCCACACGTACAGAGCAATCGCGGCGAGAATCAGTGGATCTTTCCCCAGAATGGTAGACCAGAAAAGCACACTCGGATACAGCAAAAGAGCCCAGAATGTAAGCGGCGAAATGTAACCCAAGAGCTCCTCGGCGGCACGATAGAACAAGTACACCGCCACTAATCCCACCATGGCGAAGGACAACTTCATCGCGTGATAGGAATCTGGGCCGATCTTCAAATGCAGTGCGCCGAGCCAAATGACAAGATCGGCGCCGCTGCTGATCATGCGCGGGGAGAGCTCCACCAGACCTTGATGGGAACGCTGGAAGTAGGTCCAGCAGTCCAGCCCCCAATATTGCCGCTCGTACGGCAGCATCACGACCAGAGCCACGAAACACTTCACCAGCCACGCGGCTGTAAGCATCTTCTTATGGACCCATGAGACCGGCCATGTTAGAACAAACAGCAACAGAGCGCACGCCCAACCCAAGCCGCTCGCATAATCGCGCACCACATCGTCCGTAGGGATATTGACGCCCGCATTCTCGATGAAGCTCTGCACTTCAGGCCGAGCGAGCAGATAACCCAGACTTAGCGCTCCCCCAGCGCCAGCGATCCATGCAAGAGCTTTCCACCTGCTTTCGGCCAGAAAACTCATAACGACGAGAGCAGCACCTCTTCGTAGAGTTTCCGATAGCGATCGTGCAGCGAACCCAGCGAAAAGCGATCGATGATATGGCGCCGGGCTCGCTCGCCCATCTGGTCCAAGGTCTCAGTTCCCAGTGCCATCAAGTCGCCCATGGCCCGCGCGAGCGAAGCCGGATCGCGCGGAGCTACTAGCAGGCCGGTCCTTCCAGGCACTACGATCTCGGACGCGGCTCCAACCCGCGTGGAAACTACTGGCCGCCCGGCAGCGCCCGCCTCCAGCAGCACCAGCGGTCCGCCTTCCCACGCCGAAGCCATAACCAAGGCATCACAGGCATTCAAGAGCGCCGGAACGTCATCGCGCAGACCAAGCAAGGCGACCGCGGTTTGTAATCCGGCGCTTTCAATGGCCTGTTCAATCCATGAGCGCATCCGGCCTTCGCCGACGATCGCGAGCCGCGCGGAAGGAAGATCGGCATGTACCCTTTGGAAGGCCTGAATCAGGTTGGGATAATCTTTCGCGAGCTCCAGCCTGCCGACGGCGAGCCACACAAAGTGATCTCGCCACCCCAGTTCAATGCGCGTGCGCTGGCGTTGTTCCGGACAGGGTTGGAACCGGTCGGGATCTACACCGTTATCGATGACCTCGATTCGATGGGCTGGAACAATCTTGCTATCCACATAGCGCTGCCGTACGCGTTCGGACACCGCCGTGGTGTGACTGGCGGCGGCATCGGTGGCGCGATATATCCAGTCGCGTAATCCTGATGCCGAATTCTTGCGATGCGAACATTCTATTTCGCTGTGAATCGTGCAGACCGCGGGGATGCCGGTCAGAAATCGCGCCACTCGCGCCAGAATACTGGCATGGAACATGTGGGCATGAATGATGTCCGGCCGGAATCGGCGAAGGCACTGGGAAAACCTCCACATACCCGTAAAGTTAAAGCGATTCCGTAGCATGCCCAGAGAAATTACCGTTACCCCTGCAGCTTCCAATTCATCTACAAACGCGGTCGGCTCAAGCATGGACACAACCGTTACCAGGCAGCCGCTCGAACGCAGCGCGAGTGCCAGGTTCATCACGACAGTTTCAGCGCCGCCCGGGGCCAGGCTCGTCGTCAGAAACAAGACTTTTCTCGGGCGCTCCACGTGGTTACCGCTTGAACCCTACCGCCGCTACGTTTTGCGTGTAAATATCGGCCTTGGCATAGCCTGCAAAAAGAAACAGCAAGCGATGAAACAGATATTCGATTCCTAACCGCACCTTTCCCAGCCAACTACTGGAGTGGTGCGGAATCATTCGAATGTCTTTGAATCCAGCGGCAGCGAATGCTTGACGCAGAGAATGGCTGGTGAAGATCCGATGGTGCGTGATATCGATATAACGGCTGAAGGATCCTAGGATATGCGCCGCGTTCGGTACCCTGCATATAAGGAAGCCGCCGGTCTCTAGAGAATCGTGAATCCCCTGAAGCAGGCGGAAGCAATCTTCCTCAGTTTGCATGTGTTCAAGCATGTCAATGCAGAACACCCCTCCAAAGGAAGAGGGCTGCCGTTCCACAAAATCGATGGCGTCCTGAGCCACAATCTTTGCCCGTGGCGCGGACAAGCGCGCATGTTCCGCCTGGCCTTCGCAAGCGTCCACTCCCCACAGCCGGAGAGCCGGTCTTTGCGATAGCCAGTGCAGAAGAAAGCCTGCTCCGCAGCCGACATCTAAAACCGCTTGGCCCGGAGCCAGACGATCGACCAAGGCGCCGTACATCGCCTCCATGTTTCGATAAGTGCGCTTGGCGACCTGGTCAGCGGCTAGACCCGCTGGATTCATGCGCGCGTAGTGTTCGGTGTAATCGCGCGTCGCTATTTCATGCAAAGTGCTCACGGCGCCTCCTTTTACGCGGTCTATGCTATCGTTTCATTCCGTTGCTTGTAATATTTGCTATAGCGGTTGTAATACGAATAGTAATAACCGGGACTGACTTCGCGATGCACTTCGTTCAACACCACGCCCACCAAGTTCGCCCGCAGCCGCGCGAGCGTGGCGATCACGGACCCAAGCGCCGTCCGGCTGGTGTCTCCGGCGCGCGCCACGACAATGACGCCATCGACAACGCTCGCCATCTGCAAGGGCTCGGCGAATCCCAGCAACGGCGGCGCGTCCAGCACCACCAGGTCATATTCGCGGGCGGCTTCCTCTACTAATTCGGCAAGGCCGGTGCCGATCAAATCCGATGCCCGGCGCGTCGCTGGTCCCGCCGGCAGAATGTCCAGCCCCGCCGGTTCCGGCATCCGCACCAGCGCATCGCGCCATGAAATTTGCTGTAGCAATACATTCGACAATCCCACGCTGTTGGGCACCTGGTACAAACGGTGAACGCTCGGCCGGCGCAGATCGCCGTCGATCAGCAGCGTGCGCTTCCCCTGCCCTGCATGGGTCGCAGCCAGGTGTGCCGCCACGGTCGATTTGCCTTCCGAGGGAGACGCACTGGTCAGCAGAATGCTGCGCAGACGGCGATCGAAATCGGTGAGCAAAATAGAATTTCGCAGGGTCCGAATCGCTTCTTCATACGTCGAGAGCGCCCGGTACCCGCTTTCTCCCACCGCCCCCGCGAGCCCCTTGGCTGGGGCGCCGTTGCCGTTCCCAATAAGCAGCGATCCGTTCAAGTGGCCGTTGGCATACGCGCCATTGCTATGCGTCCCGTTCGTATGCGCATTGATGGGACTCAGCCGCCTCCGCCAATCCTTCACTGCTGGCAGCGACCCGATGACCTCCGCGTTCATAAGCCTCGTGACCTGGTCAGGATCCCGCACGGTGTTATCAATACATCGCCCACCACGGCGATTCCCACCGCCAGAAACACCGAGAGTAAAAACGCCAGCAGCAGGTTCAGCCAGATTTTGGGGAACACCGGCTTCAATCCCGGTCGCGCCGGATCGGCCACCCGGATCGAACTGTTCTGAAAGCTGGCGTTGATTCCCGCTTCCCGGATCTTGCGCACCAGTTCTTCGTAAAGGTTCTTGTCTCCGTCGGCCTCGCGCTTCAGCGTCTGGTATTCAAAGGAACGCGCGTTGGTACGGTCAAATTCAGCCTTGGTTTCCTGCACCGCGTCGGAAAGCATTGCCTCGCGGTTCATCGCTTCCCGATATTCCACCTCCACCCGCTGCCGGACGCTGTCTCCGGTGCTGGCAAGCTGCGCTTCCAGCTCCTCCACGCGAGTCTGCGCTTTCTTAAATTCAGGATGGTTCGAGCCATAGTGATTCTTCACTTCGGCGAACTTTTCCCGAGCGTCGTTCAGATTTTCGGTCAGCTTACTCAGTGCCTCGCCCTGCGTCGAAACCTGCTCCGCTTCGAGCGTTCCGCCCTGTACTGAGTTATAAGCCGCTTCTTTTTTGACCCGATCTGCCTGCGTTTTTGTGTATTCGCTGTTCAATTCGAGCAGACGCGCCGACAAGATGCTGGTCTTCGCCTCCGGATTGATGACATTGAGTTCGCGCTCAAACTGCGCCACCGCCGCGCTGGATTTTTCCATCTTCGCCTTCAGCTCTTCCAGTTGACGCTCCATAAAATCGCTTAGGCTGGCAGTGGCTTTATAACGGATACGATAGGTGTGCGCCAAGTAGGACAGTGCAATTTCATTGGCTACATCCGCCGCCAGTTGGCGATTGGAAGACCGGTAGCTGATCTGCAGGATGTAAGTATTGGGCGGCCGCGTGATCTTCAAACGTTTGAGGATCACGGGAGCCTCCAGGCTGGTGGCCGAGTGATCCACCGCTTCCTCGAGCGCGTCTTCTTCCACTTCGCGCAGCCGGAATTTATCCACCACCGGCCGCAGCACCGAATCGGATTCAATCAGCTTCACCTGCGTTGCAATGAACTGGTCGGCGTCGTTGGTGGCGCTGCGCGTCGCCTCCTCACCGAGGACCGCAGTCGGCACCTGCCGGTCGATATCCACCGCCACGGTCGACTCATAAATCGGCGTCAGCCGTAGCGAGACAATCAAGGTCGCCAAAACCGTAGCTGCCACGAAGGCCGCGATCTTCCAGGCTTGCCGCCGCAGAATCCACAAATAATGCGCCAACGGCACGTGCGCCGTTTGCGGTTCGAATTCCGCGTCCAAGGTTAGCGGCAGCTGCGGGACCCGAAAGGTTTCCGCCAGCGCCGGCAGGTGATTCTCTAGTTTTCTCATGGAGGTGCTCGCTACGGGCGCCAGATCAGCACGCCGGATGCCGTCGAAGCCCCGAAACTAGTGATACGGTCGATTATATTCACGGTATTCCGGCGCGATTTGTTGTCGGGAATGTAGAGGACGTCGTCCACCTGCAGTGCCACGTCCGGTGCCTTGCGCTGCATGATCTTGTCGAACTCCACCGGGATCTCGCGCTTATCCCCGTTGGCGTCGCGCCGGTAAATGTACGCCAGCTTCGCTGCATAGGGCAGCACGCCTTCGGAGAGCGCCACCATTTTCAGAACCGAATTGTCGCCGGCATCGTGCACCGCGAAAGCTCCCGGCTTTTTCACGTTGCCCAGCACAAAAATCTTGCCGGCCTCAGGCACGCGGATTTCTTCTCCTCCGTGGAGCAGATAGTTCACCGCCGGGTCAGCCTCTTTGAGCAGACGATTCACCGGAATCCGTTCTACGATGGTCGCGGTAACCTCGCCGCGCGCATCGGGCGACGGTTGCGGACGGCTCACCAGCACCTCCGTGCCTGCGTCCTGGCTGAGTCCTTCGGCCCGGGCCAGCGCATCCAGCAACGTCACCGTTCCCACCGCTTGAAACGTGAGGGGCTTGCGCACCGCTCCCATCACCGAAATCGGACGGCTATGATATTCCGCCACCGTCACCTTGACTACCGGGTCCACCAGGATCTGCTCACTCTTAAGCGCCTCGACTAGCGACGCTTCGACATCATGCGCGAATACACCCGCCGCGGGTACGCCTTCCTTCAACATCGGAAGGTGGATCGCGCCATCTGCTTCCACGCGAACTGTGCGCGTAAGCTCCGGGGCATCGTAAACCGAAACCGCCAGCAGGTCGTCGATACCCAGTTTCTGCGACGGCAAATTCTCCCGGCTTGCTTCTTCCATCAACGGCGGGCGCACTTGCGCCAGGAGCACCGCCGGCGCCAATGCGAATAGAAATGCGAGGCGCATTAGTTCCTCTCCAGCATCTGCGCAATACGCGCCACTGTGATTTTGAGCTCGCCCAGTTGTTGTCCTAAAGCTGGCGCGTCCAGCGAACCGAATAGCTGCGCCCGCGCGAATTCCGAAAGACTGCGCGCGCCCTTTTCCGACGACGCCGCCTGCAGCGCTGCGTATTCTTCCTGCGTCAGGCGAAAGATCAGGATGCGATTTCGCGGCTTGGTGATGGCCATTACGGTGTGCTTCTCCAATACCTCAGGAACCTTCAAATTTGCGGACCGCTGAAATAATCTGCTGGGCGGTTTGTACAAGTTCGTTTAGTTTGTTTTCGATTTGCGCGAGCGATGGTTGACCCGCACCGTTCAATACCTGCGAGCGCACGAAGTCCGATAAACTGCGTGCCCCGCCGCTGGCGCAGGCCTTCTCCAGATGGGCGAACTCCGCGTCGGTGAGGCGAAACACCACTGCGCGGGTCCGCGGCGCCACTTCCGCCCGGTTGTTTCCGTAACCCGCGAACGCCTGCGCTCCGAAGTGCCCCGATTCGCGCCGCCAACGATGCACCACGTTGGGATTCACCTGGAGCGCGCCGGCCACTTCACTTGCCGAAGCTCCCATCTCCAGGCGCCGCACCGCTGCGGCCTTGCATTCTTTAGTGAAGACTCGTCTGGTTCCCATGCGGGGAGCGGTTTCGATCCAGCGAAAGCATGTCGCTGTCCAGTTCGACGGAGACAGAAGAGCCCAACGCCTCCACGCTGACCACTACTCTCCAAGAGCTCTTGGTCCGCAGGATCACGCCGCGCAGCGGAGCCAGCGGTCCGTGCTCGATCATCACACTCTGTCCGATGTGGACGTAAGGCCAGGGAGCAATGGCTCCGCCTGATGACAGCACGGAGCGGACGGCGGAAATTTCGGTTTCTTCGACGAGTACCGGTTGCTTGCCCGCGCCCACCACCGACCGCACGCCCGGCGACTGCAATACCTGCAGCTTCTCCCGCAGCCCGAACCGGCAAAATACGTAGCCGGGAAACAGCACCGCATCGCTTTCGCGCACGCGATCCGACCAGCGCTTGCGTGCCCGATACACCGGCAGATAGGTTTCAAACCCCTGCTGGCCCAAACCGCGCGTAGCCGCTTGCTCGTGATTCGGCCGCACCGTGAGGGCAAACCAACCCGGATTCGTATTGCAAACAGACATCAGGCAGAGCTATCGCTACGTACGTCCCAATCGGGGGTTTGGGTACTAAACGGGGGGAGTTAGTTTCTTAGTGTAGACGTTCCGCAGAGAAAGTCAAGAGTGTAAATAATGCAGCTGTAATACGGCTTTCGCGTCGTACATCTGCAATACAAATCCCGGCAATCTAACTCGCGCCCCGGAGCGTACGCGTAACCCGGATTTTCATCGCACGCGCATCCAGACCGGCGGCTTTCGCGAAGTCTTGCCGGGCGCGGAGGACCAGTGCATATTGTTCCATCGTAGGCACAAGGTCCAAATTGTCCTTCCCCATAGTCTGTTCCAAAATTGTCAACGCCTTGTCATAGGCGTCCGCGGCCGCTGCCAATCGTTTCTCGCGGAAATAAACTTCGGCAAGATTCGCGGTGGCCTTGCCAAGTTCCCGATTGGGCGCCGGAGAATGTTGCCGTAGGATGGCCACCGATCGCTCGAACGCCGATTCGGCCTCGCTGTATTTCTTGCGATCGAAAGCCAGCGCGCCCTCCAGGCTCAAGTCCCGGGCAATCTGCGGATGGTCTGGCGCGAGATTGCGCCGGTCAATCTCCTCGGCCCGATCGAGCGCCGCTTCGGCCTCGTGGTAGCGGTGCCGCGAACGCAGCACCTCCGCCAGACTCACTAAACTCAAGGCCGTGTTAGGGTGTTGCGGCCCGAATCGGCGTTCGGACTCTGCAACCGACATGCGCAGGATTTGCTCGGCCTCCTTGAAATGACCTTCCTGGGCTTCCATCTTGCCTAAATTATTCAGCACGGCCGCGAGGTTTCTATTCCGCGCATCCGGCGCCGCTTCCAAAATGGCCAATGCCCGCCGATACAGCTCCGCCGCGGTTTGGAAGCGGCCTTCCAGGCGATACGCTAACGCCAGATCGTTCAGCGTCTCGGCGACCAGCGGATGAGCCGAACCCAGCAGGCCTTCACGAATCGATAACGCACGGCCCAACCACTGTCGAGCCTCGGCCGTCTCCCCTTGCATCTGAGCGATCGCGCCGAGATTCGCATAGACGGTGGCGCCGTCCGTGGATTCCGCCCGGCTTTGCGATTCCGCGATGGCTCGCGCCCGCTCCGCAAAGCCACGGGCTCGGCCGTAGTCCGCCGTCTCGCGGAAAAGCAACGCCAAATTATTCAGGGACGGTAGTAGCTCGGGTGACTCCGCCCCCGCCTCGGCCTCGCGCAAGGCCAGAGCTCGTTCATACACTGGACGGGCCTCATAGTAACGCCCAGCGGCATAATACAGCCCGCCTAGCTTATTGAGAATGGACGCCAGCGCCGGGCAATTTCCGCAAGCCGCCAACGCCGACTGATATTGCGCTTCCGTTTCCGTCCCGCTGCCGTCGGCGGCGAAACCGCTGACCGCCAGAGCTACCATCCCCAGTACTACCGCGAAGACGTTTCGACTTCGTTTCAAAAATCCCCGCATGCGGTATTGTGACCCGTGAAGGCAACGCTCCGGAAGTAAGGTTGGAGTATGGAACGGAACTGCTTACGGTAACAAACCGACCCGCTCGAGCAGCCGCTTGAAACGCGGCTCGGAACGCAGTGGATCGTATAGCGGATGAACCTTAAGCGCCGTAACCGGCATTTCGCGGCCATCGGTCGCGGCTTCCAGATAGGTCAACGAGGCCGGATAATCGCCCAATCCCAAATATACGATCGCAAAACAACTCGCCGGCACCCAGCGCAAATGCGACAAGACCTTGAGTTCTTCAAGCACGGCGAGAGCTTCGTCCCTGCGTCCCGCGCAAGCCAGCACTTGGCCCAATGCACTCAAAATGCTCGGCACGTCCCCGCCCAGTTCGCGCGCCCGCTCCAGCGCTGCGATCGCCAGATCGTGTTTGCCCATCACCGAGAGTACCCGGCCCAAAGAACTGTACGCCTTATAAAACTGCGGATCCAGATCGGCCAATTCACCGTACACCGCCAGCGCTTGGGGATAATCGCCGGAGATCATGTACATCCATCCCAATCCCTCCCGGATGATCATCGAAAGCGGATCCAGATCGTGGGCGATGCGCACTTGGGAAAACGCCTCCTCAAAACGTCCCAGCAGCGCCAGATAATCCAGTCCGTACCAGTGCCGAGCGCGTGAATATCCCGGGTTGGCGGCAATGGCCTTGCGGTAGAGCGTCTCGGCTTCCTGCCAGCGCCATTCGAACAGCGAGCATACAAACGCCAATGATACGTTGCCGTCGGCCGATTCCGGATCCAGTTCCAGCGCGCGCTCGGCGGCAGCCCGAGCCTTGGGAACCGCTTCGGCCGGATTCATCAATCCGTAATCGGCCAACAGGCTGTAAGCGTCTGCCAGGCCCGCGTGCGCCTCGGCGCACAATTCATCCGCCGCGATAGCCTCTTCAAAACGCTCAACGCTTTTGTAGATTCCAGCTATGGTTCGCTTGTTGGCATGAAAGCGGCCCTGTAAACACAGGTTGTAACACGCCAGATGAGGAGCCCGGCGCGGAACTTCCGGCGGATTCTGCACCGTTAACTTGAGTTGTAGCGCTCTGACAATCGAATGCGCCATCTCTTCCTGAATCGCAAATACGTTTTCCAGGCGCCGGTCGTAGGTCTCCGACCATAAATAATCGCCCGATCCGGAATCGATCAACTGCGCCGTCACCCGCACCCGGTCGGCCGTGCGCCGGACGCTGCCCCGCAAAATCGTGCTCACCCGCAACTGCTGCCGGATGCCCGCCAGATCCCGCTCCCGTCCGCGCAACTGCGAAGCGGTGTCCCACGCCACCACGCGCAAGTTGGGGATGCGCGTCAATAAATGAATCAGCTCTTCGGTCAAACCATCACTGAAATAGTCGTCTTCGGTGCCTTGCAGCAGGTTCGCAAAGGGAAGCACCGCGATGGAGTTCCTCGCCGATCCGTTCCCGCTTGCCGCTTGGGCCAGCCGCTCCTGCGAGTTCCTCGCCCGGCTCTTGAAAAACGGCACGTAAGCGCCTTTAGGCAGCCCGATCACCACCGGGTCACCGCGGCCCGGTGAAGTATAGTAGGCCTTCAGTTTGGCCCGCAGCCGCCGCGCTTCGACACGCACAATCGGATCTATGCGCGGATCGTAGTCAGGGTTGCGGTCGAAGACCGCGACTCCGATGATCCGTTCCTTGAGTTGCCCTCCGTTGCCCGCCAGAGTCTGTTCCACGGAAAACCGCAGAAATCGGCAGAGGCGGCTGGAGCGTGTGAATAACCGGTTAGCCAGAATCCGTTCGACCTGCGCCCAAACCTCCCGGTGACGCGGCGCAGGGGTGGGGGTTGGTAATGCACGAACAGTAGACTGCGAGGTCTGTTTCAAAACGGCGTGCCTCTCCCTACTTCCCTCCACGGCGCACCCCCCGAGTTTTATATTGACCTTAAGACGATCAGAGTTCGAAAATGTTCCGTTCGTCTCAAGAAAAACTTGGGCGGTGCTCCAACTATAATTGCATCAATCATTCATCGGGTGTACCATGACGTTCTATGTGGCTCCGCAATGTGCTGATAATTGCGATCCTTAACCTGGGAGTCTCGCTAACGGCCCCCGCCCAGGAGCCCGGCCAGAAACTCTACGTCATCACCCACGTCGACATCGGAGGACCCGCCCTGGCTGCCGAAGGAGCTAAATTGCTCCTACAATTCGCCGCCGATAGCCGCAAAGACGCCGGCTTGGTGCGCTTCGAGGTCTTGCGCGAGCCCAATCGCGTCAACCACTTCACGCTAGTCGAGGTCTGGGAGAGCCGCAAAGACTTCGAAACCCACCTGGCGACCAACCACGCCAAAGCCTTCCGCGAGAAGATCCAACCTCTGCTGGGCAGCCCCTTCGACGAGCGCCTGCACATCTTGCTGCAATAGCGGTGGGGCATCTGGCGCTACTGCAGGCCGTACAGTCTTTCGGCGTTCCCGCGCAGCACCATCTTCCCAATCTCCACCGCCCGCTCGCGTGTCACGGACCCCTCCCGCGCCATCGCCGTAAGCGCTATCCCCAACGCCCGCCGCACCGTTTCCGAAGACACGTAGGCGCTCTCCTCCCATCCCATGTTCGCCGCCGGTGCGTAAGGGTAAGCATCCGTCCCGAAAAGCACTTTTTCCGGCACCATCTCAAGCCAGGTCCGCAAGGCCCGTGCCGTTTCGGAGGACGGCTGGCTCAGCCCCTGCATGGAAATGTCTACGTACGCGTTCGGTTTCACCAGCAACGGCGCAACCTCGCGGGTGTAAGGCCATCCGCCATGCAGCATGACAAAATTCGTTTTCCGCAGCGCCGGGTCGTTAAACAGCGGCTCAAGCAAACTCGGATTCGCGCCCGCGGTATCGTAATAGCCGCCCGCACCCATTCCGGTATGAATATGGACCGCCATCCTCAGCCGCCCGCATTCGAGCGCGATATAGCGAATCAGAAAATCCTGTAGCGTGCGGTAGTCCGCCATGCTCGCCCCCGCGCTCGTAGAAGACGCCCGCCAGGCCAGTTCCGCCTCGGCCCGCGAAGGATTCCCCACCGCCAGCGGCCGGAGATACGCCATCTCAAATTTCTCCACGAGCGCCCCGCCGCGCTTATGCCGTTCGAGCGTGGCCGTTACAACGTTTCGCAAATACCCGTCAAGCGTGGCCGGTCGTCCGGCCACTCCCGATTGCATGTAGTATTCTCCAAGCAGCTTAGACTCCAGCGCCAAAAATGCCTTGCGGTCGGAGTTCGTCGCCATGCCCCCGGTAGGAAACGGATACATCAGCGCATCGGCATAAGCGGCCCACAGAAATCTTTCCTTCGGCAACCCCGCGCCCATGGCGACGCGGTTGGCAATCATTTTGTCTATTCCAGCCTTGTCTAGACTGGTGGCCGCA
>Ga0157370_10005989_pt1 | contig 13533 bp, 8 predicted proteins | sample C35metaG_FD_113463 | JGI IMG/M metagenome (GOLD analysis project Ga0157370, IMG submission 113463) | Corn rhizosphere microbial communities from Kellogg Biological Station, Michigan, USA - C3-5 metaG | ecosystem: Host-associated > Plants > Roots > Rhizosphere > Soil | place: USA: Michigan...
CCCGCGCTTTTTCGTTCCCGTCCGCGCGACGGGCCGACCCCGCTCACCCTGAAATCCGGATGACCGTTCGATGACCGCGACCGAAATGAAAAGGAAATTCCTGGCGTTCGCTCTGCCGGTACTCGCATTCGCGTTCGGCGCGACGAACGCGCTTGCGACCTTGAGCGTGTCGATCACCTCCCCGGCCTCGAATGCCTCGTTCGGCTCGGGAGCGACGGTGACGATCAGCGCCAATGCGTCTCCCACGACCGGGAAGACGGTCACGAAGGTGGAGTTCTTCTACGGTGGAACCAACCTGATCGGGACCGACACGACGAGCCCGTACTCGGTCACCTGGGTGCCTTCCGCCCCGGGCACGTATTCCCTCACGGCGAAGATCACGGACAGCGGCAACAACACCAAGACCTCGACCGCCGTTTCGATCAAGGTGCTCGCGCCGCCGAACGTCTCGGTCACGTCGCCCCTCGACGGCGACTCGTTCCTGCCGGGCGACACCGTTTCGATCGCGGCGGCGGCGACGGCGGCGACCGGCGCGTCGATCAGCAGGGTGCAGTTCTTCAGCGGCGCGACGCTGCTCGGCCAGGACACCACCTCGCCCTACACGTTCACCTGGACGAACGTTCCCGCCGGCAATTATTCGATCACGGCGCTCGCGACCGACTCCAAGAGCGGGACCGCGCGATCCGCCCCGGTGAACATCACCGTCGCCGTGCCGCACACGCCGCCCGACGTCTCGATCACGTCGCCCGTTTCCGGCTCGGTCACGCAAGGTCCGGCCAACTACACGCTCACGGCATCCGTAACGCCGTACGACGGCGCGAGTATCACCAAAGTCGACTACTACAACGGCAGCTCGCTACTGGGGACGGCGACTGCTCCTCCATATTCGTTCAATTGGAGCAACGTAGGCGCCGGCGGCTACCTGCTCTCCGCGGTCGCCACGGATTCCACCGGCACCACGAACACCTCGTCGCTCGTCTACGCGATCGTCGACGGCGCGGACACATGCGACACCGCGCCGCCGCTCACCGCGCTCGAGAAGAAGACGAAGCTCGCGCAATTCGGCAACACGCCGCTCACGTTCGAGGAGAACGCGGGCCAGACCGACCGCGAGGTGCGCTTCCTCGCGCGCGGCAACGGCTACCAGCTCTTCCTCACACCGGCGGGCAGCACCGTAGCGCTGCGCTCCGATAAGGGCGATCGCGCGGCCGCGGTGCGCATGCGCTTCGCCGGCGGAAACGCGGACGCCGCGATGTCCGGACTCGACCGCTCGCCCACCATCACCAACTACCTCATCGGCCGCGATCCGTCGCGCTGGCATACGCACGTCGCGAACTACGCGAGCGTCCGTTACGACTCCGTCTATCCGGGCGTCGACGCCGTCTATCACGCGAGCCGCGGAGCGCTGGAGTACGACCTGCACGTCGCGCCGAAGGCCGATGCGAAGCGGATCCGCCTGGCATTCGAGGGCGCCGAGGCAGTGTCCGTGGACGCGCAGGGCGACCTCGTGCTGCGCACCGCCGCCGGATCCGTCGCCCAGAAGCGGCCCGTCGCCTACCAGGAGATCGGCGGCGAACGACGCGAGGTGAGCGCGAGGTATCGCATCGTCGCGAAGAATCGCGTCGCGATCGCGCTCGGCGACTACGACCGCAGCCATGAGCTCGTGATCGACCCGGTGCTGGTGTATTCGACGTACCTCAGTGGAAGCGACAACTCGTCGGGTGCCGACGCCATCGCGTTGAGCCGGTGCGGCGAGGCGTTCGTCGCCGGCTACACCTGGGCTTCCGACTTCCCCACGACGGCGGGCGCGTTCGATCCGAGCGGCGCCGCGAGCTCGATGAAGGGCTTCGTCTCGAAGCTCAGCCAGGACGGCTCGGCGCTCGTCTATTCGACCTACGTCACCGGCACCCAATTCAATGCGAGCCACGGTTGGGTCGCGCAAGTCACCGAGCTTGTGAGCATCGCGGTTGACGGCACGGGGCACGCCTACGTCTCCGGCAACACCAACGCCACGGACTTCCCGATCACGCCGAACGCGATCTTTCCGTTCCAACCGTCCGACCCCGCGGGCGTCGTGGCGAAGCTCACCACGGACGGAAGCGCGCTCGAGTACGCCACGTACATGGACGGCACCGACCAGAACGTGCCGGGCATCGCCGTGGACAGCTCGGGCAATGCCTACATCGCCAACTCCCATCGCATCCGCAAGCTCTCGGTCGACGGAACGTCGGTGGTCTACTCGTTCATCGTGGATGCGGGACCGGGCTCGAGTGACCGCGTGACCGGCGTCGCAGTCGATGCATCCGGGAACGCGTACGCCACGGGAGTCACGTTCTCGAGCTTTCTCCCCGTCACGGCCGGAGCCTTCGAGACCGCGCGGCCGAACTCGACCTCGTTCGCCTCCGGCTACGTCGCGAAGGTGAACCCCGGCGGCACCGCGCTCGTCTTCGGCACGTACTTCGGCAACACGGGCACGCTGCAGCCGAGCTCGATCGCGCTCGATGCATCGGGGAACGTCTACGTCGCCGGATTCGCGGACGGCAAGGCCTTTCCGGTCGCGCTCGGCGCGTCGCACATGTTCAACATGGACTTCGACCAGACGGGCAACCGCTATGCGTTCGCGGGGCGGCTGAGCGCGGACGGCAGCCACGGCGACTGGTTCAGCTGGATGGGCGGCATGTTCTGCGACCCGAGCTCGCAGTTCTGCTCGGCGGCGCAGTCGCAGGCGAACGGGATCGCGGTGGATTCCTCGTCCGCGGTCTGGATCACGGGCACGACCGGATCGAACCGCATTCCGTTCGTGAAGCCCCTGGGCACGGGGTCCGCCACGGCTACCGGCAACTTCGTCGCCAAGCTCGCGCCATCCGGGACGTCGATGGCGTTCGGGACGTTGCTTGTCGGAACGACGGTCGGGACTCCCGCCCCGAACGGGCGAAGCGACCCGAGCGCAATGGGCGTGCAGGTCGATTCCATCGGCTCCGCCTATATCGTCGGACGCACCGACGCGCTCGACTACCCGACCACCGCCGGGGCGCTCCAACCCACGCCGCGGTCGAATTTCATCGTCAACGCCTTCGTCACCAAGATCAACGAGACGAAGGACACCACGACGTCGCTCGCGGTGAGCCCCAGCCCCGCGAGCGTGGGGAACCCCGTCACTTTGACCGCGACGATCACGGGCAACGCGCCCAGCGGAATCGTGACGTTCTACGACGGCGCTGCGTCGATCGGCACCGCGGCCGTGAGCGGCACCACTGCGCAGCTCGTCACCTCGGCGCTCGCCGGCGGCGTCCATACGGCGCTCACCGCCGCGTACTCCGGCGACGCGCACAACAACCCGAGCACTTCGACCGCGGCCTCGATCAACGTCAACAACCCCGCCGGACAGCCGTCGGTCTCGATGACGGGGATCGCGGACGGGGCGAACCTGGTCGCGAACTCCGGCACGCAATATACGGGCGCGCAAGTCTCAGTTACGGCAAGCGCCGCGGCGGGCAACATCCTCACGAGCGTGACGGTGTACTTCGGCGCGAACACGTTCTTCTGGACGCCGAACAGCCCGAGCATGACGGGAACGGTGCCGCTGCCGGCGCTGAACCCCGGCTTCTACACGATCTACGCGGACGCGGTCGACAACTTCGGCAATCGGACGACGACGCCCACCGTCCGCTTCGTGGTGAACTCGTCGACCGCGACGGCACCGACAGTGGCTCTCACGGCGCCGCTGGATGGGGCGACACTGATTGCTCCCGGTCCGTTCGCCCTTTCGGCTACGGCGACCGCTTCCGGAACGGCCTCGATTGCAAACGTCGTCTTCTATGCGAACGGCTCGCAGATCGGGTCGTCGAGCACGAGCCCGTTCAGCGCGAGTTGGAGCAATGCACTGGCGGGCACCTACTCCGTCATGGCGCTCGCGACCGATACGGCCGGCGCGACCAGGCTGTCTGCCGCGGCGTCCGTCACTGTCAGCTCGCCACCGCCCCCCGCGGTCAGCCTGAATTCCCCTTCGAACGGCAGCACGTTCTTTACGACCGACGCGATTCCGGTGAGCGCGAGTGCTACGGCCTCTGGTGGCGCGACGATTACAAGAGTCGAGATTCTCGTCGATGGCGGTGTCATTGCGACGTTGCCCGACGCCCCCTACAACTTCAATTGGGTCGGCGCACCCACGGGAAACCACTCCATCGCTGCGCGCGCCTATGATAGCCGTGGCATCGTCGGCCAGTCGGCCACGATCTCCGTCACGGTATCGAACCCGCCATCGCCCACGGTGGCCATCACATCGCCTGCTTCGGGCGCCTCGTTTTCCACTCCGGCTTCGTTCTCCGTTGCGGCAGACGCGACTCCAGGAACGGGCGCGACGATCGCCAAGGTGGACTTCTTCGACGGCGCGAATCTTGTCGGGACGGTCAATTCGGCACCGTATGCGATTACCGTGTCCAATGCGGCCATCGGGCCACATTCCTTCACCGCGATAGTGACCGATAGTCGTGGCGCGACAGCCACCTCCAACGCCGTCGCGGTTAGCGTGCTGTTCGGTCAGGCGAGCATCTCAGTCGACGCCGGGATCGATGGCTCCAGCGTGGCGGATGCCGTCGCGGTGATCACCGGCACGGTCCAGGTTCCTTCGAACTCGGGTGTGAGCGTCAACGGATTCGTAGGAAACGTGACCACCGACGGACGCTTCTTCATCAACGACGTGCCGTTGCAGCCCGGGGTGAACAGCCTGCCGGTGATCGTCGCCACGCAGGGCGGGCAGACCGCGACTCAAACGGTGACCATCACGCGAACGGGTAGTGCGCCGTTCAGCGTAATGGTGGATAAGGACACGGGCATCGCGCCCCTGGACGTGGCCTTTTCAGTCGACACCACTGGCGGATCGGTCGCATCGACGATCGAATTCGACATCGATGGGAACGGAACGGCGGACTACATCGCGACCAGCATGGCCCAGGCGAACCCGGTCTTCACGTTCTCCACGCCCGGCTACAACCGCGCGATCGTCCGATTCAAGGACGCACAGGGCAACGTCTTGTACACCGCGACGAAGGTGATCTACGTGGTGAGCACCGACGATCGTTTCAATCTGCTGAAGGGCATCTACACCGGTATGTTGGATAGCCTGCGCGCCGGAAACATGACAGACGCCGTGACGGCACTCACTGCCGAAGCGGCGACCGAGTTTCAACCGGTCTTCACGGCGCTCGGCACGCAGCTTTCGTCCGCTATCGATCGGCTCGGTAGCATCGATCGAATCACGTTCTCGAGCGATGTTGCGGAGATTGTCTTGTCGCGGACCGTCGGTACGCAGCAGATGGCATTTTCCATCTATCTCATACGCGGGCCGGATGGAATCTGGCGAATCGAAAGTATGTAGAAATGCAAACAGCACGCACCGTCTTGAACCACGCAGCAACCCAGTGTCTGGCGTGATCCCGGTGTTGGTCTGGGATACAACGGATTCGGATATCTGGGCCTCGGAGACCTGTTGCGTATGAATGCGGCGGCCAATAACCCGGGAGAAATCATGCCAACCCTAAGGCAAATCATGAGTGTCGCTGCGGTGGTCATATCTGGTTGCTCAACGACCTACTCCGATACTCAATACACCACTGAGCAGCGCAGCCGAATCGTCCTGAATGCGGTGACCCGACAGCCAGTTCCGGGCGTGATCATCGCCTTCAAGTGGGTTAGGACGGACGCCGATATTGAGGCAACGCGGCACTACTGTGTACATGCGGAGATCGCGATGTCCGATAGGGATGGCCGATATCAAGTACCAGCTTGGCGCGGTTTGGGGCCCATGATCGTCGCGCAGTACAAAGCCGGGATGACCAGAGTCTGGCAAACGCCGCGGGATGACCACGGAGTCGATCTGATAAAGCCGTTCGACGGCGCCTCCAAACAACGGTTTGAGGAGCTCGAGCGACTCGTCAATTCACTGAATTGCCCGGACGAAGACATCCACGAGATGCAGTCGCTCTTTGTCGCGATAGCCGATGAGGCCCAGTCGATGGTTCACACCGACGCAGACGCGCGATGGGCCGAGTCTTTTCAGATCACAGCGGATGCTGCGAAGTACGGCTCGGAAGTAGCCAAGATGCGCCATGCGGCCAGATTGAATGAGCTCGGCAAGCAGGGAGGAAAACAGTGAAGATTGCCGTATCCCTGTTTCTTCCCGTTGCGTTGTCGGTCGCTGGCACGGCTAATGGCTACGAATTGGCAACGCATGGACTGCTTACATACTACGGTTTCAAGAGTTCGGCTCTAGCTCAGCCATCATTCCAACGCAATCTGGGAATTGATATCTACAACCTACCACGATCGGACTCAAGCTCGCCTTTGGGGGGCATTTATGTCGACATGGGAACCGATTTGGTCCCCCGACATGAAGCGCGTTTCGAGCGAGCGTTCATGCCACGCCAGAGCGACGGATTCACACTTCAGACTGATTCCACGAGCCTAGAAGGGTGGCTCGTTAGGGGCGCTATCCGAGAGGACGACACACCACGCACGGATCCTCTGTCAAATGACGATCCTGTCAACGCCATTCGTCCGCTTAACCACTTTTTCGATCCAGTGCACAACGTACCTTTGACAAGCGGCGGGGACCCGAATGGCGCTGTTCTTGGAACAAAGAACCCGGATTGGGCGCTCGGGACGGTCGATGCTTTCTCCAACGCCGATGGAGCAAACGATCTCAGGCTGAATCACTTCTCCGTCTTCGATGCCCGCGAGGCGATGTGGCGCGCCCTTACTCTTCGAGATCGGAACGACAGCCCGGTAGACTCCTTCGACGGGATGACAAAGGAAGCTATAAGGAAGGCCTACTGGGCTACAACCTTCCGCGCGCTAGGCGATCTGCTTCACATGATCCAGGACATGGCCCAGCCGCAGCACTCGAGGAACGAGCCTCACAGCGGCATAGGATCTCAAGCAGTACAGCAGAACATTGCGGGTCATGGCAGCGTCTACGAGAACTACCTTGAAGCGCGAGCAACGGGCGATTTGTCTTTCACCGTACCCGGCGCCGGCGGACCCGAAATTTCGGTCAGTGATCCCAAACCGCTGAACTTAACCGGCTATCCGTCTGTTCCGAGCTTTTCCCGTTACATCGATTACTTCACCACCAGCCTCAATTCGAATTCGCAGCCCGGATACGGAATGGCCGATTACTCCAATCGGAGATTCTTTACCGAGAGAAAGAATTTGGGCAATTCCGGGTTCTCCCTTCCGTCCAATGACCCGGGCGCATACAGCGAGTGCACCGAGCAGGCGACGAATTGGGATGGGACATTGATTTCATCCATGCAGGTGCAATTGCTTTGCGGTCAGGTAGTGGATGAAGTGGACGGTGCGTGGACCGCGAATACGGTGCCGCTGACGGCCCAGGGCGTTTGGGACCAGTCTCTGGGCGAGCAGGGAAAGGCCGGCGTATATCACTTGGTTCGGCAAAACTTCGATCATGAGGCGGACCTGCTCTTGCCCCGAGCCGTCGCCTACTCGGCTGGGCTTCTGAATTTCTTCTTCCGTGGAACCTTGGAAATTTCGCCGCCCGACGATGGTGTCTATGCGTTTGTGGATCACTCACGCTTTTCCGGTGAAAACGCGCCGGCGACCGACCTGAACGGATTCAAGGGCTTCAACAAGATTCGAGTGAAGCTGCGGAATGCGACCGCCGCCATCACCCCACCCGGCGCTTCAACGCCGGTCGATCAAACCGTCGGTGCCGGCAAGCTCTTAGCGGTAGTCAAGTTCCACCGAAACACGTGCTATAGCGACGATCTGTCTCACATACCGTCGGGTGACCAATTCCGAACCGACTGCAGATCGCCCGAGGAGGAAATCGTTGTCTCGGAAACGCAAAACGTTGCCGCAGTCGCCGCGGATGCCCCGACCGCTTATGAATTCACCTTCGACAACGAAATTCCGATCAACGTCACGGATGCGTATCTGCAAGTAGTCTTCCGTGGGCAGTTAGGGCAGGAGGCGGATGGCATCGCGATCGCCACGAAAGACATCTCCGAGCCGACCTACATTGAGCTTTCGAACGCTCACGACTACATCTGGATCGATGGTGCGGTGCACACGAGGGCGGAGCTCGCGACTACGCCGACGCTGCTGGACCATGTGCAGCCGCGCTCATGCGTCGATGCGAACAACCAGCTCGTGGATGGGTGCTTCGATCCGGTAGATGCGGCACTCTCATTGACGATCCAGGTGACACCCGGCGCGGCGACGAATTTTTCGGTCGCGGCATTGCCCGTCCAGCGCTTTGTTCGCGTTGCCTTCCTTGCGGACGCGGATGCGGCTCCGACGTTCACACTAGTGGGCTGTCAGTACAGCGGGGCGAATTCGATCCCGCCGTTCTTGGAGGAGGTGGTCGTGTCGTCGGACGGTGTACCCAACAATACATTCCGGCCGCTGACCCAAACGCGGGGGATCTACACCGAAGTGCCGCTTGATTGTGTGCTTAGCGGTGATGGAACATCTCCCGCCGGGAATTTCTCGGCCGGGATGACTGTATTGCCCGACCCCCATCCATTAGCCGTTGATTCCGTTACTCCCATTTGGTGATCGAGGATATCGATGTCTGCAGATCGATGCAGAATCGCCCCGGGTTGAGTAGACACCTTGGAGTCGTAAACTTACGACCAGGGGAGGCTACATGGCAACGGGCAATCGGCATACGCGGTACACCGAGGAATTCAAGATCGAAGCGGTCCGTCAGGTGCGTGAGCATGGGCATTCGGCGTACGAGGTGTCCAAGCGTGTGGGAATCACCACCGACAGCCTTTATCGGTGGGTAAGGCAGTACGGCAAGCCCCCGGCGCAGCGCGAAGAAGAGCGTTCACAGGCCGAGGAAATCAAACGGCTGAAGGCGGAGCTGCAGCGCGTCACCGAAGAGCGCGACATCCTAAAAAAGGCCGCAGCGTACTTTGCAAAGGGATCTCGGTAAGGTACGCGTTCATTCGCGCTCACGAGGCGCTTCATTCGGTCCGCCGCTTGTGCCGAATGATGGAGGTCCACCCCAGCGGGTACTACGACTGGCGATCGCGATCGCCGAGCCGGCGCACGCGAGAAGACGAGCGCCTTCTGGGGTTGATCAAGCAATCCTGGCTCGAGAGCGGGGCCGTCTATGGCTACCGGAAGGTGCATCGCGACCTGCGTGAACTCGGGGAAGTCTGCGGCAAGCACCGGGTGGCGCGGCTTATGCGGCGTGAGGGATTGCGTTCGCAGACCGGCTATCGCAGACGGCCTGGGCCACGCGGCGGAGCTCCCGACATCGTCACACCGAACCACTTGAATCAGAATTTCGATGTTCAGCGCCCCAATGAGGTCTGGGTCACAGACATCACCTACATTCGCACGATGGAAGGCTGGCTCTACCTGGCCGTCGTGCTTGATCTGTTCTCGCGCCAAGTGGTCGGCTGGTCCATGCAGCCACGGATCGATCGAGAGCTCGCCATTGGCGCGCTGCTCATGGCTGTCTGGCGCAGGAAGCCCGAGGGCACAGTGATCGTTCATTCCGACCAAGGCAGCCAATTCACAAGCCACGATTGGCAGTCCTTCCTCAAGGCACATAACCTGCGCTCGAGCATGAGCCGGCGCGGCAATTGCCACGACAACGCTGTGGCCGAGAGCTTCTTTCAGCTCCTGAAGCGCGAGCGAATTCGCCGCAAGACGTACAACACTCGTGATGATGCGCGCCAGGACGTGTTCAACTACATCGAGCTCTTCTACAACCAAAGGCGCCGGCACGGCCACAGCGACGGCCTGTCACCGGTAAACTTCGAGAAGCAACACATCACACGACTCACAAGTGTCGGCTAAACCGGGGGCGATTCATACTTCGTCTACGGATCCAACGGCAGCTTGCTCTGGGAGCTTACGCCCGGCGTCAATCTCACCGAGTACATTTATCTGCAGGGCAAGCAGGTCGCGACGCGGCAGCACATCGGGGGATGATGAAGAGCACGAATTCCGTGAGGCGCTCGATTGCAGGATTTCTCGCAGTAAGTTCCGCGGCAATCCTGCCGTGTGCATGTTCGATAACCTATCTCGACATGCCCTACACCGATGCACAGCGCCATCGCGTCGTTCGGGACGCTGCGACTGGGGAGCCGATCCCTGGCGTCATGACGATCTTTTATTGGGACCGCACCGATTCCGACATCGCTGCATCGAGGACATTCTGCATCCATGTGATCACCGTCGAATCCGATGCCGCTGGCCGTTATACCGTCCCGCAATGGCGCGGTCTGTGGGGTGCGATTGGTGGCCATTACAAGCGCGGCATGGCAGAGCAATGGGATCGGGAATCGAACAAGGCAGGCATCGATCTACTCAGGCCCGGCTCGCGCGATGCGAAGCAGAGGCTCGACGAACTCCTGTACTACATTCGCTTCCACTATCGGTGCCCCGACGACGACATGGCCGAGATGAAGGCGTTCTACGTGGCCATGAATGACGAGGCGCAGACGCTCACGGGGCCCGGCGTGGACGACAAACTGAAGGAGATGTTTCAGGTCGCGGCCGATCAAGCCTCGTACGGGCCGGAGGCGGCAGAAAAACGAGCGCTGCAACGGTGGCGGGCACGCCACCCGCCGGAAAAAGCGAAGACCGTATCGCCGCCGCGGCTACCCAACCCGTACAACACCTGGCCGGTGTCACCCCCCGAGCAAACCAGGTGATCGAGAGGTGAGGTGCAAAGAATCCTTGAGCGCGAATGGATCGAGGCGCTGGATCGCGCTTCCAGGCATTCGGCCGAATGATGGAGAGGCTCAAGGACCAACGGCGAACGGGGATACGTCCAGTTTGTCGTCCGCGCAATCGTCACATACCAACTCGTCGTGGATACGCAGCGGAAGGCAACCTCGCTGCTCGCCCCGTTCGGCGGGCGCTGCGACTCGTGGGGAGTGCTGCAGGATGCAAAGCCGTCCGGCGCCATGTAAACCAAAGGTTGACAGGTCGGGGAAGCCTTCGCTACGCTTTCATGATGGCCTCGTCCCGCCTTGCCGACTTCCTTTTCGGACGACGTAGCGCGCGGCGCGCGCTGCTGGAGGCTTTGTACTCGGCTCCCAAGGAGCGTGTCCACTTGCGGGAGCTTGCCCGCAGGACGGGATTCTCGGCGCCCATGGTGGCGAAGGAGCTTTCGCGCCTCCTCGCGGACAAGGTGGTGCTCGAGCGCAGGGAAGGGCAGGCGCGCACCTTCCAGGCGAACTTCGCCAGCCCCCTCGCGGAAGAATTGCGGCGGATCACGTGTGGGGCAGTAGCTACCGGCCCACGGCGAGGGAAACGAGTCGCGCCCGAGAGCGGCGAGGAGCGTGTTCATCGCCGGCCTCGCACCCTCCGCGAGGCCGCGTCATGGGGCGCGGAGGCCGGCCATCGCGATGCGATGCTGCGGGAGTTTCTCGACGAGTTCTACCTGGCCCCGGCGGCGAGGCGCACTGCGATGATCTCGGAGGAGCCCGCCCTGGTTCCCGGGGACGATCGCGCCAATGCGTACTACGCAGCCGTCGCCGAGCACCTCGCGCTCACGCACGGCCTCAGGATCCCGGCGTGGGTCCTGGAGCCGAGCCGCTTTCTTCGCAAGGCGTGGTTTCCGGCCGGGCTCGAATCGTTGAAGGCGACGTTACTGGTCGAGAGTCCCACCGCCTTCCGCCGGCGAATGATCTTCGTCGATGCGGACCCGTTGTATCGCCCGCGCCGCGCGTCGCCGACGCGATCGAGCGGCGCATCGACATGAAACAGCTTTCGCGAAAGGACATCGTGCGCGGGCTCGAAAGGCTCGACGCGATGGCCCGCGAAGCCGGAAAGCTGGTCGAGTTGGCGGTGTACGGCGGTGCGGCGCTTGCGCTCTCGTTCGACATGCGCCTCGCCACGCGCGATGTCGATGCCGTCGTTCGCGGCGCGCCAGGATTCGTGCGCAAGTGCGCGGCGAGGATCGCAGAGGAGGAGGGCTGGTCCGAAGACTGGCTGAACGACGGAGTGAAAGGCTTTGTTTCGGCAAACGAGCAGATGCGCCTGCTGGAAGAGTTCCAGGCCGCGGACGGCAAGGGGCTGCGCGTGCTCGTGCCCAGTCCGCAATACCTCTTCGCGATGAAGTGCATGGCGATGCGTCCGGAGGGCATCGACGGCTCGCACGACATCACGGACATCGAGGCGCTCGCCGAGATCGCGCAGATCCCCGACGCGAAGAGCGCGCTCGAGCTGGTCGAATCGTTCTATCCCGCCGGGCGGATACCGCCGAAAGTGCGGTTCGGCGTGGAGGAGGTCATGGAACGGGTCGCTACAAAGAAGAAGGGCCGCAAGCGCTGAGATCTCGGTCAGTGAATCTCCGGCTCCTCGGTCTTCCCGCCCGCCTGGAGGAAATCGAAGTCGCAGCCCTGGTCCGCCTGGGTCACGTGCTTCAGGTATAGCGTCCCGAAGCCGCGCGTGAAATGCGGCTGCGGCGGCTTCCATGCGGCGCGGCGGCGCTCGAGCTCGGCATCGTCGACCAGCAACTGCAATCGGCGAGCGGGCACGTCCAGCTCGATGCGATCGCCATCGCGCACCAAAGCGAGCGGGCCGCCGACGTACGATTCCGGCGTCACGTGCAGCACGCACGCGCCGTAGCTCGTGCCGCTCATGCGCGCGTCGGAGATGCGCACCATGTCGCGCACGCCCTGCTGCAGCAGCTTCTTCGGGATGGGCAGCTGGCCCCATTCGGGCATGCCGGGTGCGCCGCGCGGCCCGGCGTTCTGCAGCACGATCACCGAATCGGCGTCGACGTCGAGCTTCGGATCGTCGATGCGCGCGGCCATGTCGTCGTAATTCCGGAACACGACCGCACGGCCGACGTGTTTCTGCAAACGAGGCTCCATCGCCGGCGGCTTGATCACGGCGCCGCCCGGCGCGAGGTTGCCGCGCAGCACGGCAAGGCCATCGTGCGGCACCAGCGGATTCGAGCGCGCCCGGATCACGTCGTCGTTCCACACCTTCGCGCCGGCGATGTTTTCGCCGAGCGTATGCCCGTTCACCGTCGGCGCGGACCCATCGACGAGATCGCCGAGCTCCCGAAGCAACGCGCGCAATCCGCCCGCGTAGAAGAAGTCTTCCATGAGGTATTTCCCCGCCGGACGCACGTTCGCGAGCACCGGCACCTTGCGGGCCAGGGCGTCGAAGCGATCGATGTCGAGCGGCACGCCTGCGCGGCGCGCCAAAGCCACGAGATGCACCAGCGCATTGGTCGAGCCGCCCAGCGCGAGCACGGTCGTCACCGCGTTGTCGAAGGCGCGCGTGTCGGCGATGTCGAGCGGCTTGAGATCCTCCCACACCATGTCGACGATGCGCTTGCCGGTTTCATAGGCCATCTGGCCGCGTTCGCGGTAAGGCCCCGGAATGGCCGCGCAGCCGGGCAGCGACAGGCCGAGCGCTTCTGCCATGCTGTTCATGGAGAGCGCCGTGCCCATGGTGTTGCAATGGCCCACGCTCGGTGCACTGTCGGCAACCCATTGCAGGAATGTCTTCAGGTCGATGCGGCCGGCCGCG
>Ga0157370_10005990_pt1 | contig 13533 bp, 8 predicted proteins | sample C35metaG_FD_113463 | JGI IMG/M metagenome (GOLD analysis project Ga0157370, IMG submission 113463) | Corn rhizosphere microbial communities from Kellogg Biological Station, Michigan, USA - C3-5 metaG | ecosystem: Host-associated > Plants > Roots > Rhizosphere > Soil | place: USA: Michigan...
AAAACAATCAATGCTAAAAGAACCACCCCTGTTACCCCAACGGCTTGTTCATAATAGCCTGAACCTACTGCCATTCCAATCGCTGCAACAATCCAGATGATACAAGCGGTTGTTAAACCCTTTACGCGGTTTTCTTCTTTAAAAATTACACCTGCACCCAAAAAGCCTATCCCCGTTACAATATTAGAGGCTATACGATCCTGACTAGTCGGGCCAATTTTTATGGATAAGATGGTAAATAAAGCGGCTCCTAAACCAATCATCATCATTGTTTTTAAACCCGCAGACTTGCTTCTATACTCTCTTTCCGCCCCGATTAATCCACACAAAAGTGTGGCAAGCAGAAATTTATTTACTTCACTTTGTGTGATGAAATGGCTATTATCTAGGATATCGTTCATTGCCGGAAATTAACAGCACTAAATTAGTAAAAATCGTAACACCTTAAGCCATTTGCCCGACCGCCGTTAGCGCTATTCGGAAAATACTTTTCATAACCGATCCCAATTTCTGAGGTCCCGCCGGTATTGCTATAATTAATTTTTGAAGTGGTCGCATCATGACTGATTCCTAACCTGAATTTTTCTCCGTTGGTTTTTCTATTGAAAATATCAAAAATTACAGAAAAAACGATGGCATCATTTCCATTCGAATTTCCATCGTTACGGTACCAGATTCCGGCATTAATTCCGGCATATTTGTATTGAGTACCAACACTGAATGAATTAACGTTCCCTTGTTTATACATGACCACAGATGGTATGAGGTAACTCCCATCGCGGTCGTACTGATCTGGAATAAGCGTAACTTTATAACTTAAGTTGGCTGAAATCCTCAAAGGCAGTTTAGCCTGAAAGCCCGACAGCGATTCATCCGGACGGTTTAAATGATGCGTTGCTAAGCCCAACATAAACTTGCCATAAACCAGGTTGGCACCTGCATTTGCATCCAGATAAAACCGACTATCGATTGCAGGCCGCTCTGCGCCAGAAACACTTCCGGGAATATAGCCGGAGTTGATATCAATCTGATCTCCAAAAACCAGTTTATCCCAGTTTAACTTTTGATTAGTTACGCCTGCCTGCAAGCCAAAAGAAAGCGTAAAATTATCCCCATCGATGATGTACGAATAACTCGCTGCAATATTATTTTTGACCAGGTACGCCGTTCCTTCACTACTGCGGTTGAAAATTATCCCTAATCCACTGTTAATCTGGTGGAGATTTAAATCAGCGGAAGCACTCATGTAAGAAAAATCGCTGGCCAAACCTGTCCATTGATTTCTATAGAGCGCATTGAACCTGATATCGCCCTCAAATTGCCCGGTAAGTGCCGGATTCAAATAAATTGGTGCGTTGTAAAATTGCGAGTAAATATGATCCTGGCCAATTGAAATCAGCGGTAGTACCATTATCAGTACGCATAATATCATCCTCCTCATCGTTATCTTATTAAATATATTACACCAGTTTTTCTTGGGGATGATGAATCATAGGTCATCCCCTTCCATTCGCTGCCATTTACAAATTTTACTTCTATTTTCCAGTAATATACACCTTGTGGCTGTTCTTTTCCATTATATGTTCCGTCCCAGCCTTCTAAAGGTGCGCCATCATCCAGCTTTGAACTTTCCCAAAGCATCTGCCCCCACTTATTGAAGACAGACATTTTCCACTCCTGAATCCCTCTTCCTTTTGCTTTGAAAACCCTGATTTCATTTTTCGCACTCGCTGGCATAAAAGAATTCGGAACGTTTAAATATCCCGGAACACCAATAATTCTAACAGATTGAACTGTTGTAGAACTACATCCCTCGCGATTAAGCACTTTCAGCGTTACCGTATAAACTCCCTCATTCCCATAGGTGTGATTTGGATTTTGTAACGTTGAAACTGCACCATCGCCAAAAGTCCATTCCCAGCTTACAGCTCCTGCACTATTATCTCTGAAGCCAAAAGCATAGTTAGGAACAGATAGCTCATTGCCAGGCGATACCGTAAAGGTAGCAACCGGGGGCGCTACAACGATAATTGGTGTGCTTGCAGTTATGGTATTGGTACAACCTAAAGTATTGGTAGCGGTTAAGCTTACAGTAAAGTTTCTGCCTACCCCGTTAAAAGTATGCGTTGGTTCAAAAGCGGTAGAAGTTGTTCCATCACCAAAATTCCAAAGATAGCCGACCGCATTTCTACTATTGTTTTTAAAGGTCACCACCAGGCCATCACATCCGCTGGTTTTATCTGCCGTGAAGCTCAATTCTGGTTGTTCTAAAACTTCAATTTCTTCAGTTGTGGATGCATTTGAGCAATCATTAGAGGCATAAAGTGTAACCCGGTATCTTCCGGCTCTGGTAAAGGTGTGCGAAACCGTTTCAGGTGAAATGTTGCGTACCACGGTGCTGCCATCACCAAAATCATAAACAAAGGTATTTGCCCCTGTCGTATTATTAAAAAAGTCTACGCTAAAAGGTGCGCAACCCCGAATCTGATTACTGTTGACAACCAATTCGGCCGTGATGTTATTTGGAGCCACATTGATGGTGTAAGAAGATTCATTGCTTCCACATTCATTCGTCGCAATCATTTTGACCACATAATTTTTTACCACAATGGTATTATAGGTATGTGAAACACTGCTTTTATCTGTTTTCGTTAGCGTAGTTCCATCTCCAAAATCATAAGTATAGGTGCCATTATTTCCCGGCGAGGTATTGCTGAAGGTTACCGTAAAAGGAGAACATCCGGCAGTTTTATCTGGTGAGAAAATTGAAATTGGCGCTGCTTTAACCAAAACAGTTGAGGTTTGCCTGCTCACTCCGCAAGGTGTTGTCGCTTCCAGTGTTACTGTGTAGGTGATGTCTCTGCCAGTGAGATCGGCAGCGTAAACAACATTCGGTGGTTCGGCCAGATTGGAAGAAGTACCATTACCAAAATCCCATCTGAATGTAGCATCTGTTAGCGAAGTGGATGTATTGGTAAATCTTACACTCAGCGGGCCACATCCTTCAACAACATCTTGAGTATAAGAAGCGGTTACATCTTGCCGCGTAAAAAAAGTATGCGAAAATTCATCGCTATTACAGCCTAAACTACTTGTTACAACCAGTCTAATAACAACAGATTGATTTTGAGTTGTAATGGTATAGCCTGGGAAATTGATCTCTGTTCCAATTTGTACATCATTAGCAAACCAGGTATAGGTAGCATTTCGATCGGGATATGGCGTTGCAGCAAGGTTAACAGAATTTAAGTTAAAGGGTACACAACCTGCATCTGTAGAATAAGTAAATTCTGCTTTTGCAGGAAGATTTACGATAATCTTCACCTGATTGCTGATGCTCACGGGGCAAGAGCCACTGGTAACAGAACGCCTGTAATAAATGGTTGCCGTTGGTACAGGTGGCGTATAGTCAGCGCCAGTTGCACCAGTAACATCAGCCCATATGGTTGCAGTTAAACTCGATTGCCATTGATAAACATAAGTTCCATTGCCTCCAGTCGGGGTAGATCCGATAAGCGGGGTCGCAGGCGAGCCAATACAAATGGTTTGATCGGCAGAGATGGTGTTATTGCTCAATGCAGGCAATACCACAACCTGAACGCTGTTACTCATCGCAACGCAAATGGTACTGTTCACCAATCTTCGGTAGAAAGTAGATACCGAAACGTTCACCGTTAAATCTTTATTAGTAGCATTGGTAAGATTTGTCCATGTATTTCCATCTGCACTACTTTGCCATTGGTAAGTGTAAACCCCGCTTCCACCTGTTGGTGTACTCCCTGCAATCGTAGCACTTTGACCAAAACAAATTGGATCTGCAGCAGTAGAGATGCTATTGGTTACCGGGAAGAAATAAGTAACGGTTGTTTCCGACGATGAAGGAGGACACCCCTCAAAGCCGGCAATTGTCCATCTGAACCGATAGGTTTGTCCGGGAATCAGGCCCGTAACAGCCGTATTAAACAAGGTCGGATCATTAATCATAACATCAGTCTGGCCCGAAACTAGTGTCCATAAACCACTATTTGGTGCAGGATTATTTCCGTTAAGGGTAACGCCGTTTCCACTACACAAACTTTGATTAGCGCCAGCGTTTGAAGTCACAGTTGTGGGGTTTATCGTAATGGTTGTGGCAGATGATTGAACTTCTGAACAGGAACCACTTTGTACAATAGCCCTGTATTTGGTAGTCACTACAATGTTGGTGAAAGTATATGGATTAGAAGTAGAATTTAAACTCGCCCAGGTTACGCCGTTATCAATAGAAGCTTCCCAACGAACGATATTTCCAACCTGCCCAGATAAAGTAATAATGCCACTATTTGCGCCAGCACACAAGGTTAAGTCATTACCCGTGGTTCCGCCAATGCTGTTTGGATTTACGGTAATGATCACCTCATCAGTGTTGCTGGAGCAGTTCCCATTAGTAATGGTCCAGCGCAGCGTATAACTATTCCCAGCAACTAAACCAGATATTACCGCATCATTTTTCGTATCATCATCAAAAGTAATCGCTGTTGGCGCAGCAACTGTAGTCCACTTTCCTGCCCCGACTACCGGAACATTCCCTTTCAAATTATAAGTTGAGGCATTACAAACCGATTCATCCGGCCCGGCGCTTGCTAAAGTTGCGCTTGGTAAAACCGTGACAGTTATAGAGGTTACCGGCCCGGTACATCCACCTGCAGATACTGGCGTAATGGTATAAGTAACCGTGCCAGATGTGGTGCCGGTATTAATCAATACATCATTAATCTGAGTTGCTGCTGTGGCGACAGGGCGGTTGCTGTTCCCTGTAATAGCACCTGTTATCGTGCTGGTATAAGTATAATTAACATTGGTTAAGGCTGACGTTAAGGTAATGGCAGATGATGTACTGCTACAAATGGTTTGGCTGGCGGCCGTAGCGACCACATCAGGATTCGGAGTAACCGTAACCACAAAATTAAATGGTACGCCATCGCAGCCATCTTTTTGTGGGATAATGGTATACGTTACCGTTCCGTTTGTGGTTAAGTCCGAATTATTCAGTAAATCGTTAATAACGCCCGTGCCAGATGGTGTAACTCCGGTTACATTAGCGGATCCGGTAGCAGTCCAGTTAAAAGTAGTTCCACTTACCAGCCCTGTTGGAGTATAATCAACATTTGTTCCGGTACAAATCGACTTCCTTGCCGCACTTGTTATGCTGATATCTGGTTTAATGGTTAATACGATCTCATCATCAATCTGGTTACAGGGCGGTGCCAATGTAGTGGTTGCCCTTAATACCAGGTTTACGGAGCCATTTGCTTTCTCTGCTGCTGTTGGTGTGTAAACTGCATTCAGGTCGTTTCGATTTGGGGAGAAATTGCCTAAACCACCAATCCAGGTTTGCGAACTTACTGTACCTGTAATGGTTCCGTCCAGTGTAAAACTGGTTCCTGTAAAACATAAAATCTGATCTGCATCTGAACCTGCATTAATTACAGGAGCAGTTGAAAAAGTTATTCTTTGTGTTTTAGATACTGTTCCGCAGTTATTCTTATGGATTACAGTAACACTATATTCGTCATAATTATCAAATTTTATGGACGGGTATTTGGAGTTCGCTGTTGTTCCATTGGTGAAGCTATAGGTGCCGGATCCGGCAGGTACAACCGTCCAGGTATAAGTATCTGCCAGATCCTGATAGGTTCCCTCAATTAATGTTCTCGTTGGCCCTGTGGTTGTTGGATTAAAATCATAAGTAGACAGGTTACATAAAGTGATATCTGGTGAAAGTGTAGCTTTTGGCGATTCATTCACCACAACCGTTTGCGGGGCTGATGCCACTAACCCACAGGATGGCGTAGTGATGTTTAGAGTAATGGTATAAATACCCGTATTAGAAAATATAAATGCAGGCTCCTTACTGGATGCATTTGTACCATTTGCATAAGTAATGGCTGGCGTAACGTTCCATGAATAGGTATTGGCTGCTTCACAGATATTATCCAGCACCGATAAATCAGTAGTAGTTAAAGTGGCGCCTGCGCAAATGGTGTTTTGCGGCAGGGAAAATTCAGGTTTTGGCGGATCCTGGATACATATCCGCATCTCCACAGGATCAGCGTTACAAGCACCAGAGCTGTTCGATTCCAAACGGATCACATGTTCGCCATGTGTTAAAAAACGCGTAACCAGATTATATGACCGCGGTTTATTGGCCTGTGCAATGGCACCGTCTACATACCAGTTATAGGTAACATTATTAGGTGCACAGGTTGGCGTATTGGTATCCGGGTTTTCGCCTAAAATGGATGTATTGTAAAAGGTAACATCTGTATTGGTACAGGATGGTGTTTGAAAGGTAAAGGCATTCATGGGTTTAACCACCACTTTTGCCGATGAAGAAACCGGTGTTCCTACGGTACCACAAAAATCATTTGATACATTTATGGTAACTGGAAATGCATTGTAAATGGTACCTGCACTGGTTACCGAATTGCTACCACATGATGATCTGGTGTAGGGATGGGTTACTTTTCCTGAATTATTGATAATATCGCATAAGGTGTAAACCGTCTGGCTTCCGTCGCCCCAGCTAATGGTATAACGATTACCTGGAAAGTTGTTTTGAATTCCTGCGGGAGAAGTGTAATCGACATTGAACTCCAGGGCACCTAGCGGTAAGCATACAATGTTATTGCCTGACGTGCCAAATGCAGTGATGGCCCTGTTATTAACTAATAAATATGCCTTTGTGCCTTTCGTTCCATCGGGCATAGTGGCTGTAGCAACAATAGTATAATGCGTTTGATCTGCCGTGAAACTTTGGATGTTTGTGGCGAAATTGAGCGTTGATGTACTTCCGGATGATTCATTTTTAATAGCTGCTGTAACTGCTGCTGTTGCAGTAGATTCATTAGTAATGAAAAATGAATTATTAGGCCTGCTTCCACACGTTCCGAAAGTTTCGGTATTTGCGGGATTAAGATAATTGGTTACCAACCTGGCTTCAATAGGTAATCCGGCCTTAATTTCGAAAGTTGTTGATTCAATGCTTACAGAAGCTGGTTGGGTAGTTTTTACGCGTACTTTATATCCTGTACCCGGCACAATTCCTGTGGTTGGGATAATTCCATTCACATAAGTACTGTAGAAACCAGTATAAGCTCCAATTAGTCGTTCACTTCCAAAACTTCCATTCTGGTCAGATAAGTAAAGTTGAAACGTATTGCCTTGTTCAGCACAGCCATTGGTAATGCTAAAGGGGACCGCGATAGTACTTCCTGGTGTAAATGGTCCTGCATCCACACCGCCAATATTAACCTGAGAAAACCCGATAGATGTAATAAAAAACAGCCCCCAAAACAGCGCAAAAAAAGGCCATCTCCATATCAAACAGGTTTTCATCATCGCGAACACATTGGGGAATGATTTAGTTAATTCCAATTTTAAAATCGGCAGTTCCGCATTTCCTGATTCAACCCTGTAAAAGTTGAGTAAACACTTCTATTACACGTTAATAAATTTGTACATGTAAAGTAATAAATTTCCTTGTCATAATTGCAATTTTTTACATCAACACGAACAAAATGAATAACTTAAAAGAGGTAAAGATGGATTCTACTCAATAATGGGCAAAAAAAAACCCCGATGGCAATAACCATCGGGGAATATTTTACACGAAATAATTTCGCTATAGGTGATATTACATCATACCGCCCATACCGCCGCCGCCCATAGGAGGCATTGGAGCACCACCTTCTTCAGGTTCGTCTGCCAAAACAACTTCTGTAGTTAATAACATTGCTGCAATAGATGCTGCATTTTCTAATGCTACACGACTTACTTTAGTTGGATCAATTACACCAGCTCCGATTAAGTTTTCGTAAACATCAGTACGTGCGTTGTAACCAAAATCTCCGGTTCCTTCTTTAACTTTTTGAACAACGATAGAACCTTCAATACCTGCGTTTTCACAGATCTGACGTAAAGGCTCTTCAATTGCACGACGGATGATTTGAATACCTGTGTTCTCATCTTCATTAGCGCCTTTTAAGTCTGCCAACGCAGCTACCGCACGGATGAAAGCAACACCACCACCTGCAACGATACCTTCTTCTACTGCCGCACGGGTAGCATGTAAAGCATCATCAACACGGTCTTTTTTCTCTTTCATTTCAACCTCACTAGCAGCACCTACATAAAGAACCGCAACACCGCCAGCTAATTTAGCTAAACGCTCTTGTAATTTTTCTTTATCGTAATCTGAAGTAGTGGTTTCGATTTGAGATTTAATCTGGCTAACGCGAGATTTAATATCTTCTGAGTTACCAGCACCGTTGATTACAGTAGTGTTGTCTTTATCAACCACAACCTTTTCAGCAGAACCTAAATAAGTAAGATCAGCATTTTCTAATTTGTAACCTCTTTCTTCAGATACTACGATACCGCCAGTTAAAATTGCGATGTCTTCTAACATTGCTTTTCTTCTATCGCCAAAACCCGGAGCTTTTACAGCAACAACTTTCAGTGAACCACGGATTTTGTTAACTACTAATGTAGCTAATGCTTCGCCATCTAAATCTTCAGAAATGATTACCAAAGGCTTACCAGTCTGAACAGTTTTTTCTAAAACCGGCAACAATTCTTTCATGTTACTGATTTTTTTGTCGTAGATTAAAATGTAAGGATTTTCTAATTCCGCTTCCATTTTATCTGCATTAGTTACGAAGTATGGAGATAAATAACCTCTGTCAAATTGCATACCTTCAACTGTTTTTACTTCAGTTTCTGTACCTTTTGCTTCTTCAACAGTAATTACACCGTCTTTACCCACTTTGTTCATTGCCTCAGCAATTAACGAACCGATCACCTCGTCGTTGTTAGCAGAAATAGACGCTACTTGTTTAATTTTATTGTTGTCTTCACCAACGGTTTGAGACTGCTCTCTTAAATTAGCTACAACCGCCGCTACAGCTTTATCAATACCACGTTTTAAATCCATTGGATTTGCACCAGCAGCAACGTTTTTAATACCTGTAGTGATGATTGCCTGCGCTAAAACAGTTGCAGTAGTAGTTCCGTCACCAGCAATATCTGCTGTTTTAGAAGCTACTTCTTTAACCATCTGTGCACCCATGTTTTCAACCGCATCTTTCAATTCGATTTCTTTTGCAACAGTAACACCATCTTTAGTAATTGCCGGAGAACCGAATTTCTTGTCGATGATTACGTTACGTCCTTTTGGACCTAAAGTTACTTTTACTGCATTCGCTAAGATATCAACGCCACGTTTCAGGGCGTCACGTGCTTCCACGTTATATTTTACTTGTTTTGACATTTCTTTTTAAATTTTGAATGATTGTGTGAGTGAATGATTAATTGAATATTCGCTCCTATACTCTATGATCTGATTTATGCTGAACTCCCTCTTTCGAGATTCAGTCATTTCATCATTATTTAGCTAACAACAGCGTAGATATCAGTTTCACGCATGATTAGATAATCTTTGCCTTCATAAGGAAACTCGGTACCACCGTATTTACCATAAATTACAACATCGCCAACTTTTACGCTCGCTTTTTTACCGTCAGCATCTTCTTCAGAAACAGATACTACTGTTCCTTTAGATGGTTTTTCTTTTGCAGTATCAGGAATATACAAACCCGATGCAGTTTTTTCTTCCGCCGCAGCTGGTTCAACTATTACTCTGTTTGAACTGCCAGCAATTGGTTTTAGGTTTAACGCCATAACTTTTATTATTTTTTGATTTTGAGTTGATTTTTAACTAAGCATACAATTAACACTTTCTATGCCAAGTGACATTGAGGGACAAATTTACACCTGTACTGTCAAATTGCAATCGACACGAGAATATTAGATGTCAGCTTGGCAGGGAAGACTGGAAGGGTTTGACAATAAAATAAAGGAAATCAGCAATACTTTCCGAAGGATTATTCAACAGTTCCCGTAAATCTATGACAGCAAATATTCCTTACAGCTACTTTAAGGTACCAGTTGGGTTAGTCCCTTTGTTTACTACCGTTTTTATATTTCCACCTAAATCCGATACGTAGATTTTGCTTTGCGTAAAAGGCTTTTCAGCCCCGCTAAAAAAAATACGATCGTCTGCAGTTAAGAAAACATAAGGCACATTCATTCCTTCAGGCGAGATTCTGGCGACTTTCTTTGTATTAAAATCCAGGACAAAAACACCCTCGGCCTGGTTTTTTAGTTCTCCTACAGGAGGACCAAAACCAGCATTAAAAATGAGTTTATTCCTATCGCTGGTGTAAAAGAAGCTATTATGGCTGGAGATGTGGTAATCTGCACCCAGCAACTCCGCAATTGCTTTGGCATCTATTAATTTTCCAGCCGTATCAAAAGTATAAATGCTTTTCAAATCATGGGCAATTACTTCCGTTTCGCTCTTCCAGGTGGGTGAAAACAGGCTGGTTGTCAACTTACCATCAAGCACTAAGAGTCCGGTATTGTCGGCTTTAATCACAGCGACTTTCCAGATGCTTTTATCACTAAACAAATTGAATGCTATCATTTTTCCACTTGGTGACCATGCGGCATGGTAGTAGTTTTTGCTGTTTACCTGCAACTGTAACTGACTTTTATTTTCCATATCAGCTACCCAAATACTTCGGTTCCCGATACTATCACTAACCGTGTAGGCCAATTTATTTCCATCGGGTGAAATCGCCGGATCGGTAGCTCCACCAAAGGAAATCTGTTTCATGGTATCGATACTGGTGGCTACAATTTTGCTTCCATCCTGATAAGCCAAAGCAAAACTTTTACTGCTTAAAGAGACCGTATCTAAAACTGCTGTAGATTTTTGTTGATCAGTATTACCCGAATTACATGCCGAAAATAAGGCGAGGCAAGGAACAACTACCATTGCCAAACGCAAGTTGAATTTAATCATTTACAATTTTACGAATTGTTTTAAGCAAAAAAGATCCATCTTCTTTCGAAACATGGATCTTGTATTCTTTATGATTTTAATAAGACGTAAAGTTATATAGTTAAGTTAACTTTTCTTCCGATCGGCATAACCAAAAACTTTTTGCAATAAAGTGGTACTTCTGGAATTAATATTTCCACGGATTTTAAGTTCTTCTTTCGCTACCTCTATAAACAAACCATCTATCGCTTTTTGCGTAACGTAGTCTGTTAAATTTGTGTTTACCGGTTTCACCAGCGGCAAGCGGTTATACTGTGTAGTAAGATCTGAATAGTATTTGGTAGCATTTACCTTACTCAGGCTGTTGGTTACAATCGGGCTAAACTTCTGCAATAGTTGCACAGTGGTTACCCTTTTAAAATATGCCGTAGCGGCATCGTTGTTTCCAAGCAAAATATTACTGGCATCAGCTAAAGTCATTTGTTTAATCGCAGAAATAAATATTGGCTTTGCCTCTGTAGCAGCATCTTCAGCCGCACGATTCAAACTTAAAATCACATTATCACAAAGTTTATTTAATCCAATCCCCCGTAAAGTACGCTCCACTTTTTGTGCTTCCGGTGGCATTAAAATTTTAACCGCCAGATTGCCCAGAAAACCATCTTTTACAGATAACCTGTCCGCTCCGGCCGAAACACCAATTTGTAATGCCTCTTTTATCCCCTGACCAATTTCTAAACTGCTCGGCGTGCCGTTAGCAACTGTTGTACCTTGCTTCTGAGTAACCTTTTTAAAAATATCGCTTAACTTGATCTGAGCGTCTGCATGCAGATTTGCACATAATATTAATGCGAAGAATGCTGATAACATGTTAATTTTCGTCATTTTGTGTGTGTTTATACTTGATAAGCAAAAGAACTGCCATAAATATTTTACAGCTTCTAAAGACGACCGTTTAGCAAACGCCGGTTCATTTGAACTTCAGGCATTGAAGGTTCGCTTTGCATAAACAGCCAATTATTGAGTTTATCTCCCATCACTCAGAAATATTTTTTATACTTGAAGGATATTTGATATAGCGACCTGATTTTTTGAAGTTCATAAAAAACACAGCTGGAAATAACCAGCAAGACGATGCCAAACTAATTGCCGAGTATAAAAATACAGGCGATTTGGATGCGTTGGGTACGCTTTATAATAAATATATGCACCTGGTTTTTGGGGTTTGCTTAAATTATTTTAAGGATGAAGAGCAAAGCAAGGATGCGGTAATGCAAATTTTTGAGGAATTGGTTACGAAACTAAAAATTCATGAAGTTCAAAACTTTAAAAGCTGGCTTCATGTATTAACCCGAAACCATTGTTTAATGGCACTGAGAAAATCTTCAAAGCAAAATACCGTATCTATCGACGATACTTTTGTGGAAAACAGTGATTTGGTGCATCTAGATATCGACAACACAAAAGAAACGCAGCTTACCATTATGGAAAAGTGCATGGAAACTTTGCCCGAAGAACAGCGAAAAAGCGTAGATTTATTTTATTTACAAGAGAAATGTTATAAAGAAGTGGCCGATATTACCGGCTACGATATGCTTAAAGTAAAAAGTTATATTCAAAACGGTAAGCGCAACCTGAAGATTTGTATAGAGAAAAATAGTAGTGAATAACGATTGGTTAGATATTGATGTGCTAGAAGATTACCTTGATGGTAAGCTTGATGCTAAAGCTATGCACTTTGTAGAAAGGCAGGCGCTGGAAGATCCTTTCGTAGCCGAAGCGTTAGAGGGCCTGAAACATTCACCAAAACGTAAGCAAACACTTTCTATTCTACAAAAACAACTTCACGATCGTGTTGCTCAAAAACCTGTTAAACGCAAACTTTGGGGAATTACCACACAACGATTAAGTATTGCTGCAACTGCTACCGTAGCTTTTATTGCCGTGAGTATTTTGTTTTTTATGCGGGAAACCAATCGCCGAAATGCAGAAATTGCCGCAAGAAAAGCTGATGGTGTGATTGTAAATCTGGATACTACTCCTGCAATTGCCTCCACTACACCCAAAACCAAAGATTCAGTATTAAAAACCGATAATGCCATTAAATCTGCATTAATTGATCAGGCGATAGTAGAAGGAAAACGAGGGGATTTGGCAAGAAACAACAAATCTGCTTCGATTGTTAAAGCGTCAGGAAGAATCACTTCAACACCACAGACCGCTGAAGATTATCAAAGGTTTGGCAAAGCTAAATCCGCACCAACCCTTAGTGCACCCCGAATGGATACAAGCGAGGAACCATTAAATAATGTAATGGCTTCTGCTGCGCCCATTGCAATGGCAGATAAAATTGTTTTTAGCGGAAACGTTGTCGATCAGCGTACCGGACAACCTGTTCAGGGTGCTATAGTAAAAATTGCAGGATCAGATCAAATGACCGCGACCAATGCTAATGGTTATTTTGCTCTACCTGCTGATAGTAATTCGAAGGATAAAGATTTAGTGATTAATGCACTTGGTTTTAAGGAGACTCCTATAAAGGGTACACAAAACCCGGATGCGATCCGCGAAGCTTTGAGCGGAAATAAATCGCTGAACGAAATCGCTATGATCACGGGATCAAACGGCAGAAAAAAGGAAAATATTCC
>Ga0157370_10005994_pt1 | contig 13522 bp, 12 predicted proteins | sample C35metaG_FD_113463 | JGI IMG/M metagenome (GOLD analysis project Ga0157370, IMG submission 113463) | Corn rhizosphere microbial communities from Kellogg Biological Station, Michigan, USA - C3-5 metaG | ecosystem: Host-associated > Plants > Roots > Rhizosphere > Soil | place: USA: Michigan...
ACATGCCGACGAATGCCGCACGTCCGCCCAGCCGCGCGATCGCCACTGAAACGTTTGCGGGTGCACCTCCGGCGTGCGCGGTGAATACCGGCGCAGTGCCGATGGGCGTGCCGTGGAAGTCGATCAGCGCCTCGCCGAAGCAGCAGACGGTGTTCATGCGACGCGCGAACCCTTGAGGCCGTAATAGATGATGTAGAGATAGCAGACCAGCGGCAGCACGTAGGCGTGGTGTACGCCGACGTAGTCGGCCAGCGCGCCCTGCGCGAGCGGGACGATCGCGCCGCCCACGATCGCCATCACCAGCAGGCTGGACACCTTGCCGGTCAGCGGTCCGAACTTCTCGATGCCGAGCGTGAAGATATTGGGGAACATCACCGAATTGAACAGGCCGATCGCGACCACGCTCCACATCGCGACATGCCCGAACGTGAGCATGGTGGCAATCACCAGCAGTGCGGCGATGCCGGCATTGAATGCCAGCAGCTTGCGGGTATCGATGCGCGTCAACAGCGCCGAGCCGATGAAGCGCCCGACCATCGCGCCACCCCAGTACAGCGACACGTAGAAGGCCGCGCGAGCTTCCGGGATGTTGCCGATTTCGGGCAGCGACAGGTAATTGATCATGAAACTGCCGATCGACACTTCCGCGCCGACGTACACGAAGATCGCCAGCATGCCCAGCCATACCCGCTGCTGCTTCAACGCATCGGCGAAGCGGTGGCGCGCATCGTCAGCCGCCGCGGTGTTCTCCAGCCGGGGCAGGTGGAACAGCCACACCATCACGGCCAGCGCGAACAGCACGATCGCGATGCCGACGTACGGACCCTGCACGCTGTGCGCCTGTTGCAATCTGTACGCCGCCAGCGCCGCGGGCGAGAGTTTGGCGAGTTCCGCCGCACCCAGCACCGCGGCCGAGAGGATCAGCAGGCCGCCAAAGGTGGGCGCCAGCATCGTGCCAACCGAATTCCATGCCTGGGTGAAGTTCAGGCGGCTGGACGCGCGCTCGGGTACGCCCAGCAGACTGACGTAGGGATTGGCCGCGACCTGCAGCAGGGTAATGCCGCTCGCGAGCACGAAGAACGCGAACAGGAACAGCGGATACGACTGCGCCTGCGCCGCCGGCACGAACAACAGCGCGCCGATGCCGGTGACGATCAATCCGATGATGATGCTGGCCCGATAGCCGTAGTGCGCGAGCACCTTGCCCGAGGGCAGCGACATGATGAAGTAGGCGCCGAAGAACGTGAACTGGACCAGCATCACCTCGGCATAGTCGAGCGTGAATACCGATTTCAGGTGCGGGATCAGCACGTCGTTCAGGACCGTGATGAAGCCCCACATGAAGAAGATGGTCGTCATCACGCCCATCGCGACGCGGTTGCTGGTACTGCGCCCGGTTGACGGCGATGCCGCCGGCAGGTGCTCGCTGGAAGAAGTCGGGTTCATCGTGGAAGGTTCCTGTCGGTCGGGTGAGCCGATGATGACAGCGTCCGCAGCGCATCGACACGGGCGCGGACTTCAGCCGCGTCCGTTTGCCAGTCGCCGCCACCCATCCCGTCGAAGCCGGGGTGGTGCATGCGGTCGGCGGTCCTTACTTTCGCGGAGGCGTGGAACTCGCAGGCGCCGGTGGCTTCGGCGATGGCCGCGATGTTGCGCGCGTCGATCCCGCCGCCCGGCATGATCGTGATGCGATCGCGCGCCCGTTCGATCAGTTGTCGGATCAACGGCGCACCCGCCAGCGCATCCGCGGCCTGGCCAGAGGTCAGCAGGCGCTCGCAGCCGAGCGCGACAATGGTTTCGAGCGCGCGTTCCGGGTCGCGCGCGAAATCGAAGGCGCGATGGAACGTCACCGACATGCCGCGCGCGGCATCCGTCAAAGTGCGACAGCGCGGCACGTCCACGTCACCATCCGCGGTCAACACGCCCAGCACCACGCCCGCACAGCCCAGCGCCTTGCAGGCTTCGATGTCGCGCCGCATCACCTCGCATGCGAGGTCGTCGAACACGAAATCGCCGGCGCGCGGCCTGATCAGTACGTGAATGGGAATGCGCAGGCGTTCGCACGCCATCGCGATCGCGGCGTGCGAGGGGGTGAGCCCGCCCACTTCCAGCGCGCTGCACAATTCGACTCGCGTCGCGCCACCCGCTTCGGCCGCCAGCGCCGAGGCGATCGAATTGGCGGCGATCTCAAGAACGGGATCGCTCATGCGCCAAAGACGCTTCCGGATTTGATCAGCGCGCGCTGGTTTTGTGCATCGCAGACCGCGTAGGCGAAACCGGGCTGGATCGCCCACGCGCCGACCTCACCGTCCTTGTTCATCGCCAGGAACGCGACCTGGATGTCATGCGCGGTCGAACGATGCTTGCGCAGCACCCGCAGCACCGCTTCCTTGCAGGCCTCCTGCGGACTCCTGCCCTGGCGCATCAATTCCACCACCAGGAACGAGCCGGCGTTGCGGATCACTTCCTCGCCGACGCCGGTGGAGGTTGCCGCACCGACTTCGCCGTCGACATACAGGCCCGCGCCGATGATGGGCGAATCGCCGACCCGGCCGTGCAGCTTCCAGGCCATGCCGCTGGTGGTGCACGCGCCCGCGAGTTTTCCATGCGCGTCCCGCGCCAGGATGCCGATGGTGTCGTGGTTGTCCTTGCCGCCCGGCACGCCGGCGCCATAGCTGCGCACTTCGCTGTTGACGGCCGGTTTGTAATGCGCGGTTTTCAGCCACTCGTGCCACGCCTTGTCGGCGGCCGGCGTCAGCAGATTCTGTTTCTTGAATCCCTGTTCCAGCGCAAATTGGCGTGCGCCGTCGCCCACCAGCAACACGTGCGGCGTGCGTTCCATAACCCGGCGCGCGACCGACGCCGCGTGCTCGATGTCTTCGAGGCACGCGACGCCGCCGCAATTCATGTCGGCGTCCATGATGCTGGCGTCCAGCGTGACGTGGCCGTCGCGATCCGGATAGCCGCCGAGTCCGACACTGTGGTTCTTGATGTCGGCTTCGGGCACGCGCGCGCCGGCTTCCACGGCGTCGAGCGACGCGCCGCCCCTGGAAAGAATGGTCCACGCCGCCTGATTCGCCGCCACCCCAAAATCCCAGGTGGAAACCACGCGCGCGGCAGCCTGGGTCGATGCGGAGGTTCCGTTTGCGCCCACTGCGCCCGCCACGGGTGACAGCGCGGCGGCGGCTGCGCCCAATGCGGCGGTCTGGAGGAAGCGGCGGCGATCGTTCATGGAAACCTCTGAAGTGGCGGTCACGCGGATGATGCCACGACCCTGCAGAGGATGGCATGATATGGGTTGCGTATATGGATATATAATCCACCCATGAAACCATGTAATCCATCCCTCTTGTTCGCACGGAGTCGCCCGAGGTGACGGTCGACGCAGCTTGCCACGAGTCCCGTCCCGACGGCGATGCCGCTGACGCGCCGCACACGGCCGGGGTGCCGCGGGTCTGCGTCTCCGGACTCGGTTTCGGGACTGCTCCGATCGGCAACCTGTACGCCGAAGTCGGGGAAGAAGATGCACGGATGGCGCTGGACCGTGCGCTGCAATTGGGCGTCCGCTATTTCGATACCGCACCGTTCTACGGCCACGGTCTTGCCGAGCGCAGGCTGGGGCAGGCGCTGTCGGGCGCGCCGCGCGACGGCTTCGCCGTTTCGACCAAGGTCGGCCGCCGCATCGAAGCCGACCGCGCGCGACAAGCGCCGATCAACGATGGCTTCGCGGTGCACGGCAGCCGCGCGGTGTTCGATTACAGCCGCGAGGGGGTTCGGCGATCCTTCGAGGCCAGCCTGCGCCGGCTGGGGCTCGATCGCGTCGACATCCTGTTCCTGCACGACGTGGGCCGTCTGACCCACAGCGACAATCATCCGCAGATATTGCGGCAGGCGCTGGACGCGGCATTGCCTGCGATGGCCGGGCTGCGCGCCGAGGGTGCGGCGCGTGGGATCGGCATCGGGGTCAATGAAATCGAAGTCTGCATGGAACTGATGCCGCGCTTCGACCTCGACTGCATCATGCTGGCGGGACGCTACACCTTGTTCGAACAGGCTGCGGCGCTGCCGATGCTGGATGAGGCGCGCCGCCGCGGGGTGAAGGTCATCGCCGCCGGTCCCTACAACTCAGGCCTGCTGGGCGACCCGCACGGCCCCGGTCCGACCTACAACTATTTGCCGGCCGACGACGACACACTCGAACGCGCACGCACCATTTATGCGGTTTGCGCCGAGGAGGGTGTGGATGTGGGTACGGCCGCATTGCAATTTCCGCTGGCGCACCCCGCCGTATGCGCGGTGGTGGCGGGCATGCGCAACGTGATGGAAGTCGAAAGCGCGATCGCGCGCAGCAGCCAGTGCCTGCCCACGCGCATCTGGCCCAGGCTGCGAGGGGCCGGAATCATCGATCCGGCGGCGCCCACGCCGGCTGCGGGTGCGTCCGGATGAGCGCGCGGCTCGGCGGCAAGCGTTGCCTGCTCACCGCGGCGGGTGCGGGCATCGGCCGCGCCACCGCGCTGGCGTTCGCGCGCGAAGGCGCGGACGTGCTGGCCACCGACATCGACGCGTCGGCGCTGCAGTCGCTTGCGTCGGAAAGCAGCGCAATCCGCACCGCAACGCTCGATGTCACCGACGCCGCGCAAATCGCGTCGTTGGTCGAAGCGAATCCGGGGATCGACGTGCTGTTCAATTGCGCGGGGTACGTCCATGCCGGCAGCATCCTCGACACCGATGAGGATGCATGGCGACGTTCGTTCGCGATCAACGTCGATTCGATGTTCCATCTGTGCAAGACGGTGTTGCCCGGCATGCTCGATCGCGGGCGCGGCAGCATCGTCAACATGTCATCGGTTGCGTCCAGCGTGAAGGGCGTGCCCAACCGCTTCGCGTACGGTGCGACCAAGGCCGCGGTGATCGGTTTGACCAAGGCCATCGCTGCCGAGTACGTCGCGCGCGGCGTGCGCTGCAACGCGATCTGCCCCGGTACCGTGAAATCGCCGTCGCTGGAACAGCGTATTGCCGAGATGGGCGGAAACCGGGACGCGGTGTGGAAAAGCTTCATCGACCGCCAGCCGATGGGTCGACTGGGCGCGCCAGAAGAAATCGCCGCGCTGGCGGTTTACCTCGCTTCCGACGAATCGTCGTTCACCACCGGCGCGATCCACGTGATCGACGGCGGCTGGGCTGGCTAGGGGATACGGATGAAGCTGGTGCGCTACGGACACGTAGGTCGCGAGAAGCCCGGCATGCTGGATGCGCACGGCGCGTTATGCGATCTCTCGCAGGTCGTGGACGACATCGCCGGCGACGCGTTGACGCAAAAAAACCTCGAACGCCTGCGCGCACTCGATCCGGAAGTGCTGCTTAAAGTCGAGGGCGCCCCGCGCCTTGGCGCACCGGTCGGGCGCGTCGGGAAAATCATTTGCATTGGCCTGAACTACGCCGACCATGCCGCGGAATCGGGCCAGCCGGTGCCGGCACAGCCGGTGATCTTCATGAAGGCGACCAGTGCGATCGTCGGTGCGTTCGATGACGTGATGATCCCGCCCGGATCGGAAAAAACCGATTGGGAAGTGGAACTCGGCGTGGTGATCGGCGACGCCGCGCGCAACGTTCCGCGCGAAACCGCGCTCGATCATGTCGCGGGTTACCTGATCGTCAACGACGTGTCGGAGCGTGCATTCCAGTTCGACCACGGTGGTCAGTGGGTGAAGGGCAAGAGTTGTGATACGTTCGCGCCGCTCGGGCCGTGGCTGGTAACGCGCGAAGAGGTGCCCGACCCGCAGGACCTCGCGATGTGGTTGAGCGTGAATGGCCATCGTTACCAGGATGGCAACACGCGCACGATGATTTTCGATGTCGCGACGCTGGTCAGCCACCTCAGCCGGTACATGACGCTCGAACCGGGCGACGTGATTTCGACCGGCACGCCGCCGGGCGTCGGGCTGGGCCAGAAACCGCCGGTCTACCTGAAGCCGGGAGACGCGATGGAACTGGGCATCGCCGGGCTGGGCGTGCAGCGCCAGCGGGTGACGGCGGCCCCGTGACCGCCATGGATACGCGCGACGCACCTTCCCGCAAGCGAGCCGTTCGCGCGGCGCGGATCGTCGCGCTGGAAGTGCAGGACATCCGTTTCCCGACGTCGCGCGGACGCATCGGGTCGGACGCGATGAACCACGACCCCGACTACTCGGCGGTCTACATCACATTGCGCACCGACGACCCTTCGGGGCTCGCCGGTCACGCGCTGGTGTTCACCATCGGGCGCGGCAACGAAGTGCAGGCCGCGGCCGTGCGTACGCTGCGCACGCTGGTGGAGCGCCGCGGCGTCGCCGAAGTGCTGGACGATCTGGGCGGCTTCGCGCGCAGCCTCACGGGCGATTCGCACCTGCGCTGGCTGGGCCCGGAGAAGGGCGTGATGCACATGGCCATCGGCGGCGTCGTGAATGCCGCGTGGGACATGGCCGCGCGCGGTGCGGGGTTGCCACTGTGGCGATTCATCGCCGGGTTGTCGCCAGAACAAATCGTCGCGGCGATCGACTTCCGTTACCTCAGCGACGCGTTGACGCGGGAGGAAGCGCTCGCGATCCTGCGTCGCGCGCAGCCGGGTCGCGAGGCGCGCATCGCCGAATTGCTGCAACGGGGTTATCCCGCGTACACCACTTCGCCCGGCTGGCTCGGTTACTCCGACGAAAAGCTGGCGCGACTGGCACGTGAGGCGGTCGCCGATGGCTTCCACACCATCAAGCTCAAGGTCGGCGAGAACCTGGAGGACGACGTGCGTCGGTTCGGCATCGCGCGCGCAGCCGCGGGCGAGAACATCGCGATTGCGGTGGATGCCAACCAGCGCTGGGACGTCGCGCCCGCGATCGAATGGATTCGCGCGCTCGCGCCGTTCCGCCCCGCCTGGATCGAGGAACCGACCAGCCCCGACGACGTGCTGGGCCACGCCGCGATCCGGCGCGCGGTGGCGCCGGTACCGATCTCGACCGGCGAGCACACCCACAACCGCGTGATGTTCAAGCAACTGCTGCAGGCGCGTGCGGTGGACCTGCTGCATATCGACGCGGCGCGCGTAGGCGGCGTCAACGAGAACCTGGCGATCCTGCTGCTGGCCGCGAAGTTCGGCGTACCGGTGTTTCCGCATGCAGGCGGCGTGGGTTTGTGCGAAATGGTGCAGCACCTCGCGATGGCGGATTTCGTCGCCGTCAGCGGATCAATGGAAGATCGGGCGATCGAATACATCGACCATCTGCACGAGCACTTCACCGATCCGGTGCATGTTCGCGGCGGACGTTATCTCGCGCCGTCGGTGCCCGGCTTTTCAACGGGGATGCACGAATCTTCTTTACGCGAGTATCAATGGCCGGACGGGCCGGCTTGGCGTCCTTGAAACGCCCGGCAAAATGGTTGTTGTCATCCCGGCGAGGCCCGGGTCCAGAGCCTTTTTCAACACTCGAAGCAAAGCCATTGGGTCCCGGCTTTCGCCGGGATGACGAGCAAAAAGCTACAGCTCGCGCGCTGCCAACGCTTCCTTCAGCGAAAACATCTGCGTCATCGGCATCCATTTTTCGCCGGGTTTTGCAAACGGCAGCGGCTGCTGGAATTTCCACATCAATGCTTCCCACGCCTGGACCTGCGGGTCGGCGGCGTCGGCCGCGGCCTTGGCGGCGGGCGAGAAGTCGTCGGGCACGTCCAGCGCCATGACCAGCCGGTTGCCGGCGCGGAAGATTTCGAGATCGCGAATGCCGGCCGCGCGGATCGAATCGACGACTTCGGGCCAGATGTTTTCAGGCCGGTGCCAGCGTTCGTACTCGGCGATCAAAGCCGGGTCGTCCTTGAGGTCGAGCGCGTAGTAAAGGCGCATGGCGTTCAAGCGGGCTGCGAACGGGCGCGTTGCATGGCGAACAGGAGCACCGCGGCGAAACAGCCCAGCGGCACCAGCATTGCACGGGCAATGCCCGTCATGTCGGAAACCGCACCGGTCAGTGCGGTCAGCACCGCGCCGCCGATGATCGCCATCACCAGCAGCGAAGCGCCGAGCTTGCGATCGCTGTCGCTGAAGCCATCCACGCCCAACGCAAAGATCGTCGGATACATCACCGACATGAAGAAGCTGGCGAGTACAAGCGCGTACAGTCCCGGGAATCCCGGCAGCGCGACGCCGATCGCGCACAGCACGACATTGACGACGGCGAACAGCGCCAACAACTTGCGCGGCGCGATCACGCGCATCAACGCGGTACCCGCGAAACGTCCCAGCGTGAACAGCACCAGCGATGCCATCAGATAATCGGCGGCGCGCCGCTCCGGCGTGCCCGGGATCGTGCCTTGGCAGTAGCGGATCAGGTAGCTCCACACGCCGACCTGCGCGCCCACGTAGAAGAATTGCGCGGCGACCGCCGACAGGAAATGCCGGTTGCGCAGCAGGCGTCCGAAGTGGCGCGCGCCACTGGCGCGGTCGGTGGCGTCTTCGCCATGCGCGGGAAACCGCACGATGGCGATCATCGCCGCGAACACGATCACCACGCACGCAATCACCACATAAGGTGTTTGCACGGTCATCGACTGGCTCACGAAATACGCATGTCGCGCCGCCGGCGTCATCGCGGCGAGTTGCCCGGGCGTGTGCTCGACGCCGTTGAAGATGAAGTCGCGCCCGATCAGGATGCCGGCGATCGAGCCCAGCGGATTGAACGACTGCGCGAAGTTCAGCCGGCGCGCGCCGCCCTCGGGTGGGCCCAGCACCGTGACAAGCGGGTTGGCCGAGGTTTCCAGGAACGACAGTCCGCTCGCGATCACGAACAGGCCGCACAGGAAAATCGCGTACGTCTGCGTCGCGGCGGCCGGATAGAAAAGCAGCGCGCCCACCGCGTACAGGATCAATCCGACCAGGATCGCGCTCTTGAAGCCGAAACGGCGCATGCACACGCCGGCGGGAATCGCCAGCAGGAAATAGCCGAGGTAGAACGCGCTCTGCACCAGCCCGGCCTGGAAATCGCTGAGGGTGAACGCGTTCTTGAATTGCTTGATCAGGATGTCGTTGAGGTTGTTGGCAACGCCCCACAGGAAAAACAGGCCCACGATCAGCGCGAACGCCAGCAGCGAGGCGCGCGCGGGTGACGTGGTCCCGGTGTCGTGCGGCGCGGCGGCGCCATCGGCAGACTGCATGGTCGGCTCTCGCGGGCGTGGGGTCCAGCATCACAATAATCGCCAGCGGGTCAAGCAAGGTCTGATTGCTTGAGTCGTCATTCCCGCGAATGCGGGAATCCAGTGTCTTTCCGGTGACGTGAAAGTCGCTGGGTTCCGGATATCGCTTCGCGATTCCGGAATGACGAGCAAAGCCAAGAGATCCTTGAAGCTTGCCTGTTGGCGGCTTGCGCTTGATACTAGCTTGTGATTCACGGCGTTGTAAATATAAAATCACGCTTCGCCAATGCACGGCAGGCGACCGGCGTACCAGCCATCAATGCGAGCAGTGACGATCATGACCAACAAGCCAGCCAAGTATCGCGCACCCGCGCTCGACAAGGGCCTCGATATCCTGGAGTTGCTGGCGCGTGCGCACGCGCCGCTCACGATGACCGGCGTGGCGGCGGCCATCGGTTATTCCAAGGGCGAGATTTTCCGGATGCTGCAGGTGCTGGAGGAGCGCGGCTACATCGCACGCGAGACCGAATCGGGTTACGCGCTGACCAATCGCCTGTTCCTGCTCGGCATGGAGCGACCGCCGGTGAAGTCGCTGGTCGAGGCGGCCCTGCCGGTGATGCACCGATTGGCGCGGGAAGTCCTGCAGCCGTGCCACCTGGCGGTCGCCTCGGGTGACCAGATGGTGGTGATTGCGCGCATCGATCCACCCGACGACCTCGGTTTCGTGGTGCGCGTGGGCCACCGACTGCCGTTGTCCCGTTCCACGTCGGGCGCCGTGTTGTTCGCGTTCCGGAGCGGGGAAGTGCGCGAACACTGGCTTGCGCTGATGGACGCCGCCGGCACGTTGCACAAGCGCAAGCGTTTCGTCGCGCAGGCCGACGATATCCGCGCGCAAGGTTATGCGACGCTGCCCAGCGGTGACGTGGACGCGGTCACCGACCTTTCCGCGCCGATCCTGCGGCATGGTTCCGCCGCCGGCGCATTGACGATTCCCTATGTCGAACGCCGCCCGGTCAAGGTGCCGTTGAAGACCGCGCTGGAGCGCCTGCGCGCCGCGGTGGAGGGCATCTCGAAGGATCTGACGGCGTGAGTGCAACATGAACAAGTTCTCTTCGATCGCACTTGCGTGCACGCTGGGCGCGTGGAGCGGCCTTGTTCCTGCCGCCACGACGCAACCGTCTACCGCGTCCGCGCAAGCCGACGAAGCAGCCAAGGCCGCACGCATGCAGTGGTTCGCCGACGCCAAGTTCGGCATCTTCATCCATTGGGGTATTTACGCGGTCGACGGCATCACCGAATCGTGGTCGTTCTTCGACGGCTACGTTTCGTATTCCGATTACATGAAGCAGGCGAAGGGCTTCACCGCGAGCCACTATGACCCGCAGGCGTGGGCGGACCTGATCAAGGCCAGCGGCGCGAAGTACGCGGTGTTGACCTCGAAGCACCACGACGGCGTCGCATTGTGGGACACGAAGCAGGGCTTGAACGTGGTGAAGGACACGCCCGCCCATCGCGATCTCGTCGCGCCGTTCGTCAAGGCGCTGCGCAAGGATGACCTGAAAGTCGGGCTGTATTTCTCGCTGATCGACTGGTCGTCCCCGCTGTATCCGGCTTTCACGCAGACCCATCCGCGTTACGACATCAAGGACGATCCCGCGCGCTGGAATCACTTCATCACCTATTACCAGGACCAGGTGCATGATCTGACGCGCCGCTTCCGGCCCGACCTCTATTGGTTCGACGGTGGCTGGGAACATTCGGCAGAGGAATGGCACGCCCAAGCCCTGCATGAATGGATCCGCGCGCACAATCCCGACGCGATCATCAACGGACGCCTGCCCGGTTTCGGCGATTACGGCACGCCCGAGCAGGGCGTTCCGATCACTCGGCCGCCTGACAAGTACTGGGAGTTGTGCCTTACGATGAATGACTCGTGGGGCTGGCAGCCCAACGACCATCATTTCAAGACGCCGTACGAGATCATCCGGATTCTTTCCGACACGCTGGACATGGGCGGCAACCTGCTGCTGGATATCGGCCCACGCGCCGACGGCACGATCCCGAAGATCGAAGCCGACACGCTGCGCCAGGTCGGGCGTTGGGTGACGAAAAACCAGGAAGCGATCTACGGCAGCGATGCCGGCGTTCCGCACGATTACTACCTGGGCGACAGCACGCTTTCGAAGGACCATAAGACGCTTTACCTGTTCATCGACGGCAAACCGAGCGGGGCGGTCCTGCTGAAGGGCTTGAGCAATCGCGTGTTGCGCGCGCGCGTGGTCGGCAACGGCACCATCCTGAGTCCCAAGCGGCTGGGTGCCACGCTCGGCGGCGCCCCCGCCTTGCTCGCGATCGACGTACCCGATTACGCGCTCGATCCTGAGGTCACGGTGATTGCGCTGGAACTGGATGGGCCGATCAAGTTGTTCGATCCTGAAAAGAAATCCGGCAGCCAATGAAACTATCCATCATCATTTCGCCATTCCCGCGAAGGCGGGACCGCGGAGGCAGGATGCCGGAGCGAACATCGGCGAAGCCGATGGCCTAAAGGGTGCGTGGCAGGAGCCGCGCATAATCCAGCGCCTTTGTGGTAGCGCGTTGACGACACCGATTCCGGGTTCCGCCGCGATGAAGCTGCGGCGGCCCCGGAATGACGAGAGGGTAAAGGATCTGCACATGCCCACACGCCGCAAAATCCTGCAAGGCGCCGCCGCGCTGGCATTGCTGGCGCGCCTCGACGCGCGCCCGGCGCTCGCCGCAGCGCCCGCGAAGACGAAAAGCGACGATTACATCCCGGAAACCGATCCGCGGGTGCTGAAAAAGCTCGTGCAATGGTCGGACTGGAAATTCGGGTTGATCCTGCACTGGGGTACTTACAGCCAGTTGGGCATTGTCGAATCGTGGTCGATCTGCTCCGAGGACGAGCCATGGTGCAAGCGTCCCGACGGCGTCGTCTACGTCGATTGGAAGCGGCGTTACGAGCAACTGCCCAAGACGTTCAACCCCGTGAAGTTCGACCCTGCTGGATGGGCGAGGGCGGCGCACGACGCCGGCATGCGTTACGTGGTGTTCACCACCAAGCACCACGACGGCTTCTGCATGTTCGATACGGCGACGACGGACTACAAGATCACCGCGCCGGACGTGCCGTTCCACACCCATCCGAAGGCGAACATCGCGAAGGCGCTGTTTGATGCGTTCCGCGCGCGCGATTTCGGCATCGGCGCGTATTTCTCCAAGGCCGATTGGCACACGCCGGATTACTGGTCGCCACGCTGGGCCACGCCGACCCGCAACAACAACTACGACGTGCGCAAGTATCCGGAGATGTGGAAGCGCTTCGTCGAGTTCACCCACGAGCAGATCGACGAGCTCACTTCGAAGTATGGCCGCATCGACCTGATGTGGCTGGATGCGGGTTGGGTGAACGCGCAAAGCCATCCCGACGCGAAGGCCTACGGGATGGAGGTGCCGTGGGCGCAGGACATCGACATGCCGCGCCTTGCCGCGACCGCGCGCCGCAACCAGCCGGGCATCATCCTGGTCAACCGCGCGGACGGCGGCCCCTACGAGAATTACCGCACGCCGGAGCAAATCGTGCCGAAGCACCCGCTGCCGTATCCGTGGGAAACCTGCATGACCATGGGCAAGTCGTGGTCGTGGGATCCGCACGACAAGTACAAGTCGCCGCGCGAACTGGTGCACACGCTGGTCGAGATCGTGGCCAAGGGCGGCAACCTGCTGCTCGGCGTCGGTCCGCAGGGAAATGGCGAACTCCCTGCGACCGCACTGGAGCGATTGAAGGCGATCGGTGCGTGGATGCAGACCAACGGTTCCGCGATCCATGCCAGCCATCCGCTGGCGCCCTATCAGGAAGGCAAGTTCCGGTTCACGCAGCTCAAGGATGGCAGCGTCAACGCGATCTATCTTGCCGACGCCGGTGAGCGCGAACCCCCGGCAGCGATCGAATTGCACAGCCTGCAGCCCGCGCCCCATGCGGGCGTGGAAGTGCTGGGGGCTTCGGAACGCCTTGCGTGGCAGCCCCGGGGCGGCGGCTTCCGCGTCGAGCTGCCCGACGCCGTCCGCCGCCACCTGGCCGGTGCGCCGGCCTGGACACTGCGCATTTCCGCCGTGCGCGCCTGATCTTTACCGTTTCGCTGCGCTGCAGCAGCTTTCGGCTTGCATGGGGACTTCCCATCGCGACCCGAAGGTTTTAACATCCTGCTCACAGGGTTTCATGGGTGCATCACTGGCTCACAACTGAACCGCAAGGCTGCGGTCGTCCCCGGGAGGCTCGTCCATGCAACACGCCACATTCCATCGCAATGCGCTGGCCCTGGCCTTGTCGGCCGCGTTGTTGTTGCCGGCGTCCGCT
>Ga0157370_10005995_pt1 | contig 13522 bp, 10 predicted proteins | sample C35metaG_FD_113463 | JGI IMG/M metagenome (GOLD analysis project Ga0157370, IMG submission 113463) | Corn rhizosphere microbial communities from Kellogg Biological Station, Michigan, USA - C3-5 metaG | ecosystem: Host-associated > Plants > Roots > Rhizosphere > Soil | place: USA: Michigan...
AAGGGGGGCTGAGCGGTGTCGAGCGCGTAGGTCTTGCTGAAGCTCAGCGGACACGGCACCAGCCGCGAGGTCAGGGCGCCCGGCAAGGGGTTGCAGCTGCCCGAGAGGTCATCTCCAGCGATGCCCTGACCGTTGACGCTGATCTGGATCGACTGTAGGCCGGCGCCTTGGTCTGCCGCTTGGACCTCTACCGTCTGAGGGCCGCGTAGTTCGGCTCCCGAGAAGAGCGAGCCACCGTCCTGCAAGGTGGGCTGGGACACATCGGCGAGCGCGATCCGGATCTGCTTCGCGGAGGACAGGGCACCGGAGGCCTGGCCGACGCAGCGGTTGCCTTCGTTGGGCTGGGTGCATTCCAGGCGGATCACGAGGTAGCGCCAGTTGCCCGCGGGGATCCCGGTTTCGTGTCCCTGGTCGTCGTTCTGGGTGGCGAATGCCGTTCCGGCCCCGGCATCCGGGGAGACGGCGAGGTAACCGTGTTGCCCGGAATCGGTTGCGAGGCGGTAGAACAGCGAGCCGCCGACGATGTACGTGCCCAGGGGAGCCGTGAAGACCCAGGCTCCGTACCCACCCTCGACGGTGCCCGTTTCGCCGCCCGCTAAGGCGTGCTGAACGTAGAGTCCCGCACCGCCCTGATTGCAGTCCACATGTGGCTGGTAGTGGTTGGTGGAAGACGAGTAGCCGGCGTCCGGGGTTGCCGGGTTGAGGCCGGGGGAGCACTCGGCGACGACGTAGTTGCCGGCGGTGGCATGACCGGCGGTCGCGCCGAGGGCAACGCCAAGCAGGAGCAGGGCCATCAAGGTTTTCAGCGGGATCGACAGGGAGCTCGTTCTTGCCATTGCGACCTCCTATGGCCCGAATTGTTCGTTGGCGATTTGCGTCGGCGACGAACCCGACGAGGGGCTGCTCGATTCCGGCGCGGGTTCGGGCGCCGGATCTTCTTCGACGACAGCCCCCTCGAGCTGCTGGCTGCGAACGGCTTCGGTTGCTTCCTGTTCGCGCTGTTCGGTCGTCGATGCCGAGGACGTCGACGGTGCCGATTGCGATCTGCGGTGGTTCGAGCGAGGCCGGTGGTGAATTGGTTCTGGTGCTGCGACCGGCGAAGCCACCACCAGGTGCTTCGGGCGCGGCGGCTTCTTTGCTTCCGCGAGGTGGGACCGGGAGACGGGATGGGGCCGGGTCGGTTGAATGTTGCCGCCGTGCCCGACTCCGGCCAGCTCCGCGCCGCCGACCACCAGGACGCAGGCGGCCACACAGGTTCCGACCACCCGACCCGGGCCGCTGCTCGCAATCGCGGTCAGCTTTTCTCCGCCCCCGCCACCGACGAAGCGGACGGCGATGTCGCGAGCCCGGCCAGCTGCCCAGGACGCAGCATCCTGGGCGCTGTGGACGACCCCGACGAATTGCTCTATCGGACCTTGGGAGATGACCACCCTGGCACCGCGAAGCGAAGCCCAGAGAACGACGCCCAGCTCGATCGCCAACTGCGAGCCGGGCTCCGGCGCCGGGACGCCGAGAAGTTCGCCGAGCTTCCTTTTCGTCCTATCGAGCTGGCGGCGATAGGTGGTTTCGCTGCAGAAAAGCTCTTTTGCGCTCGCGCCGGCGCTCTTCTCCTCGAAGTAGTGAAGCCGTAGCACCTGCTGCTCTTCGGGGGAGAGCCGGCCGACCGCCTCGCGCAGCTCCTGGACTTGGAGATACTCGATCGCCACCTCGTCGGTTGGCGGCTCGGGAACGCCGCCGCTGTCAATCAGGGCGTCGACCGCGGTGCCATCGGCATGGCGGGCCTCCCGCCGCAGCTCGTCTATCGCCCGGCAGAAGCCCGCGTTGACGACGAAGCCGGCCGGGTTCTCGACGACCTCGTCGCGATCCAGCGCGCGGAGGTAGTCGACAAGGCCCTTCTGCAGCGCGTCTTCCAGGGAGCGCTCGATGAATGCGTCGGAGAGGCAGTGGGCCTTCAGCTTGCGGCGGAGGGAGCACTCGATCTCCGCGAGCGCTCCTGGCTTTAGTGACCGGTCGACCTGCCTGACTTCCATAGGCGAACTCCCAGGCTCCTCTATACCCCGGTTTTTCAATCAAATGCCCCCGAACAGACGGATCTCTGAGCTTTAGCGCGCATGGCCATCACCTCTCTGTCGAACGAGCGCGCCGAATCCGCCATCTTTTTTTGAAATCGGCGGAAGCCGCCCTCCCGCGCGACAGGGGGGCATGAATGCAGCAAGCGAAAGGCAGTCGTCTGCTGGACCCAACCGCAAGCGCGAGCCGCTGCCGCCGGAGATCGTTGAGCTCACCGCACAACGCCTCGGCGTCATGGCCCATCCGAGCAGGATTGCCCTGCTCGAGCTCCTGAACGACGGCGAGGCCGGCGTTCAGGAGCTGGCCGACGTAGTCGGTCTCCCCCACCAGATCGCCTCCCGGCACCTAGCCATCCTGCATCAGGCCGGGATGCTGAGCCGGCGCCGTCTAGGGGCCATGACTCTCTACACGGTCACCGACTGGAGTGCCTGGTGGGTGATCGAGCAAATCGCGCGATGGGTTGAGTCCTGCCAGGACGAACAGGGCCCCTACGCGCCTACCGAATAGCGCAGCACCGAGCGCGGGGTGGCTGAGATGCCTCCCGCGCTCTTGCTGTCTCGTAGTCGTGCAGTTCGGCCCTGCCGGACTGCCTTTCCCTGCCTGGAGCCAAAACCCACACGGTTAGTTCTGGCGTCGCCATAGCACACACAGCCCGCCTATTCGCCTATTCGCCTAGGCGCATAGGCGGCTTTGTAGCCATTTCACCTCAGCGGCAGTACTCCTGGCTCATCAAGCAAAAACACACCCCGCCGGGTGACTCGCACAGTTACGCCGGACGGGAGCCAAGGAGGCAGATGCAAGGTGAGGCAAGAGGTAGGTCACAAAGTAAGGTCATCCAACTCAAGCGTCAGGTCGCTACTGCAGGGAACCGGACGAGTTGCGATCTGGACGGTGCTCGGCCTCCTCCTGGTCCGGGGGATCGAGGCCGGTCCGGACGCAACGCCGTCGGCAGTGGCCGGGCCTTCGGCGGCGGTCGATTCGGCGAGGAGCGCCTTCGCGGTGCTCTTCGCCCGCTCCTATCTCGCAGACCCGAGCGCTGCGGCGCTGGCGCCGTTTCTGGCCGAAGGGGTCAGGGTCGGCACCGGTACTCCGCCGAAAAAAGGAGCGGTAGACGTCACCCAGGCTGAGGTCAGCGGCGTCGAAGAATTCGGCGCCGGTCGCGCGGTTCTGACCGTCGCCTGCGAACTCCGCGACTCGCGCACCCTCTATCTCGCCGTCCCGATCGTCCGCTCAGGGGCGGGCGAGGTGGCGGCGCTGGGCGCGCCCTCCATAGTCGCGGCTCCCGGCGCGACCGGGGTTGACTCGAACGAGCAGCCCCAGGCCGTCGCCGGGTCAGATGCGGGCGCGATCGAGAGGCTGGTCGCCAAGTTCCTGCCTGAGTACGGCTCGGCTGGCGATCCAGGCTCGCTGTCGTATTTCCTCGCTCCCGGAGCCTCGGTCATGCCGCTCGCCGGGGCGGTCCAGTTCCAGGCGGTCACCGGGGTCAGCCAGCTCGGCTCAGGTGAAGGGCCTAGACGCTCTGTCATTGCGGCGGCGCGGGTCAGTGATCCGCCGAGCGGGGCGGTCTACCCGGTGGCCTACCGGCTCGCGCTGGTCAGGCAGGGCGGGCGCTGGTATGTCGAAGCGGTCGAGGGGGCGCGAGCGTGAGCCGCCGTCTGCGTCTCGCCATCTCCGCCGCTCTGGCGGCGATCGGCATGATGCTGGCGCCGGCAGCGGCTCTGGCCGCGGGCAACGACGTCGGCCACAACCTCGGCTCGCTGCTGCGCCAGTTCGCGGGCGAGCTCTACGGCGGCTTCCTCGCGATCGTCGGCCTCTACTTCCTGATCAACAGGAAGTACACCGAACTCGGCCTCTACCTGGTCGCCGCGATCGTCGTCGGCTGGCTTGTCTTCAGCCCCGATCAGGTCGCCGCCGCGGCCCGGGCGATCGGCCAGCGGGTGCTGCCATGACCGACGCGCGCGAGCCGATCCGCTCCTACCAGCGGATCTTCCGCCCCGAGAGGCGGATCTACCAGATCGAGGGCCGCTCGCTTCCGGTCCCCGGCGGGATCCCCCTGCGCTGGCTCGGCTACGCGACTGCCGCGCTCGTCGCGGTGCTGGTGCTCGGCTCCGAATCGCCGACGTTGGCGGTCCTCCTCGCGCTGGCTGCGGGGGCAGGTGGTCTTCTCGTCGGCGGCAGGGCCGGAGGCCTCGCCGCGGCGGGCGCCGCTTTTGCCTGCTTCTGGATCGCCGGCTTCCTCCTCACCCTGCTCGATTGGCCGTTGCGGCTTGTGGTGGTGCCGGTCGCTGTCGCTACCCTGGCGACGCAGGCGACTCCGGACGGCCGTCACGCCGACCGCTTCGCCCTCTCCTGGCTCGCGCTGCGGCTGGCGCCGCGGCGCAGGTCGCTGGGACGGCCGCTGCCGCCGCGAGGGGTCCCGCAGCTCAACACGGCTGCCCTGTGGGTCGCCCCGGATGAGCACCATCCCGAGCTGCGTCGCTGTCGGATCCGCGGCGCGGCCACGGTCGCCTTCGCCGAGGAGGTCCGGATGTACCGGGGCCTTCTGCGCCAGCGGCGCCTGACCGCCCGGCCCGCCCGCGATCGCTCGCGGCGGCAAGCGGGGCTTGAGGCCAAACGGATCGCGGTCGGCGCCGGCGAGCTGCTGGAGGTCCGTTCGTGAACGGCTTTCCCCTGCGCTACGCGAGGCGGAACGTGCTGATCGGGGTGGGCGGCGGGGCCGCCGCCCTCTACCGCGCCGAGCCCGTCTCCTACCCGTTCCTGCCGGCGAGCGAGAAGTGGGCGCTGCTGCACCGGCTCGAGCGCTTCGGTCACCTCGTCGGCGCCGACTTCTCCCTGTGGCGGGTGCAGCGCTCCTACCCGGCCGAGCGCTACGCCGCGGAGCTGGCCGGGACCGCCGACGAGCGCTACGCCGATCCGGAGGGCTGGCGGCGCTATCTCGCCGGTCACCAGGAGCGGCTCGCAGAACTCGACTCCCACCTCCCCGAGATCTACATCGCCGTCGCTTTGCAGGGGCCGGCGAAATCGCACCTCCGTGTCGTCGACCGGGCGCGCCGGCGCTTCGAGGAGATCGCCGGGGTGGCCGGACCGCGGCCGATCTCGGGCGCCGAGCTGCAGGCACTGGCTGATGCGGAGGAGGGGACCTTCCAGCGGCTGGGTGCCGCGGTCGGCCTGCGCCGGGCGACGACGAAGGAGCTGCAGTGGCTGCTTCGGCGGGGAGGCTGCCGCGGCGTCGCCGAGCCGATGCTGGAGGACGCCTGGCAGCCCGACGCGCTCGTGTTGGAGGCCAACGGGTCGCCAAGCTACGAGCCGCTCGAACACGATCTCTGGCGCCTCGGGAACGCACCGATGAGCGAGGACCCCTCCGAGCCACCCTCGCTCGAGGTCGAGTCCGAAGGTGGCCGCTCCTTCCAGGCGATCCTCTGCGCGGGGGCGCTCGCCGAGGAGGCCGAGTTCCCCGGCCCGGCCGAGCTGCTCTTCACGCCGCTCGAGGACGCCGGCTTCCCGGTCGACGCGGTGCTGCACACGCGCTGGATCGGCAACCGCGAGGCGCTCGGCCAGGTGCGGAAGCGCATTCTCGACGTCGAGCACGCCTACCGCGAGCAGGTCGAAGGGGCGAGCGCGGGTCCGGGCTGGCAGGCCGAAGATGACCGTGACCTGGCCCGCGAGTACGAGTCAGTACTCCAATCATCCGCGCACCCGCCGATGCTGCGCGCCTATCTGTCGCTAGCGGTCGGCGCCCCGGACCGACCCGAGCTGGAGCGCCGGGTCGGAGTCCTGCGCGAGCGCTTCGGCGAGGTTCGCCTGCACCGCCCGCGCGGGCTGCAGCACGGTCTCTTCTTCGACCATTTGCCGCGCACCGACGGCGGTGGTGTGCCCGACTACCTGCAGCAGATGACCGTCGAGCAGTTCGGCGCGATGGTCGGGACCGCGAGCGCCGAGGTCGGCTCGCAGGGCGGTCCATATATAGGGCACTCTCCCGGCGGCGCCGGGCGGCCGGTCCGCTACGACCCGACCGAGGCGCCGCGGGCCGCCCGCCCCTCCGGTGTCCTGCTCGCCGGCACGCTCGGATCGGGGAAGACGCTTGCGGTCGAGGCGATCGCCTACGGCGCCGAGCGCCGGGGCTCGCTCGTCGTCATCTTCGTCCGCAAGCCCGACCACAACCTCGAGGTCGTTCCCGAGCTGGCCGGGCGGGTGGAGGTTCTCGAGCTCTCGGGCGATCCGCGCCACCGCGGCAAACTCGACCCACTTCGCATCGGGCTGCCCGAGCTGCGCGAGGAGCTCGCGTCCAGCTACCTGCTGGAGCTCCTGCGCGACCCGCCGCCCGCCTGGGAGAACGCGATCGACCGCGGCGTGCGCGACGCGGTGCGCGCCGGCGAGGAGAGCTTGAACCGCGTTGTCGAGCGCCTCGCGCTCAGCGCGAGCGATGCCGGCCGCGAGGCCGCCGAAGCGCTCGAGGTTCTCTCCGACTTCGGTCTCGCCCGACTCGGCTTTGCCGACGAGGGGGAGAGTGAGCGTGAGGTCGCGGCACCGGCCGAGACCTCGGTGATCACGATCCGCACGCCGGGGCTGACGCTCCCCGACCCCGGCGCCTCCCGCCAGACCTATACCCGCGCCGAGCGCGTCTCCGTGGCGACGCTCTCCCTGGTCGCGGCAAAAGCTCTGCGCCTCGTCAGCACGAACCGCAATCGACACAAGATCGTGCTGCTGGACGAGGCGTGGTTTCTGCTGGCCTCAACGCAAGGCCGGCTCTTGCTGAACCGCTTGGTGCGGCTCGGCCGCTCGATGAACACGACGATCCTGCTGGCGACCCAGCGGCTGGCCGATCTCGGCGACCTCTCCGAGCTGGTCGGCGTCTACTTCCTCTTCGGCCAGGACTCGATCCCTGAGGCCGAACGGGCGCTCCGCATGGTCGACCTCGACCCGGAGGACGTCGCCATCCGCTCCCGTCTGACCGAATACCGCCAGGGCCTCTGCCTGATGCGCGACCTCGACGGGCGCGTCGGGGAGGTGCAGTTCGACCTCGTCTTTCCCGAGCTCCTCGCGGCGCTCGACAACACGCCCGGGGAGGCCTCCTGAGCTGCCGGGCCCGCCAGCTCTCCTGGGCGCTCGCCGTCGGCCTCGCCCTGGTGCTGATCGCCCACCCGATCGCCTCGGCGAGCGACATCTGGGGCAACGTCGCGCCCGCCTCGCCGCTCGGCTCGCGTGGGCTCTTCGGGCAATTCCCACTCGACCACTACACGCTGGACGAGCACTTTAAGGCGGCCTCCTTCTCGCTGACCGGCGGACCTGACCTGAGCGGCGTGCCGGCGATGCTCGCCTACTTCCTCGCCGCCGTGCTCTGGGTGGTGACCGGCTTTCTCGCGAACACGCTGATCACCTTCTTCAGTTTCGCCTTCAGCCTCGACCTCGTCAACGGCTCCTCTGCGACCGGGGGTGCCGGGGCCTTAGCCCCGGTCTCGGCTGCCATCCACTCGATCTACTCCGACGTCTTCGGAGCACCCTGGCTCGTCCTCGCGATCACGGTCGCCGGGATCTGGGCGATGTGGAAGGCGCTGGTGCAGCGCCGCTACTCGGAGACGGCCGGGGCGCTCGGGCTCTCTCTGGTTTACGTCGTCCTCGCTTTCTTCTTCGTAGCCCAGCCCGCGGCGACGATCGGCAGCGCTTCGAAGTGGACGAACCAGATGTCGGTGGCGTTCCTCTCGATCGCCAACCATGGCAATCCCTCCGGCGGCGCCCAGGCAAAGGAAGGCGCCGCGAATCAGCTCTTCGAACTGCTCGTCTTCAAGCCTTGGGTCGTGCTCGAGTTCGGTGGTCTCGAACACTGCGTCCACTCCGGCTCCGGCGGCGAAGACGAAGACCCGATCTCGATGCCGGTCCGACCGCTCTCGTCGAATCCGGACCGCGACGCGCAGCTGGCTCGCCGGCTCTCCTCGGGGACCGAGGTGACGGCTGACGGCAAGGTCTGCGTCAACAACGCCGACAAGTACGCGCGCCACTTCCTCTCCTTCGGCCTCGAAACCGACGAACGGAACGCCGAGTACGAAGCGCTGAACCACGGCGACTCCTCAGAAGTCCCCGAAGCCGACTCGGAACGAGCGGGCTACCGCCTCGGCGTCGCCGACAAGCCGGCCACCGATGCGATGGAGGAGGGCGGCCAGGACCAGCGATTGCTGCTGGCGCTCGTCGTCTTCATCGGCGAGCTCGGCGCCTTCCTGCTCCTCGGCTCGCTCGCGGTCGGGATCATCCTCGCCCAGGTCCTGCTGCTCCTGCTCTTGGCCTTCGCTCCGGTGGCGCTGGTGGCGGCGGTGATCCCCGGCCGAGGTCACGACTTCTTCAAGGGATGGCTGGAGAAGCTCGCCGGCTACCTGCTGCGAAAGGCGGCCTACTCGCTGATCCTCGCGGTCCTGCTCGCGGTCGCCGGCGCCCTCGCCTCGGCGACCTCGGCGATGGGCTGGCTTATGTCCTTCGGGCTGCAGGCACTCTTCTTCTGGGCGGTCTTCCTGCAGAGGAAGAATCTCGCCGAGAGCCTGATCGGCATTGCCACCGGGCCTGGCGCTCCGGGGCGGGAGGGGGCGTTGCGGGCCATGGCCCTCTACGCGGGCGCCCGCACCATGATCCGGCCGCTGCGGGGGGTTCGCCACGGCTCCCGCCGTGCCCAGGTAATCGCCGGTAGGGCGGCCGGGGGGATCGGCGCCCGGCTTGCAGGCGGCAAGGGCCGCAGGACCGGCCCCGGCGCGCGGCCCCCGCGCTTCGGGACCAGCTACAGCGCCCCGGTCGGCGGCGGCTACCCATCCTTCAATGAGCCGGGACCGATCGAACGAAAGCACCCGACCGCTTCAGTCGGTGAGACCGGGAAGGAAGGATCAGAATCGTCTTCACGGTCGGTGCCGCGCAGCGGTGCCAAGGCCGGTGGACGAGCGGCCGTCATCGGCGGGCCGGGGAGCCGGCGGGCGAGGAAGCGCGAGCGCGCGTCCCGCCGCGGGTCGGCCGAGGCGTCAGCAGCGGAGTTTGAGCAAGGGAAGACCCGCACCGGGACGCCTGGCAAAGAGCGACCGCAGCGCCCATCGGCCGCTCGGGCGGACCGGGAGGTGCATTCGCGGCCCGCGTCGGTTGCTGAAGAGACGACCGAGCACAGCCTCGGGGAAGAGCTGCGCAAGGACCGCGAGCGGGTCCAGAAGAAGAGCGCCGATCCGAAGTCCGAGCGCCGTGGGCCCCAGGGAAGCACTAGCCCCGCAGCGCCGCCGAGGCGCAGGCGCCGCTGGTGGCGGGGGAGGGGCCGATGATCGGTCGCGAGCGGAGAGGACTCGGGCCCTGGCTCGCGGGTGGCCTGGGCCTGCTCGGCCTGGTCATAGCCGTCATCGCCGGGACGCTGATGACGATCCTCGGCAGCAGCATCGGCTGCATGGGCGGGGGCGGCATCGCCGTCGCCGGGCCGCCGACCAGAGCGGCCGTCAAGGCGATCCCGCCGAAGCGGCTTCGCATCTACCAGGAAGCGGGCAAGCGTTTCGACGTCGACTGGGCCTTCCTCGCCTCGATCGGCTATCAGGAGTGCGGCCACCGCGCCTGCGCCCACATCTATCCCTCCGGCTGCGGCGGGCCGATGCAGATCGCGATTATCCCTGAGTCTGCGTGCAGCCCCGAACCCGGCCCGACGATCTGGGACCGCTATAAGGTCGACGCGGACGGCGGCGGTGCCGATCCCTTCGATCCCGCTGACGCGGTCTTCACCGCGGCGCGGATGCTGCGCCCGGTCTTCGGCCTGGCCGGCGACTCCTACGCCGCCTACCGCCAGGCCGCCTGTAACTACTACGGCGCCTGCTCGGATGGCGTCGCCGATTACGCCGACGAAGTGATGGCGCGGGCGGTCGAATACGGCTTCCGCGGCAAGGGCTCGCCGGCGCCGACGAGCCCGATCGCCGGCAGCCGAGAAGCGAGCGCCGGTGGCGCCTCTGCCTGCGGCGGGTCGAGCTCGCGCGGGGCGGGCGGCAGTGAGATCGTCCGCATCGCCGAGAGCCAGCTGGGCACCGCCGAGAGCCCGTCCGGCTCCAACTGCAACCCCTACGGACCTTGTGAGCAGTGGTGCTCGCTGTTCGTCGCCTGGGTCTGGAAGAAGGCCGGCATCCCGCTCCAAGGGAGTACCGCCACCTACGGCTACTCGGGTACGATCTACGAATGGGCGCAAGCCCATGAAGGCGGGCCCTTCTCGGCGACGGCCCCCGGCGATCCGCCGCTCTCCACCCCCGAATCCAACGGCGCCCGCGTCCTGCCGCCGGGCGCGACCCCGGCACCGGGCGACGCCGTCCTCTACGGCTCCGGGCCGACGTCGAGCGACCACGTCGGGATCGTCGAGCGCGTCTTCCCCGGTGGGCAGATCACGACGATCGACGGCAACTTCGGCGACCAGGTCGCGCGCTCGGGCCCGTTCCTGCCTTCGGAAGCGGTGCGGTGGGGGATGCCGGCGCCGATCTTCGGTTACGCGCAGCCCCCGGCCGCCAGAGGGTAGGCGGATGAGCGACCGCTTCCGCCTCCTGCTCGACCGCCCGCTCGATCCGAGGGCGGCGCGAGCGATCCTCGTTTTCGCCAGCGCGATCCTCGCCGGTTTCACGGTTCTGTTCGTGCTCGCCTCCAGACAAGCCGAGTCCCCGACCCCTCCGACCCACCTCTCGCAGGCCATCCCGTCTCCGAGCCCCAGCGTCCCGATCCAGGCGTTCGAAGGCAACCCGGGCGAGGGCCAAGCTCCCCATCGGCAGGACCCCCAGGACGTCGAGGGCAGCACCGCCGCCCGCAAGGCAGCTCGCGCCCTTCGATCGCACCGAGCCCTCCAGCACATCCCCTACCGGCACGCGAAGCTGGCGATCACCCTTGCGGGCGCCAGGGCCGAGCGGGCGGTACTGCAGGTCAGCGCGCCGAGTCTGCGAGCTGCCCGCCGCGGATGGAGTGCCTTCCTGCGCCGCTACCACGACCGGGGCAAGGCATACATCGCCCACTTTGTCTTCCGCCGCCACGGGAGGAGCCGATGAGCTGCGGCGTCGTCTCGCTGGTCGCCTTGGTGGTCGCCTCGCCCGGCGCCTGGTTGGTCGCAATCAATCTGGGCCGTAGGGCCGGCCTGCCGCGGCGCGGCGGCGATTGCGGCGCTGAGAATTTGCCGACAACTCTCCGTGACTTCGGGGTCGGTGCATGACCTCGCCGAAGCACTCCGATCCTCGGCCGCTGCTCGCGATTTTCGCCGCCCTGGTGGTGTTCTCCATCTCCTCGGCTATCTCGAATATCGACACCGGGGCGGTCCACGATCTCGCGGAGCGTTTCGCCCCCCTCGCGCTCGGGGTGGTCGCTATCGCCTCCACGCTGGCTCCACAGCGCATGATTGCCACCCGCCGGACTCTTCGATCCCGGCGACTGACGGCCGTTATCCCGGCCGATGAGTTCGACGCGAAGTCCGACGTCGTTCTCTCCTTCGCTGCCCAGCTTGCCGCCAGCGAGCGGAGCATCCGCGGATGGTTCGACCGCCGGGCCAGCGCCGTGCGGATCCGGCTCTCCTGCGATTCCGAGCGCTGCCTGGTCTACCTGATCGAAGTGCCCGAACGTGCCGCCGGGCTGCTGCGCTCAGCGCTGCGCGCCTACGAAGGGGTCGAGGTGCGATCCCCCGAAGAGGTGCTACCTGCGGAAGGCGGCGATGGCGACGGAGAGATCGTCACTCTTCGAACCGAGCTGCGGCTCGCCCATCCGAGCATCGAGCCGCTGGCCCGGCCTGCCGGCGACCCCGACCCGCTGCAGGCATTCGCCGCGGCTATGGCAACCCTTCGCCCCGATCGCGGGGAGGAGGCGACTGTGTGTTTCGACCTACTGCCGGCGACCGGGCGGCGCGGGACTCGACTCCGCCGCCGCCTTCGACAGCAAGCCAGGCGGCGCTATCGAGATCAGCCGAGGTGGGGCGAGCTGCTGAGCGGTGAACCCGGACGGCGAGGCCGCGCCCAGCCCGACGAGCTGGTCGAGCGCCGCCACCTCGGCCAAGCTCTTGACGCCAAGCTCCGAGAGTCGGGGCCGGTCTTCGAGGCCCAGGTTCTCCTCCAGTGCAGTGCCCCAAATCGCCCGCGGGCGAAGGCGATGACCAAGCAGATGCTCGCAGCCTTCGAGCCGATGAGCGACCGCAACTGGCTCAGGGCCTCCGGCCTGTCGGTGTTCGGCCTGGCCTTCCTCGGCTCCGACCTGCCGCTCCGACGACGCGGATTCGATCGCCGCCTCACCACCGGCTACTTCCGACCGGCGCGCAGGATGATTTTGACGGCGCGCGAGTTGGCCGGCTTCCTGAAGCCCCCTACCGTCAACTGTCGCGCAGAGAACGTCCTTCGGTCCGGGGCACTGCTGGCGCCCGCGCCGCCTCTGCCCACCTTCGATCCGAAACGGAAGGACCTGATCCCCCTCGGGAAGGTCAGCGGCGAGGACGGCGAGCGCCTGGTCGGAGTGAGCATCGCCGACACCTTCTTCAGCTACACCGCGGGTCGATCGCGCTACGGCAAGACCGAGCTGGCGATCGTGCAGTTCGTCCACCTCGTCCGCGCCGGCTACGGCGGCTTCTTCCTCGATCCCCACGGCGATGCCCTCGACCGGATCGAGCCCTACCTCGCCGAACCGCGAGTCGCCGAGCGGATCGTCCGCATCGACCTGCGTCCCGGCGCCTCGCTCGACGAGCTGCCGGGCTGGAACCTCTTCGAGGTCGGCGGGGCCGACCCGGCCGAAGCCGAGGGGCGGGTGGAGGCGCTGGTCGACGCCTTCGCCTCCGCCCTCGAATGGGGCGAGCGATCGACCCGCGCGATCAACCTGACGACCCAGGCCGCCTCGGCATTGGCGAGGATCGCACCGGTTCTCGCCGAGGAGGATCTGGCGCCGACGATCTTCCAGATCCCGACGCTGCTGAGCGACGCCGAGTGGCGGGCAGATGTCCTGCCCTTCCTCCCGCAGGCCTCTCAGCGATTCTGGAAGGACCGCTTCCCGCTGCTGGCGAGCGACGCGGTCACGCCGGTCACCAACATGATCGACCGGCTGCGGGCATCGAGCGCGATCACCGCTCTCCTCGGTCAGACCCGCACCACGTACAGGGCGCGCGAGGCGATGGACGACGGGCTGATCGTCCTTGCCTGTCCCGGCAGCGGAGGCACCCGCGAGCGGTTGATCGCGAACCTCCTCGTCTTCGACCTTTTCCATGCAGGTCGCAGTCGTGCGGACCTGGCGCCGGGAAAGCGGAGGATCTTCTGGCCTTTCTTCGACGAGGTGCAGAGCTACGACGGTGCCGCGTCCGGGAACCTGGCGGCGCTGGTCGAGCAGCTGGCCAAGTTCGGGTTGCGGGCGCACTTCCTCAACCAGAACCCCGAGCGGCTCAGCCCGGGAACGCTGAACGCGCTGCTGACGAACCGCTCACACCTGCTCGCGAGCGCTCTGAACTCGCATGCGGCGT
>Ga0157370_10005996_pt1 | contig 13519 bp, 11 predicted proteins | sample C35metaG_FD_113463 | JGI IMG/M metagenome (GOLD analysis project Ga0157370, IMG submission 113463) | Corn rhizosphere microbial communities from Kellogg Biological Station, Michigan, USA - C3-5 metaG | ecosystem: Host-associated > Plants > Roots > Rhizosphere > Soil | place: USA: Michigan...
ATGCGCACGTCGGCACTTGCCACGGCGTAGGCGATGTTCTTGCTCAGCGCGGTGATGCGCTCGACCTTGACCGCGGGGCCCAGCTCCACCTCGTAGCGGGTGACTGTCGGCCCGCGGGTGAAGCCAGTGACTGTGGCGTCGATCTCGAACTGATCTAGCACGGTCGTCAGCGCCTCGACCACGGCGTCGTTCGCCTTCGTGCGCGCCTTGGCCTGCGAGCCTTCGCGCAGCATCGTCGGGGGCGGCAGGTGGTAGGTGATGTCGCCCGAGAGCAGCAGTTGCTCAGCACGCCTCGGCAGGGGTTCAGGCTCTTTCATTTTCTTGGACGCCGCTTGGGCGGCGTCCGCCGTGGGTTCGTCGTCAAGCAGCCCAGCAGTTGGGTCGCCGGTCTTCGGGGCGCCGGCCTCGGCGATGAGCGGCGTGTCGAAGGGGCGGTCGCTGTCGTCGTCCGCACTTTCGGTGAACGCGCCGACGCGACGACGGCGGCTGCCGCGACGAAGGGCAGCCGGAGGCTCGGCAGCGAGGTCGATGAGCAGTTCGTCGTCAGCGGTTTCGGGCTTGCGGCGCAGCAGCTTGTCGCGCAGCTCGCGAAGCCGGCGCGGGATGGCGTTGACGGGGGTGGCCGTGACGACCAGCAGGCCGAACAGCGCGAGCAGCACGAGCAACGGAATGGCGAGGGCCGTACGAACCCCCGACACGAGCGGTGAAGCAACCATGAAGCCGACGATGCCGCCGGCGTGCCGCATCGCCTGCGCGCCGGCCTGCGGGTTGGGCGTGCCGTGAGCGATATGGATCAGGCCGAGCACACCGAGGCTCAGGGCCGCCCAGCCGATGACGACGCGACCGCCCGTATTGACCCGCTCGGGGTGGCGCAGCACCCGCCAGGCCAGCCCGACCAGCAGGATCGGCACCACGAACGCCGCGGAGCCGACCAGCCCGCGCACGATCGCGACGATCGCCGGGCCCAGCGGCTTCGGAAGCTGCCACCAGACTCCCCCGGCGACGAGGATCGCGGCGGCGAGAACTCCGAAGCCGAGTCCGTCACGCCGATGTGCGGGGTCAAGGTCACGGACCCGGGTGCCTGCCGCCCGGAAGATCCCGCCGATCAGGTGGGCGAAGCCCATCCAGATAGCCCGCAGCAACCGGCCGATCATCGTTGCGAAGCGCGCGCCCAAACTGCTTCCGCGGCGGGGCGGGCGTCCCCGCGCGGGCGCGGGGCGTCGTCCGCCTTGCTTTTGACGCCGCTGCCCCGCGGCCGGGCGGGCAGCAGTGCGCGGACGGGTAGGGGCACGGGTCGCCATGATCCGTCAGGCTACCCATCTCGAACCAAGAGTCCCAGCAGTAACACGCGGTAGCCGCCGGCCGAGCGAACTCCTGGCCCGAGCGAGGCGCAGACCTCCCAAGCTGGGCGTACACGCCACGCTCAGGGAGACTCCGCCGCCTGAGCGTGATCAACTTCGGGGGGTCCAGACAAGGGCCGACTCAAACCTCGACGACCACCGGGATGATCATCGGACGGCGGCGATAGTGCTCGTTGACCCAGCGGCCGACCACCCGGCGCACAACCTGCTGCAGCTGCGAGACGTCGGCCATGCCGTCGGCGACCGCCTTCTCGACCGCTTCCTCGATACGCGGCCGGACATCGACCAGCGCGGCATCGTCGATACCGGATCCGCGGGCATGGATCTCGGGGCCGGCGGTCATCTTGCCGGTCGCCGAGTCGATGACGATGACGATCGAAACGAACCCTTCGTCACCGAGAATTCGCCGGTCTTTCAGCGAGGTCTCGGTGACTTCGCCGACCGAGAGACCGTCGACGTAGACGTAACCGCAACGCACCGCACCGGTGATCGATGCTCGGCCGTCGACGAGGTCGACGACGACACCGTCCTCGGCCATCACGACGCGGTCTTCGGCAACACCCGAGAGCTTGGCGATCGCGGCGTGCGCTTGCAGATGCCGCCACTCGCCGTGGATCGGCATGAAGTTGCTCGGCTTCGTCAGGTTCAGCACGTACAACAACTCGCCCGCTGCCGCGTGACCCGACACATGCACGAGCGCATTGCTTTTGTGGACGACGGTCGCGCCCCAGTGCGCGAGTCCGTTCACGACCCGGAAAACGGCCGTCTCGTTGCCGGGGATCAGCGAACTTGCCAAGACCACCGTGTCGCCGGGCTCAATGCGCACCGGGTGGTCGCCATTGGCGATGCGTGACAGCGCCGACAAAGGCTCGCCTTGCGAACCCGTCGAAACGAGAACCACTTGCTCCGGTGGCAGTTCGTCGATCTCGCGCGCATCGACAATCATGTCGGCCGGCACCCGCAGGTAGCCGAGGTCGCGCGCGGCACCCATGTTGCGCACCATCGAGCGACCGACGAAGCCGACCTTGCGCTTGAACTGTTCGGCGGTGTCGAGCACCTGCTGCACGCGGTGCACGTGGCTCGCGAAGCAGGCGACGATGACGCGCCGTTGCGCGCGCTCGAAAACGCGGCGCAACACAGGCGCGATCTCGCGCTCGGACGTGACGAAGCCGGGCACCTCGGCGTTCGTGGAGTCGCTCATCAGCAGGTCGATGCCTTCGGCACCCAGGCGAGCGAAACCTCCGAGGTCGGTGAGCCGGCCGTCGAGTGGGAGTTGGTCCATCTTGAAATCGCCGGTGTGCAACACAAGCCCGGCCGGCGTGCGAATCGCGACCGCGAGCGCATCGGGGATCGAGTGGTTGACCGCGAGGAACTCGCAGTCGAACGGGCCGAGCCGTTCGCGCTGGCCCTCTTTCACTGGCAGCGTGTAGGGCTTGATGCGGTGCTCGGCGAGCTTGTTCTCGATGAAGGCCAGGGTGAGCGTCGAGCCGACGAGCGGGATGTCGGGCCGCTCGCGCAACAGATAGGGCACCGCGCCGATGTGGTCTTCGTGACCGTGCGTGAGCACGATCGAGTCGATGCGGTCGAGCCGGTCCCTGACGTAATCGAAGTCGGGCAGGATCAGGTCGACGCCCGGCTGGTCGGGGTCGGGAAAGAGCACGCCACAGTCGACGATCAGCAGCCGGCCGTCGAATTCGAACACGGTCATGTTGCGGCCGACCTCGCCGAGGCCGCCGAGCGCCACGATGCGCAGGCCGTTCTCCGGCAGCGGGGGCGGCGTGCCGAGCTCCGGGTGCGGATGACTCACGAGTTGGCGAAGCCGATGAAGCCGGCCGCGACGAGGTCGTCACGCAGCTGCGCGATCTGCTCGGCTGTCGCGTCGACGAGCGGCGGCCGCACCGGCCCGGCCGGCAGCCCGGATAGGTTGAGCGCGGCCTTGGTCAAGATGACGCCCTGCGTGCGGAAAAACCCGGTGAACACCGGCAGCAGCTGGCGGTGCAGCGCGAGCGCGCCGGCGACATCGCCACTGACGTAGGCCGCAATCATGCGGGCGGTCTCGGCGCCGAACAGGTGAGTCGGGACGCCGACGACGCCGACCGCGCCTACCGACAGCAGCGGCAGGGTGACCTTGTCGTCGCCGGAGTAATAGGCGAGGTTGGTGCGCTTCATCACCCAGGCGCTTGCCTCGAGGTCGCCCTTGGCGTCCTTCACCGCGACGATGCGACCGTGCTCGGCGAGCCGCACAAGCGTCTCGGTGTCTATCGGCGCGCCGGTGCGGCCTGGGATGTCGTAGAGCATGTTCGGCAGCCCGGTCGCCTCGGCCACCAGCGTGAAGTGGTTCAGCAGACCGGCCTGCGGAGGCTTCGAGTAATAGGGCGTGACGACGAGCAGCCCGTGCGCCCCCGCTTTCTCGGCCGCGTGCGCGAGCTCGATGGTGTGCCGGGTGTCGTTGGTGCCAACCCCTGCGACGATCTTCGCGCGGTCACCGACCGCTTCGATGACGGCTCGAAGCAGCTGATCCTTCTCGTCGTCGGTGGTCGTTGGCGATTCGCCGGTGGTGCCGCTGATGACGAGGCCGTCGTTGCCGTGGTCGACCAGGTAGGTCGCAAGCTGCTGGGCGCCGTCGAGATCGAGACCGCCGTCGGGGCGGAACGGCGTCACCATCGCGGTGAGCACGCGCCCGAACGGCCGCTGGGCGTTCGATGCTTCGGACATGACAGCAACGGTACCGGTAACCCGCGTTGCGCTCGCCATGACTTACGGGCCCCCGTGACTTACGGGCCACGGTGCGGTCGCAGCACCGTGGCCCGCAAATCCGCTGGGCGCCCGCTCCCTCAGCTCCGGTAGGCCCGGACGTCGGCGACGCTCCACCAGTTACCCACGGCTGCCGTGAGGGTGAGCCGCACGTAGCGAACCGGCTGCCCGCTCACCCACGCGGTCGTGAACTGGCCGGTGCCTTGTCCGTTCGCCACCACGGTGGTCCAGTGCTGGCCGTCGGCGCTCGTGGTGATCGTGTAGCCACGGGGGTAGTCGCCGGTCGAGGCGCCCGTGTCGAAGACGACGCGCCGCACCGGCAGGGCTTTGCCGAAGTCGACCTGCAGGTACAGGCCGGGCGCCTGGCCAGTGCCGGTGCTGTACCGGGTGCTTGCGTCGTCGTCCACCGCGTTCGCGGCGACGTCACCGCTGCAGCACGGGTTGGTCGGACCGTTCGGGTTTGCTGTGGCAGTCCACCCACTGGGGTCGAGCTGCCTTCCATTGAGCGCGGCCCGGCCGTGCCAGACGAACGTCGCGAGCGCGCCGCCGGGCAGGGTGTAGGTGAAGGTCTGGCCGCCCTCGCTCACCGCGAACGTCGACGGGTTGTCGTTCTCGTTGTGCGCGACCAGGACGGTGCTTCCGTCAGGGTTGCGGAACGCGACGTCCATCACCTGACCGTTCCAACCGGTGGTGCCGAATGACGTGCTCGCGATCCGCACGGCACCGGGCTGCACGAAGCGGGCCAGATGACCCAGCGTGTAGTACTCGGCGTTGTACGTGACCGATCCGTCGGGCACGACTGTCACGACACCCGTGCAGGTGCCGCAGCCACCGTTGTGCGGGCCGTTGTTCGGGTCGAGCGCGAGGTTCCAGTTGATGACCGTCTCGGCCCAGTTGCGGGTGTTGCCGATGATCAGGTTGCGCGCGTGCCACTTCAACGTGTCGGAGAACGTGTTCGCCGGGTTCGCAGATTCGCTCCCCGAGCACTCGGTGAAGTAGATGTGCGTCTTCGGGAATTGCTTGTGCAGCGCCGTCATCGCACTGGGATCGCCGTAGTAGCAGTGGTACGCCACGCCGTACACGTACTTCGCGATGCTCGAGCTCAGCACCTGCTGCGGGTAGTCGTTGACGTCGGCGAGCTCGTCGGACGGCGTGCTCGCAATGTCGTTCGGGTGCTCGCTCCAGTTGTGGTCGTAGGCCAGAATCTTCGTCTTCAACCCGGCCATGCGCAGCATCGGACCAAGCTGCGCGATCACCTTTTCTTCTTGCCACGAAGGCATATCGGTGCCCGGATACCCGGCCGGCGTCCGGTTCTGGGGCTCGTTCTGCACGGTGATCGTGTCGACGTTCACGCCGTTCGCGCGATACGCCTGAACGAACTTCACGAGGTACGCGGCGTACGCCTGGTAGATGCGCGGGTCGTCGATAAGCCGGCCACCGACCAGGCTGTCACCGGTCTTCATCCACGCGGGCGGGCTCCACGGGCTCGCGACGATCTGCAGGTCCGGGTTGATGCGCTCCGCCTCGCGCAGCAGCGGCAGGATCTGCGCCTGGTCGTGCGCGATGCTGAAGTGGCTCAAGCTGTAGTCGGTCTGGCCAGCGGGCACGTCGTCGTACGTGTACGCCGGGCCGTTCGTGAAGTCGGAAGCACCGATCGGCTGCCGCAGGTAGTCGAGGCCGTCGCCGCTGCGCGGGTCGAACAGCGAAACCATCAGGTCGTGCCGCGCTTGGGGCGCGAGCGTGTAGAGCACGGACGCCGACGAGTCGGTGATTGCAGCACCGAACCCTTGCATCGTCTGGAACGTCCGGCTCGGGTCGACGACCACGGTCGGCGCGGAGCTTGCGGCGTCGCTGAAATCGACCGTGCCGAAATCGGCCATCTTGTAAGTGCCGTCAGGGGTGCTGATCCAGACGTGGGCCGGGCTCAAACCATCGTGGCCGTTGGGGAAAGCGCCCGCATCGAGCGCCGGTCCGACGAGCCCGGCGCCGACAAGGGCGCCGACAGTGGCAATTGCTGGGAGTTTGCGCATGTGGGGCTCCGGGTCGGTGAAGCGAGAGCGGTTCGCCCTCGACGTCCGCACATCGATTTTGTTTCTGTAACAGATATTGAGCGTTTCTGCTGAGCCGTCAGCTAAGCCAAGGGTGGGCGGCGCTGTCAATACCCCGAAGCAGCGGGCATCGGCTCTACGATGGCGATGTGAAACAACCGTCTGAAACACATGGCTAGGCCGCGCGTGAGCGGGGCGACGGTTCGAGAGGTGGCCGCGTCGACTGGCGTCTCGATCGCGACCGTGTCACGCGTGCTGAACGGCCACCCGCACGTCGCCGAGGCGACGCGCGAACGCGTGCAGGGCGCGATGCAGCAACTTGGCCTACCCACGCCGCGACGACGGCCGGCGAGCCGGCGATCGCAGCGGCTCGGTGTCTACGTGCGCTGCCCCTACGTGTTGACCGACTACTTCGGGCTGATCGTCTCGTCGATCGCCGAGACACTCGAACTGCACGGGCGCCACGTGATCCTGGATGCCGGCGAAGCAGCGCAGCAGATGACGGTGTTGCCAACATTGGCTCGGCGGCCTGACGTCGGCGGAGCGATCGTCATCCTGCCGCTCGAGCCGACCGAAGAGATCGTGAAGCTGCGCGACGGCGGGCTGCCGTTCGTGGTGATCGACCCCCGAACTCCGCTGCCCCGCGACATTGCGGCGGTTTCGGCGGCGCACTTCGCCGGCGCGCGCAGCCTCACCAGCCACTTGGTCGAGCTGGGCCATCGCCGCATCGGTGTGATCGCCGGTCCCGACGAATGGCTCGTCAGCAGTGCGCGCCGCGCCGGTCACGCCTCGGCACTCGCCGACGTAGGCGTCATTCAAGATGCTTCGCTGGTGCGGCCCGGCCCGCCGACCGTCGAGTTCGGCTTCCGGGCGGCGGGCGATCTACTCGACTCGCCGCGACCGCCCACCGCACTCATCGGCTTCAACGACAAGACGGCGATCGGCGCGATGGCGGCGGCGGCCGAGCGTGGGCTGCGGGTGCCGCACGACCTGTCGATCACCGGGTTCGACGACAGCGATCTCGCACAGGCCACGACGCCGATGCTCACAACCGTGCGACAGCCGCTGCAGGAGATGGGCCGGATCGCGGTGAGCCTGCTCGTGCGGCTGCTCGAAGGTCATCGGGTCGACGCGTTGCACGTGGAGCTGGCAACCGAGCTTGTCGTACGCGGCACGACGGGCCCCGCGCGCGCCTGACGCCTACTGGCATGAAGGGACCCTGCCGGTCAGTAGTCGAGGGTCCACGACCGGCAGGGCCATCTTCACTATCGCATGCCGCGGCCTCGGGTTGATGAAAATTGGCAACGATTTGCGGACGACGACAGGCGCGCGTGAGCGGCGAGATCACGCCGTCGCGACCGGCCGCTTTGACGCCCTACGGGCTCACTCGACCGTGCTCCTCGAACGCGGCATGGGTGAGTGGCATCAGCTTCGCCCACTCGGCTTCCATCTTCTCGGCAACCATCTCGATCTCGCGCTGCGGGAAGCTCGGGAACCGGCTGTCTTCGCGCTTCGTGCGAAGTGACAAGAAGCCCATCAGCGCTCGGGCATTGCAGGTCACATACATCGACGAGTAGGTCGCAACCGGCAACACACCCCGGGCGACCTCGCGAGCGACGCCGGCGTCGAGCATTTCGAGGTAGGCCGAATAGGCCTGCTCGCAGGCCCGTTTGGTCGCCTCTTCGGCGATCTTGTGCTGTTCGGCGGTGCCGTCGACGAAGACGTAGCGCCCCGGCTTGCCCTCCTGCACCAGCTTGCGCTCCGGCCCCGGCACGTAGAAGACGGGTTCGAGCTTGCGGTAGCGCCCGCTCTCCTCGTTGTAGCTGAACACGCGATGCCGCATGAACTCACGGAAGACGAAGATCGGCGCAGAGACGAAGAACGTCATCGAATTATGTTCAAACGGCGTTCCGTGGCGATCACGCATCAAGTAGTTGATCAGGCCTTTCGACCGCTGCGCGTCGCCGTTCACGTCGTCCAGGCTCTGCTCGCCTTTGGTCGATACCCGCGCGGCGAACAGCACGTCAGCGTCGCTCGCAACGGCTTTGACGAGTTCAACGGTGACGTCGCTGCGGAAGCGGGGCTGGACACGTTCATCGGCCGTTGCCGGGCCGGACGGCGTGAGATCGGTGCCTTCTGACATGCCCGCCACCTTAGTGAGCAAGTCAGGCATGGGCAGCCACCGACTCGACCCGATGGCCGGCAGTCTCGGTGACCAGGCAGAACTCATTGCCCTGGGGATCGCGCCACACCTGCCACGGTGCATCGTCGGAAGAGAACAGCTCACTCGCCGGGGTCGCGCCGAGAGCGTGCGCTCGTAACCCGGCCGCCACGACGCCGCCGCTGGCGGGATCAACGGCGACGTCGAGATGCAGGCGGTTCTTCATGGCTTTCGGCTCCGGCACGAGCTGGAACGAGAGCACCGGCCCGCCGCCACCGAGAGGCTCAAGATCAACCCAATCGGTGTCGCGGTGGGTTACGGCAAGATCGAGCAACGCGGCCCAAAACGCCGCCGCGCGATCGAGATCGTTGACGTCGACGACCAGGTGCGCCGCCCGCATGACGGGGGTCATGCGGCGCCTCGCACCGCATGCCCGGCAGCACGGCGGCAGTACACGGACGGCACCACGGCATGATCAACTTGCGCCGCAACTGCGCGCTGCGCCTCGCGGCGCCGCCGCCAGCGAGCTGCTTCGCGGATGAGTTGTGCGTGGTGTTCGGATGCGATCTGTGCGCTGATGTAGAGGCTCATCGTGGGCTCCTCTTCTGCCGATTTTCCGCTGCCGAATTCGTGACGCTCATCGGCCCTTCCGCTTCGTCGTCATCTCTGCAGTCCTACCGGCGACCGCCGACATTTTTCGGCCGCGCCCGCGCCCCTCGCCTGGCGCTGCAAGGATGATCAGGTGCCGACCCCGGAGCGCCCCCGTGCCGACAGCAGCGTGCGGCTAGCCGTCCCGGCGGATGCCGTGTCGATCGCGCGTGTTCAGGCGGACGCGTTGCGCGTGAGCTACGAGCCGCTGCTCCCGCCTGAGGTGGTCACCGGCTTCGATCAATCGGCGGCCGAAGCCGACTGGGGCGCTGCGATCGCTTCCCCGCCGACGGGCCGCCATCGCGTGTTCGTCGCTGTTGCCGAGGCGGGCGTCGTCGGGTTCGCGGCGACCATTCCTGGCACTGACACCGACCTCGATCCGGCACGTGACGCCGAACTAGTTGCGTTGCACGTTGCGCCCGATCGCGTTCGCCAAGGACACGGCAGCCGGCTGATGGCTGCGCTCGTCGACCACGCACGCGACGACGGCTTCTCTCGCTTGGTGTGCTGGGTTTTCGCGGCCGACGACCCGATGCGACTGTTCTTGCGCGACAACGGCTGGGCCGCTGATGGATCGACGCGCGATCTCGACATCGGCGAACTGCTACACCAAGTTCGGTTGCACACGGCGATCGGCGAGCCGGGCGGTGGCCTCATCGCCTGACGTCCGCCCGATACCGCTGTCAGCAGCCCGCCACCTCCTCGCGCCGAGTGAAGGGTTTGCGTCGTCGATTCGCTTGATTTACAACGCAAACCCTTCACTCAGCGCGGAGGGAGCAGCGCGCGGCCGAGGTCGGTGAGCACGCGCATGGCCGCGTTGTGGCCGGCCGCTCCGATGACAGAACCGGCCGGATGGCAACCGGCGCCGGCCGCGTACACGCCTGGAATCCCTGTGGCATAAGGCATTCGGTCGGCGAAAGCAACCGCGTTGTCGACGTGATGGATGTGCCCGCGGGTCATGCCGAAGTGTCGCTCGATATCGGGCGGCGCAAGCGCGAAGGTGTCGGCGACGAGATCTGATGTTCCCGGCGCGAAGCGGTCGCAGATGCCGAGCAACTTCTCGACGTAGCGGTCGCGCTCGACGTCCCAACTCGAGCCAGCGATCTCGTACGGCACCCACTCGACGAACAACGCTGACGAATGATGGCCATCGGCATCTTGCAGCGACGGATCGATCGGCGTGTGGATGTACCACTCGATCGTCGGGAAATCGGCAAGCTTGCCGGCTTTTACATCGGCGTAAGCCGTCTGTAGAGATTGCAGCACATCTTCTTCTGGTAGCAGGTGGATCGTCGCGCCGTGCTGCCCGCGACGCTCGGGGAGGCAGCTGAACGTCGGGAGGTCGCGCAGGGCAAGGTTGACCTTCATGGTGGTGCCGTACTGCTTCCAGCCGTCGAGCCGCGCGTTCAGCGATGCAGGAAGATTCGTGTCCCCCACGAGATTGCGCAGCTGGAAGGGATCGGTCGCCGCGACAACCGTCGAAGCGGTAATCGAGGACTCGTCAGCCAAGGTGACTCCGCTTGCGGCGCCGTCCGACAACTGAATCGAGGCAACGCGGCGACCGGTCGCGATCGTGGCGCCGGCCGCGCGGGCGGTGTCGGCAAGCATCGAGGTGACGGTGCCCATGCCGCCGCGGACGACCATCCAGGTGCCGTCGGAGCCGGGCAGCCGGCACATGTTGTGAACGAGGAAATTGTGTCCGGACCCAGGCGTGTCCCAGCAGGCATCGAGACCGGAGAGGCCATCGGTGACCGCATACATCGCTTTGACCAGGTCGCTGGTGAACCCGAAGCGCTCGAGGTACTCCCCCACGCTGCCGCGACAGAGCTCGACGAAAACCGATCGCAGCTGCGGCCTGATGTAACGTTCGGCGGTGTCTTCGAGGGACAGCGGCTCAGCCAGCCACGCCGGCGCGAGATCGCTGCGCAACATGTCAAGCTCGGCCTGCAGCGCTTCGTCAGCTTTCCAATCGGCTGCTGAAAAGAACTCCTCGTACTGGCGCCGCGTGGCGTCGCGATCGGCGCCGAAGAGCAGGTACCGCTCGCCGGTGGTCGGCAGGAAGTAGTGCGGGTCGCGACGCAAGACAGGAAACTCGACGCCGAGCAGTCGCGGCAGTTCGGGAGGCATCAGGCCGAGCAGATATGCACCGGTTGATTGTGAAAGGCCCGGTACCTTGGCGAACGGTCGCTCGGTGCGGGCCGCGCCGCCGACGACGTCCGCAGCTTCGACGACGACAACGTGTAACCCGGCGCGCGCGAGCAAGGTCGCGGCCACGAGCCCGTTGTGGCCGGCTCCGACCACGACAACGTCAGCACGGTCGACCAACGCATCCATCGGCGAACCCTCTCGGTCCTCGTCGCTTCCGCCGCTGCCACGCTACGACACGCCAACGCGCGCTCGATGCAGAGCGCGATCCCGTTGCCTTGACGTGCGGCCTGTCGGTCGGGACGATCGCTGCCAAGGTTGTCCGTTGGGCCTGATCGAAGATCAGCACGGCACGATCACGAGGGGATCCATGCGTCGCGCCGCGACACCACCATGCCCGACCCACCGGGGTGTCGGCTGATGGACGACTCGATGACCGGCGATGACGAGCTGGACAACATCCGGCTCGACGAGGACTTCATCCGGGGCGGGAAGTACGAACCACCGGCCCGCACAAGGGCGGCAATCGCGAAGTACGGCTCGGAGGCGAGCAGTTGGCGTCAGGCAGCGCCACTCCAGCCCCCATCAGCGGCGCTGCGACGCCGCCGCGCACCAGCCCGGGCGGGCCACTCGGCGAGGTCACAGGTTCGGCCAAGCCCGATCTTCCTGCTCACCATCGCGCTGACCGCGGTCTTCGGGGCACTGGTCTGGAACGGAAAGATTGGCCGGCCCGGCGTCTTCTTTTTCGTGCTGGGCGGCTGGATGGTGAGCCTGTGCCTGCACGAGTACGCACACGCGTTGACCGGCTTTCACGGGGGCGACCATTCGGTTGCTGCCAGGGGCTACCTGCGACTGGACCCACGCCGGTACCAGCATCCTTTCTTGAGTTTTGTCATCCCCGTAGTGTTTTTCATCGTCGGAGGTATCGGATTTCCCGGCGGAGCCGTCGAGATCGATCGATCGTCGCTGCGGAGCCGGCCATGGCGATCGGCGGTCTCGCTCGCCGGCCCGGCGACGAACGCCGCGTTTGCCGCCATCTGTCTCGCGCCGTTCGCGCTGCCCCAAGTCGGCCACGCGACGATCTACCGCCACGTCCCGTTCTTCCTCGCGTTGGCGCTTCTCGCCGCACTGCAGCTCATGGCGGTCGTGCTGAACCTCTTGCCGATTCCGGGGCTGGACGGATGGGGAGTGATCGAGCCGTTCTTGGCCGACGATGTCGCTTATACGGCACGCAAGTTCGCGACACCCGCTCTGTTCATCGTGATGCTTGTGCTGATGCGCGTGCCCACGATCAATCGCGCCATCTGGTACGTGCCTTTACATGTGGCCGATGCCACCGGCGTGCCGCACGGTTTCGTGCAGGCCGGCTGGACCCTTGCGAAGTTCTGGAGCACGCACTGACGGGCCCCTCCTCGCCGCCGCGCGCGAAATCGTACATTTGACGGCATGAATGGACGCCGGATCGCCGCCGACGATCCTCGCGCGCCGGATATTCGCGCGTTGCTCGAACGGCACCTCGGGTTCTGCAACCTGCACAGCCCACCCGAGGACGTGCATGCACTCGACATCGACGCGTTGCTCGACCCGGCGGTCAGCTTCTTCAGCTGTCGCGAGGACGCATTCTTGCTCGGCGTCGGCGCCTTGAAACAACTTGACAAGCAGCACGCCGAAATCAAGTCGATGCACACGGCAGCCGAGGCGCGCGGTCGCGGCGTGGCGAGGGATCTGGTGAGCCACCTCGTGGCGTTCGCCCGTGAGCGAGGCTTCGGCCGCATCAGCCTCGAGACCGGAACGATGGAGGCCTTCGCACCCGCCCGGGCGCTATACGCGAGCGCCGGATTCGAGCCGTGCGGCCGGTTCGCCGACTACATTGACAGCCCGAACAGCACGTTCATGACGCTCGACCTCCAGGTGGCTCGCGCCTAGCCCTAGGCGCTGGCGAGCACCTCGGCGTCCGTCTTTTCGACCTCAACGCGCGTGCGCGAGGCGATCGCCATCGAGGTCAACGCGGCGAGAACGGCGAACGTGACGCAGCCCCACAGCGCGGGCCGAAAGCCCGCGGTGACGCTTTCGGGGGTGCCGAGCTTTCCGTAGGCGGAGAAGACAGCGCTACCAATCGCGATGCCGAAGACCGAACCCAGTCGCTGTGCCATGTAGTTGACGCCCGACGCCTTGCCCATCTCGGCTCGCGCGACCGTGTTGAGCACCGCGGTCGGCACCGTAGGGAGTGCCATCGAGATTCCGACGCCTGCAACGAGCAACGCCAACGTGATTTCGATCCAGCTCGTGGCCAGTGAGCCGCGCGCGGCGACCCATGCGAAGCCCAGAGCTTGCAGCGTCAGGCCGACGACCATCACCGGCCGTCGTCCGATGCGATCGGACAGGGCGCCCGCGACTGGCGA
>Ga0157370_10005997_pt1 | contig 13518 bp, 9 predicted proteins | sample C35metaG_FD_113463 | JGI IMG/M metagenome (GOLD analysis project Ga0157370, IMG submission 113463) | Corn rhizosphere microbial communities from Kellogg Biological Station, Michigan, USA - C3-5 metaG | ecosystem: Host-associated > Plants > Roots > Rhizosphere > Soil | place: USA: Michigan...
CATTGTCGAAAACGCGCAAGGCGGCCGATCTCGGCAAAAGCCTGAGCCCGGGCGTACGCGAACGGCTGACGAGCCTCGCGATCCAGCCGCCGCCATCCGAGGCACCGCCCCCGGCGGACGCGCGGCACACGAGCGATACGGTTGTAGAACGAGTCGAATCGGAGTTGCCGCCGCCCGAAACGCCGCTTCCTGAAACGCAAACGGGATCGCCCCCAGCCAACGACTTCATCGCTTCGGCCGGCGCGGATGCGCACGGGCTGGCAGGCTCGTTCGATGCGCAAGCCGCCGCACTCGCACTGCGTGCTATCCCGGAGCTCGGCGGCAGCGCGCGCGTCACGCATCCGGACGTGCCTGCGGCGCGCCCGGAGAACGTGTTCGTGCCGCGTCCCGAGCAAGCGGCGATACCGGTAGCCGAACGCCATGAACCGCTCGAACTCGAGCGGCAGCGCGACATGATGATGGGCGCGGGGCGCGACGAGACGCTGCGATGGTTCGCGCAGCACGGGATTCGCGCCGCGGACAACAGCGGTCATGCCTCGATGGACTGCCTGATCATTGCGTTGCTTCAGCACGCGACGGGCCGCTATGACGCGCAATCCGAGCCGCTGCTCGCGGCTCAGGCATCGCGTTACCGCGAAGCGATGGCGCGCGAGTATCCCGAGATCGAAGGCGGCGACCGCATGCTCTACGACGACGAGCCGGCGATCGCGGCGCTGATGCAGCGGATCAACCGCGATTACGGCGCAAGTATGAATCTGCAATTGATCATGCCCAGCATCGACGGTCCCATTCGCTTTCAAGCGTCGCGGCTCGGAACCGATCCCGTCGGCATCGTCATGTTCGGCAATCACTTTCAGGCCGTTCATATGGCGGGCGACATCAGTGAAGAGCACATCGTCGACGAACCTTCGGACACGTCGACATCGTCGAGCGAACAACCGGTCGCCTCGGCGTCGTTGACGCAAGCCACGCTGCCGGCCGACGTCGAACCCGTCAGCAGCCGGCTCGAGGCGTGGTTGTCCGCCATGCCGACCGACCCGCGAACGATCGGCGCGCTCAGGCAGGCAGCGGCATCGACACAACCCATACCGCGCGGCATCGATGCCATGCAGGATTCGACGCTTCGTTCGCCGTCCCTCGACAGGCAGGATTCGTTCGCCGGAACGACGGCCGCCGTCGTCGGAGCCGATTCGCGCCGCTGGACGGTGGCCGGGCGGCGCGTCCGGTTCGATGACGATGCCAAGACGAACGACGGCCCAACCCGGCGCGCCAGATCGAATAAACCGGGACGGGAATGACTCAGCGTCGACGGTGACGAGCGGGCATCGATCGAACGCCGATGCGGCAGTTACTGCGCCGCGAGCCCATGACGAATCGAATAGCGGAACAACTCCGCGTTGTTACTCACGCCGAGTTTCTGCATCAAACGCCGCTTATGCGTGCTGATCGTTTTGGCGCTCAGCGAAAAGGCCTCGGCGATCTCGTTGATGCTGCGCCCGCTCGCGAGCAGACGCAGCACCTCGAATTCCCGATCGGAGAGGATCTCGTGCGGCGGCACGTCGCTCGAATGGCGTTCGAACACCACCGCATCGACGAGCGTCGGATCGATGAAGCGCCCGCCTGTTGCAAGCTTTCGAATGGCCGCCAGCAGCACTTCGGGATCGCTATCCTTCGTGACGTAGCCGCTCGCACCCGCGCGCAAAGCCCTCGAGACGACCTGCGCTTCGTTATGGATGCTCAGAATCAGAATGGGCATGTCCGGATATTCGCCATGAACGCGGCGAATCAGGTCCACGCCGCTGATACCCGGCATCGTGATGTCGAGCATCAGCAAGTCCACCTCACGGCATCGCAGCTTACTGAGCACGTCGGCCCCGCTCGCGGCTTCGTCGACCACCGTCACGTCGGTGGCCGTCGCCATGATCTGTTTCAAGCCGCTGCGGACTACGGCATGATCATCCGCGATCAGAATCTTGATCATCTTCTCTTCCATTCTCGACAGGAATACTGATCGACACGACAGTCCCCGAACCGGGTGCGCTGTCGATCTGCAATGAAGCACCTATGAGCCGTGCACGTTCGCTCATGCCCAGCAGTCCATAGGAATCGCGCGTGCCGGCGGCGGCCGGATCGAAACCGCAGCCATTGTCGCTGACGTTCAGGACGAGCCCACGTGCGTCGCGCATCATCGTGACGTAGACGCGTGTGGCGCGCGCATGACGCGCGATATTCGTCATCGATTCCTGGACGACCCGAAACAGCGCCGTCGCATGCGCGTCGTCGAGCTCGGGCTCGCCGGCATTGAGCACGAGCTGGCATGGGATGCCCGTGCGCTTGCCGAAATCGTCGGCCAGCCATTCGAGTGCCGAAACGAGACCGAAATTCAACGCCGCGGGCCGCAGGTGATTCGCGACATTGCGCACCATCAGAATGGTCTGCTCGACCAGATCGCGCATGCCGTTCACCTTCCCGAGCAGATCGGGCGCGCCACTCAATCGCATTTTGAGCAATGATACGTCCATCTTCAAAGCCGTCAGCAATTGGCCTAGTTCGTCATGAATCTCGAGTGCGATCCGCTTGCGCTCTTCTTCACGTATCGCCTCCATATAGGCGCTCAGTTGACGCAACTGCTCGCGCGATTCGAGCAACGCCTGCTCGATGCGCCTGCGCTCGGTCATGTCGCGTATGCCGATATACATCGCGGGCTCGTCCTGGAACGTCGCGAGCCGGGCCGTCATGGCGCCCCAGAACGTGGTGCCGTCGAGCCGGCGCAGGAGCACGTCTGTGTCGCACGACATCCCCTGGATCCGCGCACGCTCGATGATTCTGCGTCGACCGCTTTCTTCGGCGTAGAGCAGGTTGCAGTCGACATGGCCCTGCTCGGCCTCGCTCACGCCCATCAATTGCCGCCACTGCTCGTTCGCATACAACACGCGCGGTTCGGCGAGCGAGCCGATGCAAAGCGGCACGGGGCTTGCCTCGACGATCTCGCGCAAGCGCGCCTCGCTGACCTTCAGCCGCGCCTGAGCGCGTTCGCGCTCCTCGATTTCGGCGCGCAGATCGTCGTTCGCACGCGCGAGTTGCTCGGTACGGCGCGCCACGCGCAATTCGAGCTCGTCGCGAATGCGCGAAAGCTTGAACTCGGCCTTCTGCCTGACCCTCACCTCCTCCTGCAGTTGCCGGTTCTGCCTCACGAGCGTCATCTGCATTTCGCGCATGGCCAGATGCACGTTCATTCGGGCAACGACTTCGTCGATACGCACGGGCTTGGTCACATAGTCGACACCGCCCGCCATAAAACCTTCGACCATATCCCCCAGGCCATCGGCGACCGTCATGAAGATGACGGGGATATCGCGCGTGGGTACGTCGGCCTTCAATCGCCGGCAGGTATCGAAGCCGTTTATGCCCGGCATGTTGACATCGAGCAGGATCAGCTCGGGCTGGGAGAATCGCGCGCGCTCGATCGCTTCCGCACTGTCGAGCGCGATCAGCACGCGAAAGCCGCGCTCGCCGAGCGCGTCGACCACCACGCCCAGGTTGGCGGGGTTATCGTCGACGATCAGCACGGTCGCGGTGCGCGGCTGGAGATCGGCAAACTGATTCAAGGCGCGCCTCCCGCGTGCAGATGCCGCTCGACGAACGCGAGCAGCGCCTTCGATTGATAGCCGCGCGCAAGCGCGCGCAACGCCGAAGCGAGCGGCGCATAGCGGGTGTCGCGTGCACTCAGCGCATCCGCCCAGCCGCGCACGGCCCGCATATCGCCCATGCGCGCAAGCTCATGCAGCTCGCGCATCGACTCCGCCGGCGGCGTCGGCAGCAGGACGCTCGCGAGTTGCGCGAGATCGAGCGCGCGCCCCGCGGGCTGCGTTGAATAAGTCCACTCGAGTCCCAGCAGCGCCGCCATTTCCGCCTGCAATCGTTCGAAGTCGACCGGCTTCGGTAAAAACACATTGGCACCGGCCGCGAGCGCTTTTTCGACATCCGCGGCCGAGGAGCTGGCCGAGAGCGCCACGATCGGCACACTGCGGTAATCGCGCAATGCGCGCACGCGCTCGATGAATTCGAGCCCACTCATGCCGGGCATCACGATATCGGTCAATATCAGCGAAACAGGGCTCCCGCGCCCTTGCGATTGCATCAGCGCGGCGAGGCCGTCGGCGGCCTTCTCGAAGGCGATCACCTCGAAGCCGAGACTGCCGAGCAGATCGGATACGATCGCGCGGTTGACAGCGATATCGTCGAGCACGAGCACCGTACGGCGCGCCCCGGTATAGCCGGTTGCGACCCGCTCGATTTCGCACGCGATCGCGTGCGTACCCGCCTGGATCGCGGCAGGCAGCTCGAAGCGGAAGACACTGCCTCGGCCGAGTTCGCTCTCGGCGGCGATTTCGCCGCCCATGGCACGCACGAACTGCTGGCTGATCGCGAGCCCGAGCCCCATGCCGCCATCGTGGCCGCTCTTTTGCCGGCCTTGCTCGAACGGCAGGAAAATGCGCTCGAGCTCGTCGGAGCCGACGCCGCAACCCGTGTCGCGCACCTCGAAGGTGGCGCCGCCCGCGGTGCCGCGCCGCACGCGCAGCTCTACCGTCCCATGCGCCGTGAACTTGATCGCGTTCGTCAGCAAGTTCAACAGCACCTGCCGCAAACGGCGTTCGTCCGCGCGTACACCGAAGGGCACATCGGGCTCGATGTGGCAGACGAATCGAAGCCCCTTGTCGGTCGCCTTGACCACGATCACTTCCCTGATCGCGCTGACGGCCTCCGCCAGAGGCACATCCGCGACTTCGACACGCATGCGGCCCGCCTCGATCATCGCGAAGTCGAGCACATCGTGAATCAATGCCAGCAATTGCTCGCCGCAACGCTGAATGACGCCGACGGCCTCGCGCTGCGTCGCGCCGAGCGAGCCGTCGCGGCGAAGAATCTGCGCATAGCCGAGAATGCCGTTCAGCGGCGTGCGCAGTTCGTGACTCATGCTGGCGAGAAACGCGCTCTTGGCGCTGTTCGCGGCTTCGGCCGCGTGCCTTGCCTCGCGCTCGGCCGCGGCGTCGCGCTCGTCGAGATACGCGCCGTAGACGCGCAGCGCCATGGCATTGATGGCCAATACGACGCGATCGAGTTCGTCCGGTATCGTGCGCTTGCCACGCTCGAGTATCAACGGCACCGGCAGCTCGCGATAATCGTAGCGGGCAACGGCCCGGGCGATCGCGGCCAGATGTCGCGTCACGAGCCGGTTGAGCAGCCACGTGATGAAAAGCGCGACGAGAAACGTACTGGCCGCCTGGTTCACGAGAATCAGCGCCGCCGTTCGCGCGAGCGAACGGTAAAGGCCGGCGAGCGTCGCCTCGACGTGCAGCGTGCCGATCTGCCGTTGCACCCCCTCCTGCCCCCTGCGCATGATCGGGTAGTCCCGCGCAAGCGTCGCCGTCGCGCCGACGGAATGGCCGGCCGACACGATCAACGGATCGGCGCCGGCCTCCCGCACCTGGACCGCACTGATGTCGTCGAGCCGAAGCATGCCCTCGAGTTCGAGGTTCAGTTGCGACCGGTCGAGTCGCCACAGCGCTTCGGCGAGGCTGTCGCGGTAGATGCGGTCCACTTCGGAGAGGCGGCCTTGCACGTGCTCGACCCCCAGCCAGTAATCGCGGCACAGCTGCGCGGCGGTCAGCGCGAGCGTGACGACGCAACTGAACACGAATACGATGACGAACAACCGCACGACGACACTGCCGCGCACGCGATCGAGGGGGCGCCACCTGAGAATTGACGCGTTGAGATTCATATCGACTTCAGAAAAACCCTGCCTTCATGCCACCGGCGGCTCACTTGACCATCCAGTATTCCCCCGGGATGTCGCGGTCCGCGTCCGACAAATACCGATTGTCGAGATGGATGACCGTACGGCGGGCCAGTTCGGCGCGTTCGAGCGCGGATCGGATATCGGGCTGCGAATCGAACAGCCGTTTGTATGAACCATCGCGATAGGCCGCGCGCAAGCCGGTCTCGATCGTGTTGGCGAGCGCATCGTCGCGCTTGCTCGTATAGAAAATGAAATCCGAGCGGTAAGCGAGCAACAGATGACGTTCGACGACGAGATCGGGATTGGCTGCCCCACGTGCCGCCAATTCGGTCCACGCTTCGACGACACCGCGCGGGAAGTAATCGATGCGCCCCGCCTCCGTCATCGGAAACAGCGAATCGTACGTCGACGTTTCGATATTCAGGCCCGCATCGCGCAGAATGCCCGTATCGACCCACCCGAACCCCTGCCCGCCCGTCAACGTCTTCAGTTGAGCGAGCGAATCGATCTTGTCGAACTCGGCCTGGCGGTCCTTGCGAATCAGCAGGACACGATAGCCGATCAAGCCGCGATAGATCGGTATGCGCACCGGGCGCAGCATCGCTTCGTCGCGCGCCGACATGCTGACCCACGCCAGATTGATCGAGCGTCCCGCTGCCAGCTCGCGCAATGCCCGCTCGCGCTGCATTACGTCGCTCGAGCGGCGAATCGTGTAATCGGCATGCGCCTCGCGCATCGCAAGATCGAGTACGGCTTTCGCGAACAGCGCGCGCTGATCGTCGATGACCGTGAGCCGCGGATAGACGATGTCGAAGTGCTCGGCGCGCGCAAGGGGCGCGAACAGAGCGGTCAGCACAATCATCGCCGCGGTGACGACAGCGCGACACGAAAGCCGCGTGCCCGGCATCGCCTCGGCATGGCGCCGTAGGCGCGGGAGAAGCGTCTTGGCAGTCCTCAGCGGCACAACGAGACTTTCCGTTCAATATGTGGGACAGATGGAGCGCGCCGGCGACCGTCAGCGGGCCAGAGGCCATGCCGGCATGGACCGGACGACGCTGAGCATCGCACGATTGCCGGGAGTTTGGAAGCAGCCCAAACCCGGTCACCATTGTAAACGTCCTGCCGCCTCGCGGCCGATTCAACGGTCTGACGAAACGTTCGCGCGTCACTGAGCGCTGCGCACTCCGTCGACGGGCTCGACGAAACGCACGCCGCGCGTCGCGCGCAGTGCCGCGACGTCCTTTTCGATGTCGTGGCCTTGGCCGAGCGCGCCCAGCGAGTAGACGCCATCCTCGTTCGGGCCGCCGACGATCTGCAGATTGCGGGGCACGAGCAGCGCCTGGAGTTCGCCGGCAGTCATCGATGCGTCGACGACGAGCCGGATCGATGCCTGCGGCAACAGGGCATCGGGCGATGACAGCGTACGGTAGGCGGCCGGCTGATGGGATACGCCAAGCGCGAGGAACCCACCCGCTTCGAGCAGCACCATGGCGGCCAGACCGCAGGCGACCCAGGCCCAGCGGCTGCGGGCCGCGCCACCGGCCGCGGCGGCAACGTGCGGGGCAGCGGGCTCGTCCCGCGCCTCGACTTTTCGCATCAACCGGTCGAGCCCGCGCTCGACGGGCAGCTCGACGCCGCCGCCCGCATTCATGCCCGCATGCACACGCCGTTGACGAACGAGTTCCTCGCGACAATGGATACACTCGCGCAGATGTTCGTCGACCTCGCGTCGAACGGACTCGGAAGCGGTACCGTTGACGACCCAAGGCAGCAAATCCCACACGCGCAGGTGAGTTCGCTCGCAACCGTTGTCGGTCGATGTATTTTTCACTGGTCTTCCTCGGCAAAACCGGCCAACGCCGGCATGACATTGCGCAACTTGACACGGGCATGGAACATCCGGGCCTTCACCGTACTGACTGGCGAGCCCGTCATGTCGGCGATCTCATCGAGCGAATATCCCATCACGTAAGCCATTTCCATCACGAGGCGCTGCTCGGGCGTGAGCCTCGTCAACCCCTTGTTGAGCCAGTCGATCAACTCGTGATCGACACCGGGCTCGCCCGCCAGCGCCTCATGCTCGCCTTCCAACGATTCGGTGGGCAGCAAGCCTTGTCGCAGCGCCTTGAGCGTCACACGATAGGCGATGCCCATGAGCCAGCTCGAGACGCGCGAGTGCCCCCTGAACTCGTGGGCCTTTTGCCAGACGACGAGGAACGTATCGTTGACGACCTCCTCGATCAGGTCCTCCCGCCGCGTGAAGCGCGCCAGGAAACGAACGAGCCGGCGGTGGTACTCGCGGTAGAGCGAGTCCAGCGCGGCCTTGTCGCGCGTGGCGATGCGCGCCAGCAACGCGACGTCGTCGGCGTCGTTGCTGCGCGAGGCCGCCGCCTTCGGCCGCCCGATCGAAATCTCCACGACCGGCAACATGCAGTTCAGAATCCACCCAGTTCGATATTTCACTGTAGGTACCCGCCAGCATGAAAAAAGTTGCGACGTTTCGAATATCGAAAGCCGATGCAGGCCTCACTTTGCCGTCAACGCTCACAGGATTTAGATCGGGAAAGACGGATTCAGCTGTAGGGATTTTCTGATCAAGACACCCCACGGGCCGCTGGAATCCTTTACGGCCAGCCGTTTCGCGGGGTAAGGAGTTCGGCACGCATACTGTGAAAAGCCGCAAAACGGGCATGAACCTGACGCATCCGAGTTCCCGACAGCCGGCACTAACCGACAACAAGACTTCATTCATGAAGCCGGGCGCGACGGGAGCGCGTCTTACTTGGAGGTGACACCGCAACAACAAGCGAGCGTCTTATAAACGAAACATCTGTCATGAGAGAGCAGTATGTTCACCGTCCGGTCGAACCACGCCGATGCCACATGGCGCAGTGGCGGCGCCGTTACTACACGAAACGCTTCGTCGACGAAGCGCGCTGAAAGGAGGATAAAGTGCGATTCGCTCTTGTAACCGAGGACCCCCAGCTCACGGCCAGCGTGGCCGACTGTTTCGCCGACGAGGCGATTGCGGTCGACCCGTTCAGCGCCGAGCTGCCGCTCTTTCGCGCAATGCGCACGACGGCGTTCGACGTCGTGCTGATCGATGCGAAGAACAATTCAATGCTCGTCAATTCGCTGCTGTCCTGGCGCAATTGCAACGCCGACTTATGCACGCCGGTCATCGTGCTGACGCCATTCTCGAACTGGTCGGCGATGCTGCGATGGATCAATGCCGGCGCAACCGACGTCGCCAGCCGTTTCGATCTCGAGCAAGTGCGGCTGCGTGTGCACGTCGCCCTGAGCCGCCGGACTCAGGAACGCGTCGACGACGTGATTGCCGTGGGGCCCTATACGTTGCGTCGCGACATCGGCACGCTCACGATCGACGGCGAGGAGATTCCGCTGACGCCGCGCGAGTTCGCCATGGCCTGGCTCTTCTTTTCGAGCCCCGGCAAGTTTCTGAGCCGTGCGCAGATTGCAAGCAGCGTCTGGGGTGCCTGTGAGGACGTCGCGGGTCGTTCGATCGAACAGCACGTCTACAAACTGCGCAGGAAGCTGCGGCTCTCGGGCTGCACGGGCGCCAACCTGAAGACGGTCTACGCGCTCGGCTACAAGCTCGATCTCTCGGCGTCCGACGCGCCGGACGAGGAGCCAATACCCACGCCATCCGATTGCAAACCCCCCGCTTCCGGCTCGTCGGAACTGCCTGGCCGCCGTCTGCTGTCGGCCATGAAAGTGGCCGAGTTCTAAGAGCGCGCCTGCCCGCTTTTTTTCCTTCCGCTGTCCGTTGCCGCATCGATCGTCGAAACCGACGATCGATGTTTGCGCATCGGCGCTTGCCGGCACGCTTCATCGCTGCACGTGTATCGGGCCTCGTTCGTTCAGTTCGTTTCGCCGAGGTCCAGTGGAGTTCGCCGCTATCCGCAGGCGGACGGCCGGCAGCCGGGTATCGTCGATTCCGAGCGATGCGCCGTGTCCTTGAGTTCCGAGCCGGAACCCGGGTGGGCGCTTCGTCGCGCGGCGAAACACCCCGCATTGCCGGCAGGCAGTGCGCATCCACCATTCATGACGACGAGGTGACTCATGAGCGTATCGATCGATAATTCATTCGGCTCGGGCATCAATTCACTCGATTTCGCCAGCCCGACGGGCTCGGGCGGCAACAAGGTTCAGCAACTCGAACAAATCCTGGCGGAAGTGCTCCAGATGATCGAGGACCTGCTCCAGCAGGCCATTCAAAAGCAGAACGCGCAAACCGGCATGGATACGAAGGGCGGCGGCGGCAACTCGTCACCCGATGCGGGCGGCGGCGGCGGCGGCGCGCCGTCCGGCGCGGGCGGCCCCTCGGGCGCCGGCGGCGGAGCACCGGGCGGAGGCGGACCCTCGGGCGCAGGCGGCCCGTCGGATGCGGGCGGCCCCTCCGATGCGGGCGGCCCGTCGGATGCCACGGACGGTGGCCAGTCGACGTCGCTCGACTCGATGCTTCAGCAGATTCTCTCGATGCTGCAACAGCTCCAATCGCAAAACGGCCAGTCGGGCAACGGTCAGAACAACGACCAGATGATGCAGATCCTCGGCGAAATCCTGAGCATGCTGAAACAGATGATCGATGGAGCCGGCGGCGCGGGTGGCGGTGGCGGTGGCGGCGCAGGCGGTGGCAGCGGCGCGGGCGGTGCGGGCGGCGGCGGCGATGCCGGCGGCCCGTCGGGCGCGGGCGGTCCCTCCGGTGCCGGCGGTCCTTCCGATGCGGGCGGCCCCTCCGATGCCGGCGGACCCTCGGACGCAGGCGGGGGCAACCAGCCGCAATCGATCGAATCGATGCTTGCCGAAATCACGCAGATGCTCCAGCAACTGCAATCGCAAGGCAGCCAATCGGGCGGCAACGGAAACGGGAACGGAAACGGAAACGGCGGAGGGACGAACCAGGAGCTGCAAATGCTCGGCGAAATCATCCAGATGTTGCAGCAGCAAAAGGCGTCGGGCGCGAGCGGCATCTGATCCCCGCGGAAGAGGCCGGCGCAACGCCGGCTTTTCACATTTCACAGGCACCGTTCGGAAGGATTTGCCATGAGCATTTTTTCGAAAATCAAGCACGGCTTCGAGCATCTGGGGCACGACATCGCGCACGTCGCGAAAGACGTCGGCCACGGGCTCGAAACAGCGGGTAAAGACATCGCCAAAGTCGGCGAAGGCGTGGTCAAGGGCGTGGAGGACGTGGGCAAGGCCATCGGCAAAGACGTCGCGCATGTCGCCGAGCACACGCTGCAGGCAGCGGACGACATGATACATGGCCACATTCAAAAGGCCTTGAATCAAGCGATGCAGGCCACGCAGGACCTCGCCAAGACCGCTTACGACGCCGGCACGGCCGGCGAGCAGGCCACCGTCGATTCGCTCGCTCACATGCACCTGAGCAAGAAGATGGACCACGTGATGGGCAAGGCCGAAAAAGGCATGCAGAAAGTGGGCGAAGGCATCAAGACTGGCGTCGGGATGGTCGGCCAGCAACTCGGGAAAGATGTCAGCACTGTCGGCAAGGACCTCGCGAAGACCGGCGGCGATGTCATTCACGGGCATTGGCAGAAGGCGCTCGACGATACCGTGAAGACCGCGCAGGACGGCTTCAATACGGTGGCCGACGCCAGTACCGCCGTGGGCCAAGCCACCGTCGATTCGCTCGCCAACATGCATTTGAGCAAGGGCATGGACCACGCGATGGGCAAGGTCGAGAAAGGCTACGACACCGTCAAGAACGATGTGAAATCGAGCGTCGATCAGGTCGGGGCCGAGGTGGTCAACGGTACCGAAGGCATGATCAAGGATACCGTTCAGGCCGGCAAGGATGCGGTGCATGGTCATTGGGGCACCGCGTTCGGGGACCTCGGCAAGGCAGGCATGGATGCGATGGAAGTCGCCTCCGATCTGACGCCCGAAGGAGCGATGGCCGCCGTCGGCACGCAAGTGCTGGTCAACGCGCACATCGGCAGCCAACAGCTCGACGAGGCTATCGGCGGTGCGCTCCATGGCAATGTCGCGCAAACGGTGAAAGGTGTCGTCAAGAACGTCTCCGAAATGGAGATCGGCAACCAGGTGCAGGACAAGCTCGGCTCGCTGGAGTCGAAGGTCATGCCCGAAGGCGCTTCGGGCTCCGGCTCGGGCTCGGCCTATGCCGGCGTCGCGGCGGGCGCAGCACTCGGCATCGCCGGCAGCGGCGGATTCTCGATGGGCGGCAAGCGCTCGCATACTTCGTTCGAAGGCGGCGCGGGCGGATCGTCCAAGATGAAATTCAGCGAACGTCTGAGCGCAATGACGGGCCGCGGCGGCGGCAGTTCCGCGCAACGCAACGAAGGCGCTGCCGGGGGACGCGAAACCAAGGAGGAAAAAGAGCAGCGTCGTGCCGATAACGCGCAGAACGCCTCCAGCAACACGGCCAATCAGGCCAACGGCGGCCCGGCCGGCGACAACGGCCAGGAAATGCTCGAGATGTTCCTGCTGCAGGCCGGCATGACGCGGCGCGACGATGCGAAGAAGCGTCGGGCGATGCTGACTGGCGACGCATGAGCGGCGCTCGTTAGCCCTCCCCGCTTCGAGCAGTGCAAAGGACCGGCCCGCCGGTCCTTTTTTATCGATGGCGTTTCGCCGCTGCAACGACAAAGGGACCGGCTCACCGCCCGGTCCCCTGCGCCAACTTGCGTTTTCCTCCCAGCGCTTCGATCTTATCTCGTTGGCAGTCCTAAAGGTGGGCCAGGCTGCCACGAAGGTGTCGTCGGCTGACCGACGGACGTCATCGGCTGACCGACGGAAGCCGTCGGCCCGCATCCCGCATCGCACGGCGCCGCATCGTCGGGCGAGGCCGATACGACGCGCGGCGTGAGCAGAAACAGCCGTTGAAACTTCTGCCCCTGATGATGCTTGAAGCGAAAGAGGCTCCCGATCACGGGAATCTTCGATAGCACGGGCACGCCCGATTCGCTGCGATCGTCCTGATTGACGGTATAGCCGGCGATGAGCAGGCTTTGCCCCTGATCGATCAACGCCTGCGTATCGATCGTGCTCTTGCTCACGACGGGTAGGTTCCCCACGCTCTGTCCTGTCAGATTGCCGTCTTCGATGTGCACGTCGAGCCGGATCTGCGGCTTGCCCTGATCCGAGACGATGCTCGGCAACACCCGCAGCGCCACGCCGGCCGATACGCTGAAGAGACTCCCCGATTCGAAGCCCTGGACCGGCACGTAAAACGTCTGCTTGTTGTCCATGATCGCTTCCATATTGTCGAGCGTGGCCACCTTCGGGCTGGCTGTGATATGGGCGTTGTCCGTTTGCTCCAGCGCGCTGATGCGGCTCAGCAGATACCGCCCGGTACCGCCGATGACGGCCGTCAACACGCCGCCCACCGGCGTCGCGGCCACAGCGGCGCCCGTTGCGGCCGTGGACAGCGACCCGATCGTGCCGGGACTGCCCGGCGCGGGGAATCCTTGCGGATTGACCGAACCCGGGAAACCGGTCTGCGTGTTCTGGCCGTTGCCGGTCTCGATGTCGACATGACCCGAATGCAGGCGCCAATCGACACCGAGCTCCTTCAGCCCCGTCTCGGTGATCTCGATGATGCTCGCGTCGATTTCGAGCACGCCGGGCCGGCGATCGAGCGAAGTGATGAGCTTTTCGAGCGCCGGCATCGCATCGGCGCGAGCGCGCACCAGAATCGCGTTGTTGCG
>Ga0157370_10005998_pt1 | contig 13518 bp, 10 predicted proteins | sample C35metaG_FD_113463 | JGI IMG/M metagenome (GOLD analysis project Ga0157370, IMG submission 113463) | Corn rhizosphere microbial communities from Kellogg Biological Station, Michigan, USA - C3-5 metaG | ecosystem: Host-associated > Plants > Roots > Rhizosphere > Soil | place: USA: Michigan...
CATCGAGAGGCGTGCGGTCCTAGCGGGCCGATGGCGCGCAGGAAGCCCGGACTACAAGATGGCAGTAAAATACCCCGCGTTTCGTAAAAAATTCCCTCTGCTGGTTACCGGCAGCCTATTGGCTTTGCAACCTGTTGCCACGCAATACGTGGTCGCCGCTGAGCAGTATGACTGCGCTGTGTCGGCTACGGGTGGTTGGGCGTGTTCGCCGAAATCGAACACCGCCGTGTTGCCACCTCGCCCGGTGCATAGCGCCGGTGCGGTGAGCTCATTGGCCGGTACTTCGGCCGAGCAAACCAGCACGGTCGCCTCGGGTGAAGCCGTTGCCACTGAGGCCAAGCCTCAGCTGGTGACCCAGAGCAAAGGCAAAGCGTTGAAGTCTCGCAGTGCTGACTACAGTCACCTCGACTGGGTTCCGCGCGACAAGCTCACCGCCGAGCAACTGGCCGAAACCGGCCCGTACTGCTCCGGTGCGTACATCGAGCCGGAACGTCCCGGCATGAACGACAAAACCGCCAAGAAAGATGCGCCGACTTATGTGTCTGCCAAAGCCTCGCGCTATGAGCAGGAACAACAAGTCGCGACCTTGGCCGGTGATGTGGTGATGCGCCAGGGCAGCATGCAGGTGGAGGCCGATGAGGCCAGCCTGCTGCAAGCTGAAAACCGTGGCGAGCTGAACGGCAACGTGCGTCTGCGTGACAAAGGTGCCTTGGTGGTCGGTGACCACGCTCAGTTGCAACTCGATACCGGCGAAGCGCAAATCGACAATGCCGAATACGTGCTGCACAAGTCGAGCGTTCGCGGCAACGCGCTGTATGCCAAGCGCCAGGAAGATTCGATCATCCGCCTCAAGGATGGTACGTACACTCGCTGCGAACCGGGCAGCAACGCCTGGAACCTGAAGGGCAACAACATCACCTTGAACCCGGCGACCGGCTTCGGTACCGCGACCAACGTGACCCTGCGGGTTAAAGACATTCCGATCTTCTACACCCCGTACATCTATTTCCCAATCGACGACCGTCGCCAGTCCGGCTTCCTGCCGCCGAGCATCGGCTCGTCCAGCGACACCGGCCTGATGCTGGTTACGCCGTACTACTTCAACCTGGCGCCTAACTACGACGCCACCTTGTATCCACGCTTCATGTCCGAGCGCGGCGTGTTGATGGAAGGCGAGTTCCGTTACCTCACCGAAAGCAGCGAAGGCCAGGTCAGCGCTGCTTACCTGGATGACGGCGACGACGAGCGCAAGGACGAGCCCAAGTACGAAGATCAACGTTATCTGTACAGCCTGAAAAACCAGACCGGCCTCGATTCGCGTCTGCTGGGCACGGTCGACTACACCAAGATCAGCGACCCGTACTACTTCCAGGATCTGGAAACCGACCTCGACGTTAGCAGCCAGACCTTCGTGAACCAGCAAGGCGCGCTGACGTACCGTGGCGACAGCTTCGATGCCAAGCTGAATATGCATGCGTATCAGCTGGCCACCGTGACCGACGTGACCCCGTACGACCGTCTGCCTCAGGTGACGTTTGACGGCGTTCTGCCGTTCCAACCGGGCGGTGTGAACTTCACCTACAACACCGAGTTTGTCCGCTTCGACCGCGACCTGGACGAGTACAACTACCTCACCGAACAGAGCCCCGATAGCTACTTGCGTGGCCTGACCCGGGCCACTGGCGACCGTATCCATCTGGAGCCAGGCGCCAGCCTGCCGCTGAACTGGAACTGGGGCTACGTCAAACCAACAGTGAAATACCTGTACACCGACTACGACCTGGATCTGGATCAGCGCGGCAAAGACACGCTGGTAGCCGGCCAGAACTACAGCAGCAGCCAGGACCGTGGCGTGCCGTTGTACAGCGTCGACAGCGGCCTGTACTTCGACCGCAACACGACTCTGTTTGGCAATAACTACCGCCAGACCCTCGAGCCGCGCCTGTATTACCTGAACGTGCCGTATCGCGATCAGTCGGACATCCCGATTTTCGACACCAGCGAAACGCCGTTCAGCTATGCCTCGCTGTTCCGTGAAAACCGCTTCTCCAGCAGCGACCGTATTGGCGATGCCAACCAACTGTCGCTGGGCACCAGCAGTAGCTTTATCGAGGAAAACGGCTTCGAGCGCGCCAGCGTTGCGATCGGCCAGACCTTCTACTTCGAAGACCGCAAAGTGCAGTTGCCAGGTATCGAAGCTAAAGACGAAGCCTCGGTGTCGCCGTACGCATTGACCGGTCAATACCGCATCAACCGTGACTGGCGTGTCAGCTCCGACCTGAACTGGGATCCGGACGCCGGCGAAACCCGTTCCGGTAACGTGATGGCGCATTACCAGCCAGAAGCGAACCCCGGCAAAATCGTTAACGCCGGCTACCGCTACCGTAACGACGTCAAACGCTTCAACCCGCAAACCGGGTTATTCGAAGTGGGCGGCGAGGAATACAAGATCGATCAGTCCGACTTCTCGGTTATCTGGCCGGTCGTACCGCAGTGGAGCGCCATCGCCCGCTGGCAGTTCGACTACAACCAGAGCCGTACGCTGGAGGCCTTTGGTGGTTTCGAGTACGACAACTGCTGCTGGAAACTGCGTCTGATCAACCGTTACTGGGTTGAGTACGACGAATTCGACTTGAAACGCGAAGCCAACGGCGACCGCGGGATCTTCCTGCAAATCGTGCTGAAAGGCCTCGGCGGCGTTATCGGCAACAAAGTCGAGAGTTTCCTCGACCAAGGCATCCAAGGTTATCGTCAACGTGAAGACCAAGCTTATTGATTGTCTGCGCCCGCTGCTGCTGGGCGCCATGCTTCTGGGTACCGCGGCACACGCCGACGTGCAGTCCATTGACCGCGTTGTGGCTATCGTCGACAACGACGTAATCATGCAAAGCCAATTGGACGGCCGCCTGCGCGAGGTTCAACAAACCATCGCCAAGCGCGGTGCCGCACTGCCGCCGGAGCACGTACTGAGCCAGCAAGTGCTGGAACGCCTGATCATCGAAAACCTGCAACTGCAGATCGGTGATCGCTCGGGCATCCGCATTACTGACGAAGAACTGAACCAGGCCATCGGCACCATCGCTCAGCGCAACAACATGAGCGTCGAGCAATTCCAGGCGGCGCTGGCGCAGGACGGCTTGTCGTTCAACGAAGCCCGTGAGCAAGTGCGTCGCGAGATGATCATTAGCCGTGTGCGCCAGCGCCGTGTGGCCGAACGCATTCAGGTAACGGATCAGGAAGTGCAGAACTTCCTCGCCTCCGACCTGGGCAAAATGCAGCTTTCGCAGGAATACCACCTGGCCAACATCCTGATTCCGGTGCCGGAAAGCTCCTCGCCGGAAACCATTCAGGCTGCGGACAAACAAGCCAACGCTATCTATCAGCAGCTGAAGCAAGGCGCTGACTTCGCCCAGCTGGCTATTTCCAGCTCCGGCAGTGAAACGGCGCTGGAAGGCGGCGACATGGGCTGGCGTAAAGCCGCTCAATTGCCCTCTCCGTTCGACAACATGGTTGGCGCGCTGGCAGTTGGCGACGTCACCGAGCCAGTGCGCACGCCGGGCGGCTTCATCATCATCAAGCTGTTGGAAAAACGCGGCGGCGACAGCCAGATGCGTGACGAAGTACATGTTCGTCATATCCTGATCAAGCCGAGCGAGATCCGCACCGAAGCTGAAACCCAGCGCCTGGTCGAGCGTCTGTACGACCGCATCCTGGCCGGCGAAGACTTCGGCGAACTGGCGAAAAGCTTCTCTGAAGATCCGGGTTCGGCACTCAACGGCGGCGACCTCAACTGGATTGATCCGAGCACCCTGGTGCCGGAGTTCCAGCGCGTGATGGCCAATACCGCCAGCGGCGAAGTGTCCAAACCGTTCAAGAGCCCTTACGGCTGGCACGTTCTGGAAGTGCTTGGCCGTCGCGCCACGGACAGCAGTGACGAGTTCCGCAAGCAGCAGGCCCTCAACGCTCTGCGCAACCGTAAGTACGACGAAGAGCTGCAAGCCTGGTTGCGCCAGATTCGCGACGAGGCATACGTAGAAGTCAAACTGTGACCCTACCGCGCTTCGCTCTTACTCCCGGCGAGCCGGCCGGCATAGGTCCCGACCTGTGCCTGCTGCTTGCCCAGCACGCCCAGCCTTATCCCCTGATCGCCATCGCCAGCCGCGACCTGCTCACCGAGCGGGCCGCGCAATTAGGCGTGGCGGTTCAGGCGGTGGCGGTCACGCCAGACGCCTGGCCCGACGCCCCCGCACCTGCCGGCACCCTGTACGTATGGGACACGCCGCTACGTAGCACCGTGACCGCCGGCCAGCTCGACTCGCGCAACGCCGCTTATGTACTCGAAACCCTGACGCGTGCCGGTGAAGGCTGCCTGCACGGCGATTTCGCCGGAATGATTACGGCGCCTGTGCACAAAGGTGTGATTAACGAAGCGGGCATCGCGTTCTCTGGCCACACCGAGTTTCTCGCCGACCTCACCCACACCGAACAAGTGGTGATGATGCTCGCGACGCGCGGCCTGCGGGTGGCGCTGGTGACCACGCACTTGCCGCTAAAGGACGTGGCTGCAGCCATTACTCCTGAGCGCCTGGCACGGGTGACGCGCATTCTGCACGCCGATCTGGTGAACAAGTTCGGCATCGCGGCACCCCGAATCCTGGTGTGCGGCCTGAACCCTCATGCGGGCGAAGGCGGTCACCTGGGCCGCGAAGAAATTGAAATCATCGAACCGACGTTGGCATCGCTGCGTACTGAAGGGTTGAACCTTATCGGACCACTGCCGGCCGATACCTTATTCACGCCCAAGCATCTGGACCACTGTGACGCCGTGTTGGCGATGTACCACGACCAGGGACTGCCGGTGTTGAAGTACAAAGGTTTCGGCGCCGCGGTAAACGTTACTCTCGGCCTGCCGATCATTCGCACCTCGGTCGACCACGGCACCGCTCTGGATCTGGCCGGCTCCGGCAAGATCGACACCGGCAGCCTGCAAGTCGCCCTCGAAACGGCCTATCAGATGGCCGAAAGCCGGTAAGCCGGCCTTTCTTTTGCCGCGTCCTGCGCCTTAACTGGCAGACAGGTCGCCCGCCCCACTAGCAGCAGAGCCACTATGACTGAGCACTACCAACATCGCGCCCGTAAGCGCTTCGGCCAGAACTTTCTGCACGATGCCGGGGTTATTCACCGCATTCTGCGCGCCATTCACGCCCGCCCCGGTGAGCGCCTGCTGGAAATCGGTCCGGGTCAGGGCGCGCTGACCGAAGGCCTGTTGTCCAGCGGCGGCACGTTGGATGTTGTAGAGCTGGACCTGGACTTGATCCCGATCCTCAAGAGCAAGTTCGACAGCAACCCCAACTTCAGCCTGCACCAGGGCGACGCGTTGAAGTTTGACTTCACCAGCCTCAACCCGGCCCCCAACAGCCTGCGCGTAGTCGGCAACCTGCCGTACAACATTTCCACGCCGCTGATTTTTCATCTGCTCGACAACGCCAGCCTGATTCGCGATATGCACTTCATGCTGCAAAAGGAAGTCGTAGAGCGCCTGGCCGCGACGCCGGGCGGTGGTGATTGGGGGCGACTGTCGATCATGGTGCAGTACTACTGCGACGTGGAGCACCTGTTCAACGTCGGATCGGGCGCGTTCAACCCGGCGCCAAAGGTGGACTCGGCCATTGTTCGGCTGGTGCCTCACGCCACCCTGCCCCACCCGGCCAAAGATCACCGTTTACTCGAGCGCGTAGTGCGCGAAGCGTTCAACCAGCGCCGCAAAACCTTGCGCAATACGCTTAAAGCCCTGCTCACCAGCGAGGCCATCGAAGCCGCGCAGGTCGACGGCAGCCTGCGTCCCGAGCAGCTCGACCTGGCCGCCTTCGTGCGCCTGGCCGACAAACTGCACGAGCAGACAATTGCCGCGCCCGCGCACTAAACTCGTTATTCAGCAGTTCGCTAACCGAGCCATTCGTATGTCCGATGCCCGTTATCAGATCGACGTCAACGTCGTGACCCGTTACCTCCCGGAGCAATCGCAGCCGGACCAGAACCGTTTTGCTTTTGCATACACCGTGACCATCCGCAACAACGGTGAGCTTCCGGCAAAGTTGCTCTCGCGCCACTGGTTGATCACCGACGGCGACGGCCGCGTGCAAGAAGTGCGCGGCCCAGGCGTTATCGGCCAGCAGCCGACCATTGAGGCCGGTGGCAGCCACACCTACAGCAGCGGCACGCTGATGGCCACACGGGTGGGCAACATGCAGGGCAGCTATCAAATGCAGGCCGAAGACGGCAAGCGCTTCGACGCCATCATCGCGCCGTTCCGCCTGGCCGTGCCGGGGGCTCTGCACTGATGGCGGTGTACGCCGTTGGCGACCTGCAAGGTTGCCTGGATCCGCTGAAATGCCTGCTCGACCGGGTAGCCTTCGACCCCGCCACCGACCGCCTGTGGCTGGTCGGCGATCTGGTCAACCGTGGGCCGCAATCGCTGGAAACCCTGCGTTTCCTCTATGCCATGCGCGAATCGCTGGTGTGCGTGCTGGGCAATCATGACCTGCACTTGCTCGCCGTCGCGAACAACATCGAGCGCATGAAGAAAGGCGACACCCTGAGCGAGATTCTCGAGGCGCCCGACCGCACGGACCTGCTCGACTGGCTGCGCCAGCAAAAACTGCTGCACTACGACGCCGACCGTGACATCGCCATGGTGCACGCCGGCATTCCGCCGCAATGGACGCTCAAGAAAGCCCTGCGCTGCGCTGCCGAAGTCGAAGAGGCGCTGCGCGACGACACGCGTTTCCTGCCCTTTCTGGACGGCATGTACGGCAATGAGCCGGCACGTTGGGACAGCGACCTCAAGGGCGTCACACGCCTGCGGGTGATCACCAACTACTTCACCCGCATGCGCTTTTGCAAAGCCGACGGCACCCTCGACCTGAAAAGCAAAGAGGGCGTTGGCAGCGCGCCGCCGGGGTTCCAGCCCTGGTTTAGCCACAAGCAACGCAAGACGGCCGGGCAGAAAATCATTTTCGGCCACTGGGCTGCCCTCGAAGGGCGCTGCAACGAACCGGGCGTTACCGCGCTGGACACTGGCTGTGTCTGGGGCAATGCCATGACCCTACTCAACGTCGACAGCGGCGAGCGCCACAGCTGCGACTGCAAGGAGACCCCCGTATGAGCGAATTCAAACGCATCCCCCCCGAACAGGCACAGGCACTGCGCGAAAGCGGCGCCGTGGTCGTGGATGTTCGCGATCCGCAAAGCTTCGCCATGGGTCATATCAGTGGCTCGCGCCACCTGGACAATCACTCGCTGCACGATTTCATCACCCAGGCCGACCTCGACGCCCCGTTGATCGTCTCCTGTTACCACGGCAATTCCAGCCAGAGCGCCGCTGCCTACCTGGTCAGCCAAGGCTTTTCCGAGGTCTACAGCCTCGACGGCGGCTTCGAACTGTGGCGCGCCACCTTCCCTGGCGAGATCGCCAGCGAGGCTGAGGAATAATTTTTTTCCGACCCGTCTAGCCCGCGCCCCGTCTGGCTTCTCGCCTTCCTGTAACAAAGACCGACACATCCTTATTGTTTGTCGGTCCTTGACCTCTCCAATTACGAACTATCCTTACCTCAGGCCATCCATACAGGGGAGAGCCGGCACACCGGCTTCCGGGGCTATCGGCAGCGACCTTTAGGTGTTCTGGGGGAATCTCATTTGCTGACTCGTCGGCAGATTGCCAGCACCCGCTCGACCGATCCCGCCCGGCTCGACCATCAAGCGAGGTGACGTCATGAGTATTTTCAGCCACTTCCAGCAACGCTTCGAAGCGACTCGCCAGGAGGAGTACTCCCTTCAGGAGTACCTCGACCTGTGCAAACAGGACAAAAGCGCCTACGCCACAGCGGCCGAGCGCCTACTGATGGCCATAGGCGAGCCGGAACTGATCGACACCTCGCACAACTCCAGGCTGTCGCGAATCTTCTCCAACAAGGTGATTCGTCGATATCCCGCCTTTGAAGATTTTCACGGGATGGAAGAGTGCATCGACCAGATCGTGTCCTACTTCCGCCATGCTGCTCAGGGCCTGGAAGAGAAGAAACAGATCCTTTATCTCCTCGGGCCGGTGGGCGGCGGTAAGTCATCGCTGGCGGAAAAGCTCAAACAGCTGATGGAGAAGGTGCCCTTCTATGCCATCAAAGGCTCGCCGGTGTTCGAGTCGCCACTGGGGCTGTTCAACCCGGCTGAAGACGGCACCATTCTCGAAGAAGACTTCGGCATTCCACGGCGCTACCTCAGCACCATCATGTCGCCGTGGGCCACCAAGCGCCTGGCCGAATTCGGCGGCGACATCAGCCAATTCCGCGTGGTGAAGCTCTACCCGTCCATCCTCAACCAGATCGCGGTGGCGAAAACCGAGCCGGGTGATGACAACAACCAGGATATTTCCGCGCTGGTCGGCAAGGTCGATATTCGCAAGCTAGAAGAATTCCCACAGAACGACGCCGACGCGTACAGCTACTCCGGGGCGCTGTGCCGCGCCAACCAGGGGATGATGGAATTCGTCGAGATGTTCAAGGCGCCGATCAAGGTCTTGCACCCACTGCTCACCGCCACGCAGGAAGGCAACTACAACAGTACCGAAGGGCTCGGCGCCATTCCGTTTATGGGCGTGTTGCTCGCCCACTCCAACGAATCGGAGTGGCACAGCTTCCGCAACAACAAGAACAACGAGGCGTTCATCGACCGGATTTACATCGTCAAGGTGCCGTACTGCCTGCGCGTCAGCGATGAGATCAAGATTTACGACAAGCTGCTGTTCAACAGCTCTCTGGCCAAAGCCCATTGCGCACCGGACACGTTGAAAATGCTGGCGCAGTTCTCGGTGCTGTCGCGCTTGAAAGAGCCGGACAACTCCAACGTCTACTCGAAAATGCGCGTTTACGACGGCGAGAACTTGAAGGACACCGACCCCAAAGCCAAGTCGATTCAGGAGTACCGCGACAGCGCGGGCGTTGACGAAGGCATGAACGGCCTTTCGACCCGCTTCGCCTTCAAGATTCTGTCCAAAGTATTCAACTTCGACCCCCACGAAATTGCCGCCAACCCAGTGCACCTGCTCTATGTGTTGGAGCAGCAGATTGAGCAGGAGCAATTCCCGGCCGAGGTGCGCGAACGCTATCTGCGCTACATCAAGGAATACCTGGCGCCGCGTTACATCGAATTTATCGGCAAAGAAATCCAGACCGCCTACCTCGAGTCCTACAGCGAATACGGTCAAAACATCTTCGATCGCTACGTGCTGTACGCAGATTTCTGGATTCAGGATCAGGAATACCGCGATCCGGAAACCGGCGAGATTCTTAACCGCGTGGCGCTCAACGAAGAGCTGGAGAAAATCGAGAAACCGGCCGGCATCAGCAATCCGAAGGATTTCCGCAACGAGATCGTCAACTTCGTGCTGCGCGCCCGCGCCAACAACAACGGCAAGAATCCGACCTGGCTCAGCTACGAGAAGCTGCGCGTAGTGATCGAGAAGAAAATGTTTTCCAACACCGAAGACCTGCTGCCGGTCATCAGCTTCAACGCCAAGGCCAGCAAGGAGGACCAACAGAAACACAACGATTTTGTCTCGCGGATGGTCGAGCGCGGCTACACCGACAAGCAGGTACGCCTGCTGTCCGAATGGTACCTGCGGGTTCGTAAGTCGCAGTAACCTGCTACGTCGGACTCGTCCGACGTCGTCGCCGCACGGTCTGTTCCAGCAGGCCATATGAGCCGCTCCGGGTCTGCTCGCTACGGTGCTCGCCGTAGCGAGCGCAGCAGGCCTGGGGGTTCTGAGGAGCGTCCATGAGCTATGTGATCGACCGCCGTTTGAACGGCAAGAACAAGAGCACGGTAAACCGTCAGCGTTTCCTGCGACGCTACCGCGACCACATCAAAAAGGCCGTTGAAGAGGCCGTCAGTCGCCGTTCCATTACCGATATGGAGCACGGCGAGCAAATCAGCATTCCCGGCCGCGACATCGACGAACCGTTGCTTCATCACGGTCGCGGCGGCAAGCAAACCCAGGTTCACCCCGGCAATAAGGAGTTCACCGCTGGCGAACGCATCCCCCGCCCGCAGGGCGGCGGCGGTGGCAAAGGCGCGGGGAAAGCGAGCAATTCTGGCGAAGGCATGGACGAGTTTGTCTTCCAGATTACCCAGGAAGAATTCCTCGACTTCATGTTCGAAGACCTTGAGTTGCCGAACTTGGTGAAACGCCAGCTCACCGGCACCGACACGTTTAAAACCGTGCGTGCCGGGGTCAGCAATGAAGGCAATCCGTCGCGCATCAACATCGTGCGCACCTTGCGCTCTGCCCATGCTCGCCGCATTGCGTTGTCCGGCAGCAGCCGCGCAAAACTCCATGCAGCGATTGCCGAGCTTGAACGCCTGAAAGCCGAAGAACCCGATAATTTCGCCGACATTCAGGCCAAAGAAGGGGAAATTGTTTTGCTGCGCGCGCGCATTAAAAAGGTGCCGTTTCTCGACACCTTCGACCTGAAATACAACCTGCTGGTGAAGCAACCGAACCCCAGCTCCAAGGCCGTAATGTTCTGCTTGATGGACGTTTCCGGCTCCATGACGCAGGCAACCAAAGACATCGCCAAGCGCTTTTTCATCCTGCTGTACCTTTTCCTCAAGCGGAACTACGAAAAGATCGAAGTGGTGTTTATCCGCCACCACACCAGCGCCCGCGAAGTGGACGAAGAAGAGTTTTTCTATTCACGCGAAACCGGCGGCACCATCGTTTCCAGCGCCCTCAAGCTGATGCAGGAAGTGATGGAAGAGCGCTACCCCACCAGCGAGTGGAATATCTACGCCGCGCAGGCCTCGGACGGCGACAACTGGAACGACGATTCGCCCATCTGCCGCGACATTCTCATGAAGCAAATCATGCCGCTGGTGCAGTATTTCACGTATGTGGAAATCACCCCGCGCGAGCACCAGGCGTTGTGGTTCGAGTACGAGCAGGTCGGCGAGGCGTTTGCCGACACCTTCGCTCAACAACAACTGGTGTCTGCCGGCGACATTTACCCGGTGTTCCGCGAACTGTTTCAGCGCCGACTCGTTAGCTGAGGTAATGCCATGAGCGCTCGAGAGAAGAAAAGAGGCCAGCCCATTTCCACCGGTTCGGAATGGACCTTCGAGCTGATCCGCGCCTATGACAAAGAGATCGCGCGCATCGCCGAAGGCTATGCGCTGGATACTTACCCAAACCAGATTGAAGTCATCACCGCCGAGCAAATGATGGATGCCTACGCCTCGGTAGGCATGCCGTTGGGCTATCACCACTGGTCCTACGGCAAGCATTTTCTCAGTACGGAGAAATCCTACAGCCGGGGCCAGATGGGCCTCGCGTACGAGATTGTCATCAACTCCGACCCGTGCATCGCCTACCTGATGGAAGAAAACACCATCTGCATGCAGGCGCTCGTCGTGGCGCACGCCTGCTACGGCCACAACAGCTTTTTCAAAGGCAACTACCTGTTCCGCACCTGGACCGACGCCAGCTCGATCATCGATTACCTGGTGTTCGCCAAGCAGTACATCATGCAGTGCGAGGAGCGCTACGGCATCGACGCCGTGGAAGACCTGCTCGACTCCTGCCACGCGCTGATGAACTACGGCGTCGACCGCTACAAACGCCCGTATCCGATTTCCGCCGAGGAAGAGCGCCAACGTCAGAAAGAACGGGAAGAACACCTGCAGCGGCAAATCAACGACCTGTGGCGGACCATTCCCAAAGGGGCCGACAAGGGCAACGACAAAGACGCCGGCCGCTTCCCCGCCGAGCCGCAGGAAAACATCCTGTACTTCTTGGAAAAACACGCGCCGCTGCTCGAACCGTGGCAGCGGGAAGTGGTGCGCATCGTGCGCAAGATCGCCCAGTATTTTTACCCGCAGCGCCAGACTCAGGTCATGAACGAAGGCTGGGCAACGTTCTGGCATTACACGCTGATGAACGATCTCTACGACGAAGGCTTGGTCACCGACGGCTTCATGATGGAGTTCCTGCAGTCGCATACGAGCGTGATCTACCAACCGCCGTTCGACAGCCCGTATTACAGCGGCATCAACCCGTACACCCTGGGCTTTGCGATGTACCGCGACATCCGCCGCATGTGCGAAGAACCCACCGAGGAAGACAAACGCTGGTTCCCGGAAATTGCCGGAAGCGACTGGTTGTCGACGGTGAAATTCGCCATGAAAAGCTTCAAAGACGAGAGCTTTATTCTTCAGTACCTGTCGCCCAAAGTGATTCGCGACCTGAAGCTCTTCAGCATCATGGACGACGACCAAAAAGACGAATTGGTAGTGCCGGCGATTCACGACGAACCGGGTTATCGCATCATTCGTGAAACCCTGGCGGCGCAGTACAACCTGGGCAACCGTGAGCCGAATGTGCAGATTTACAGCATCAATCGCCGCGGCGACCGCTCCCTGACGTTGCGTCACCAGCAGCACGATCGTAAACCGCTAGGCGAATCGACCGAAGAAGTGCTCAAGCATTTGCACCGGCTGTGGGGCTTCGACATTCATTTGGAAACCGTGCGCGGCGACCAAGTGGTGCAGACGCAACACGTGCCGCCACGGGGCGAAACAGAGAACAGCGAATACCCGCGACTGGACCTGGTGATACCGCCGATTTGAACCCCGTCCGTTCGACTGGTTGACCGACGGCAAGCTTGCGTTGAGCATATTGCATCCTTCGCGGAGCTTGCCGTTTATGCCTGTAAAGCCGTTTTTCCTGCGCGTTTTGTTCCTCAGCCTGCTGCTTGCCGGCTGCTCCAGCCCGTCGCCGCAAGTACTGGTAGTGCAAACCGCCACGCCATCCTTGGGCCAGCGCCACACCTTTGAAATGCTGCCGCCCAGCACCAGCCCCGACGGCCAACTACCGCCCACCCGCGATTACGCCCAGGTGCGCGCGAATCTGCGCCAGGGCCTGCTAAACCGTGGCTATGTCGAGGCCAAGAAAGCGGAGGTGCGCGTCGCTTACACCCTGACGCTGAATGAAGCCCCGTTGGAATTTCGCGTCGATACGCCGCCCCCGAACCCCCTCGGCAGCTACCTCGCCGTGCACCGTTTTCAAGATGAGTCCATCACCCTGCGATTGCGCGTGAGCGACCGAGCCAACAAAACCCTCTGGCAGGGTTTGATAACCACCAGCCTGAGTCCCTCATGGCAGCGTGAAGAATTGCTGCGTGCCGCCGTGGTTGCCCTGATGCAGCAAATTCCCGTCAGCCGCTGAGCCTGGCCATTAGCGGCGCAGCAGGTATCCTGTGGCGCTAACGGAGGGTTTTCCATGCAGATTTACAAGGTCGGCGGTGCCGTGCGTGATCGCCTGCTGGGCCGCGATGTCACCGATATCGATTGGCTGGTGGTTGGCGCGAGCGCAGAAGAGATGCTCGCAGAAGGCTTCCGCCCCGTCGGAGAAGACTTCCCAGTCTTTCTTCATCCGCGCACCCAAGAGGAATACGCCCTTGCCCGCACCGA
>Ga0157370_10006000_pt1 | contig 13516 bp, 10 predicted proteins | sample C35metaG_FD_113463 | JGI IMG/M metagenome (GOLD analysis project Ga0157370, IMG submission 113463) | Corn rhizosphere microbial communities from Kellogg Biological Station, Michigan, USA - C3-5 metaG | ecosystem: Host-associated > Plants > Roots > Rhizosphere > Soil | place: USA: Michigan...
GCGCGCAGCATCGGCAAGGCCAGGTCGACCGCGATCACCTCGGCCTTGGGATAGCGCTGCCTGAGCAGGGCACTGCCGCGACCGGTGCCGGCGCCGACGTCGAGTACGCGTTGCGGCGTGTCCTGATAGAAGCCGAGGCGTTCCAGCAGATGCGTCTGCACCTCGCGCTGCAGGGCGTCGTGCCGTTCGTAGGTGGCCGCCGCGTCGCCGAAATGACGACGCACCAGGCCGCGGTCGAGGTGGAAATCACTCATCGGAAAGACTCAGTGCGGCGGGTCGGCCGGGTTGCCGTGCAAACAGGGGCTGCAGCGCCCGCACCAGTGCCTCGACGTGGCCGAAGAACGGGGCGTGCCCCGCCTGGGCGATCTCGTGGTAATCGCCGCCGCACCGGCTGGCCGACCAGGCCATCGCCTGCGGTGGCACCAGCCGGTCGCGGCGACCGGCGATCCACGTGCTCGGTACGCCGAGGTCGGGCAGGGCGGCGCGGCGGTCGCCGTCTTCGAGAATGCGGATGCCTTCCTGCAGCACGCGCAGATCCGGCTCGCCGCGGGCGAACACCAGTTCGCGCAGGCGGCGCAGCTCGGCGCGCGGATCGGCGCTGCCCATCGCTTCCAGTGCCAGGAAACGTTCCAGCGTGGCGTGGTAGTCGGTTTCCAGCTCGCTGGCCAACTGGTGCACCAATACCGCATCGCTGCCATGCGGCCAACTGGCGTCGCGCACGAACTTCGGTGTGGCGCACAGCATGGCCAAGCCATGCACCTGCTGCGGCATGTCCAGCGCCGCGGTGAGCGCGATCAACCCGCCCAGCGACCAGCCCAGCCAGATCGCAGGTGGCGTGACTGCGGCGATCGCCAGGGCGCAGGCGCGCGGTTCCAGCGGCAGGCCGCAATCGCGCGAATGGCCGTGTCCGGGCAGGTCGACCACGTGCATCGTGCATTGGTCTTCCAGCGCCTCGACCAGCGGTGCCAGCACACCGCCGTGCATCGCCCAGCCGTGCAGCATGACCAGCGGCGTGGGTCCGTGGCCCGCCCTTTCGATATGAAGCGTCATGTCCCGCCCATGTTCAACAACGCGCTTGTTGCCTTTGCCTCCTCTCCCCTGTGGGGAGAGGATTGAGGTGAGGGGCGGGTGCTCGCGGAAGAGTCGATCGAAGCCTGCTCCGATGCAACTTCGTCGCAAGCGTGTCCCCTCACCCCAGCTCTCTCCCCACGGGGGAGAGGGAGCAAATTCGAGTTCACCGTGCCACGCCCGTCGAACACGAAGCATTCGCCCTGCCAGTGCGCCGCGTCAGTCTGCTCCAGGTATCTAAGGATGCCGCCATCGAGCTGGTAGACGTGCTGCATGCCCAGACCCTGCATGTGCAGCGCGGCCTTCTCGCAGCGGATGCCGCCGGTGCAGTACGAAACGATGGTCTTGCCGTCGTAGCGCGCACGGTCGGCGGCGATCGTGGCGGGGAACTCGGTGAAGCTGGCGAGGCGGTAGTCGACCGCCTGCGCGAACTTGCCGAGATCCGTTTCGTAATCGTTGCGCGTGTCCAGCAGCACGACCTCGCGACCATCGTCGTCGTGGCCCCGCTCGAGCCAGCGTCGCAGGGTGGCGGCGTCCACGGCCGGGGCGCGACCGCTTTCGGGGCGGATCGCGGGCCGGCGCATGGTGATGATCTCGCGCTTGATGCGTACCCGCATGCGGCCAAACGGCACGCTGTCGGACGGCGATTCCTTCGGCACGATGTCGGCAAAGCGGGCGTCGCCGTGCAGCTGGGGCATGAAGCCGTCGATCTGTTCGCGGGTGCCGGCGAGGAACAGGTTGATGCCCTCGGGCGCCAGCAGGATCGTGCCCTTCAACGCCAGCGCCTCGCAGCGCGCGAGCAGCTGTTCGCGCAGCGCCGGAAGATCGTCCAGGCTGATGAATTTGTAGGCGGAGATATTGACGATCGACATGCGGGGTTTCGCGGCAGCAAGCGGGCCATTATACGTGCCGGCCCAGGTTCAACTGGAGTGGCGTGGCCAGTGCAGATTTTCCAGCGCGCCCAGCAGCTGATCGACATGGGCTGTCTCGTGCGCTGCCGACAGCGTGATGCGCAGCCGCGCCTGTCCGGCGGGAACGGTGGGCGCGCGGATCGCGGTGACCAGCAGGCCATGCTGCTCCAGCGCCTGCGCGGCAGCGAGCGTGGCCGCGGCGCTGCCCAGCAACAGTGGCTGGATCGCGCTGCTCGATGCCAGCAGCGGCAGGCCGAGTTCACCGGCGCCGCGACGGAAGCGCGTGATCAGCGCGGCAAGTTTGGCGCGGCGCCAGGTCTCGGTTTGCGCCAGTTGCACGGCCTCCAGCGTGGCGGCGGCCAGCGCGGGCGGCATCGCGGTGCTGTAGATATACGGTCGCGCGAATTGCAGCAGGCCTTCGATCAGCGCGGCCGATCCGGCGACAAAGGCGCCAGCGCAACCCAGCGCCTTGCCCAGCGTGGCCATCAGCACGGGCACCTGGTGCTGCCCCAGTCCGGCGGCGTTGACGGTGCCGGAGCCGTGTGGGCCCAGCACACCGAGGCCATGTGCGTCGTCGACCATCAGCGTGGCCTGCGCATCCATGCACAGCGTTGCCAGTTCACGCAGAGGCGCCACGTCGCCATCCATGCTGAATACGCCGTCCGTCGCCAGCAGCGCGACGGCATCGGGGCGGGCATCAAGCTGCCGTCTGGCGGCAACTGCGTCGGCATGCGGATAGCGCTTCAGCTCGGCGCCGCTGAGCTTTGCTCCGTCGAGCAGGCAGGCGTGATTGAGCTTGTCCTGCACGCACACATCGCCGCGGCCCAGCAGCGCCTGCAGCACGCCGAGATTCGCCATGTAGCCGGTCGAGAACAGCAGTGCACGCTCGCGTCCGGTCCACGCCGCCAGTGCTTCTTCCAGTTCGGCATGCTCGGCGCGGTGGCCGCAGATCAGGTGTGCCGATGCGCTACCCACGCCTTCCTCCTGCGCGGCGCGGATGAGCGCGTCGATCAGCTGCGGATGCCGAGCCAGGCCGAGATAGTCATTGCTGCAGAACGACAGCAAGCGCCGGCCACCGATCTCCAGCCAGGGGCCGTCCGCATGCTCGACCGTGCGCAACCGGCGCAGCAGCTGGGCGCGCTCGCGTTCGGCCGTGCTGGCGGCAAGGCGTTGCAGCAGATCGGGTCGGCTCATGGGTCGCTAATCTACGCCAGCCCGGCAAAAAAACATGTTGCATCGATGACGTCATGCAAGCAGAAAGGAAAGATCCGCGAGGCACGGCTGGGCGACGTGGCTCGCGACTTCCCGCTTCGCCAGCCATCGGCACGCGGCCGCACCGACGGGCCGCTACGCCACCGCACTGCAGCCGCACGCCTGGCCGCAGCCGTTCCGCTCCATGGCGTGGGATTCGGCCGCCATGATATCGGCGTGCACGGTGCCGGATGTCTCGCTCACTTCCATCGGATGCAGGTCGAGCCGGCGGAACAGCGCACGGTCGGCCTCGACGTCGGGGTTGCCGGTGGTCAGCAGCTTCTCGCCGTAGAAAATGGAGCCGGCGCCGGCGTAAAAGCACAGCGCCTGCACCGCGTCGTCCATTTGCTGGCGACCGGCGGACAACCGCACGGTCGAGAATGGCATCAGCAGACGGGCTACGGCGATCGTGCGCACGAACTCGAACGGATCGAGCTTCTCCGCGTTGGCCAGCGGCGTGCCCGGCACCGGCACCAGCTGGTTGATCGGCACCGACTGCGGGTGTGCCGGCAGGTTGGCCAGCGCCTGTAGCAGGCCGGCGCGCTGCTCGCGCGTCTCGCCCATGCCGACGATGCCGCCGCAGCAGGTCTTGAGGCCGGCGTCGCGCACCTGCTCCAGGGTTTCCAGGCGATCCCGGTATTCGCGGGTGTGGATGATCTCGCCGTAGAACTCCGGCGCGCTGTCGATATTGTGGTTGTAGTAGTCCAGCCCGGCATCCTTCAGCGCCTGCGCGTGGCCGTCGCCGAGCAGGCCCAGGGTGGCGCAGGTTTCCAGGCCCAGGTCCTTCACTGCGCGGACGATGGCGGCCACCTTCGGAATATCGCGATCCTTCGGTCCGCGCCACGCCGCGCCCATGCAGAAGCGGCTCGCGCCGGCGGCCCTGGCGGCGCGTGCGCGCTCCAGCACGTCGTCGACTTCCATCAGCTTTTGCGCCTGCACGCCGGTGTCGTAGCGCGCCGCTTGCGGGCAATAGGCGCAGTCTTCGGGGCAGCCGCCGGTCTTGATCGACAGCAGGGTGGATACCTGCACCGCATTCGGATCGTGGTGCGTGCGGTGCACTTCGTGTGCCCGGTGCAGCAATTCGTTGAACGGCAGGTCGAACAGCGCTCGCACCTCGTCGCGGCTCCAGTCGTGGCGGGTGGTGTCGTCGACCATGGATTGCCTGCTCCGTTGAATGAAGCCGAAAGTGTGGAAGTCGACTTGCGGCGTGTCAACTCAAGAAACGCACATCGAGTTGACAGAGGCGCGGTGACCGCGATCCCGTTACGATCGAAACTCGGCTGCCGGCGGAGCTGGGATGGCGATGAACAACAAGGAGGTCTTGCGGCGAGCCTGGTTCGGCCTGCACCGTTTCGTGCTGCCCTTGCGCTGCCTGCTGTGTGGCGCCGCAGGGACGAACGGCATCGACCTGTGTGGCGACTGTGCGGCCGAGCTGCCGCGCAACCGCAGCTGCTGCGCGCGTTGCGCCCTGCCGCTGGCCACGCTGGCGGCACGGTGCGGCGAATGCCAGCGCCACGAGCCGCCGTGGGACGCGGCCTGGGCGCCATTCCGCTATGGCTGGCCACTGGATCGGCTGGAGTCGCGCTACAAGTTTTCCGGCGACCTCGCCGCCGGCCGGGTGCTGTCCTCGATGTGGCGGCGCGAGTCCTGCCCGGTCGACCTGCCGGACGTGCTGCTGTGCGTGCCGCTGCATCGCAGCCGCTTGCGCCAGCGCGGCTACAACCAGGCGTTGGAGCTGGTCCGACCGCTGGCGCACGCGCTGCACGTGCCGTTGCGTCATGACGTGCTGCAACGACGGCGCCGCACCGATGCGCAGACCGAACTCGACGCGGTAAGCCGCCGCCGCAACGTGCGTGGTGTCTTCGCCCTGCGCGAGGGCCTGGTTCTGCCCGCGCACGTGGCGATCCTCGACGACGTGATGACCACGGGCGCCACCCTCGCCGAGTGCGCTCGCGTACTCAAGCGCGCCGGCGTGGCTCGCGTGGATGTCTGGGCGCTGGCGCGGGCGCCGTCGCCGCGCGGGTGAGCGGCGTTACGCGGGCTGGCCTTCGAGGCCTTCGAGAAAACGGCTGACACGCAACGACAGGCGGCCCAGCACGGTGAAGTGGTCGGGATGAAGATGGCCGTTGTTCTGCTCGATCTGCAGCAGGTCGAATCCCGTCAGCGCGGCCTGCTGGAAGTCTTCGTAAATTGCAATCGCTTCGACAACGGTGGCCTGATGCGCTTTCGGCACGTCGTCGAGAGTGTGGCGGCGTACCTTGCGGTTGTCGTAGTAGCGGGCTGCCCCGGGCAGGGCGATCGACCATGCCTGCTCCAGTGCCGCGAACGCCTGGTCGTCGACCGACTCGTGGAAAATCGCGTGCACATGGGGGAGGTTGCGCAGCGCGCGGATATACAGTGCAAGCACCTCGAAGAACGTCCGCAGCACGTCGACATGGCTTGCCATCTCGCCACCGTTGAATTGAGCCAGGTCGCGCGTGGACATCAGCACGTCCAACGGGTTGCGGAAGGTGAACACATAACGGGAGCGGTAAAAATGCCGGGACTGGAAGGCGTGCACCTTCTCCACTTCTGCGTGGGCGCTACCGGGGGTGATGACGATCTTCGAGCCGACATAGCGATGGAGCGTCGCCATGTGCGCGAGGTACTCATGCCAGCTGGCGTCGCCTTCGAACAACAACGGGCAGTAGCTGCTCTTGGTCTCCTGGTTGCCCCAGGCCCGATGCTTGCTGTTGTAGCGCTCGGCGAAATCCGTGCTGCCGGGATCGCGGTGGAAGGCCGGCTCGCCAAACAGGAAAATGTCGGGCGAGTCGTTCAGCGCGTTTTGCAGGACCGTGGTGCCGGTGCGCGCGGCGCCGATGATGAAGAGCCCTTGTGCTGCGACGGAGCGGGGCACCGCGATATGGCCGGGTGGCAAGGGAGCGGGCTGGTCGAGCGGCACCGCCTTGCCGACGAGGCTGTCCGGAAGAGGTATCCCGCGAAAGCGACCGAATATCCTGGCAAGGGTTGACGACATGTCCTGGATTTCCACAGGGAGCGTGGGTGATGGGTGCAGTGGATGGTAGTCCGCAAGGTGACGTCTGATGCTCTCCACGCACGGAAACGGGCGTGCTTTGCTCAGTGCCGTTTCGTTGTCGGGGTCAGCTCCAGGCGGGTGAGCGCAAGGCCAAGCCGCCTGTTGTCACTGCTTTTGCCAAGCGCCAACGGTGACGTGGGGTGAGGCACGGCAATGCGCAGACTGTCGATGCCCGGCGGGTTGTGGAACCGAAGAGTAATCGTCTGCGCCAAGTCCCCGAGGGTAAACGTCTGAGTTTCCGCACCGAGCGTCAGGGTGAATGGCTTGCCCGCATTGGGGCCATACGCGGCAGCGGTCAGTCGTACCTGGACTGACGGCGGCAACGGCCGGGTGAATTGCAGCCGCACTTCGTCGGCGTCGGACCAGCGACCGAAATCTTCGATTCCCGAAAGTCCGCGCGTGGCGGCAAGATCCGGGTTGTTGCGGCTGAAGTCGATCTGCAGCGGTATCTGCAGTTGGTACAGGGAGAAGCCGCCAAAATGTTGCGCGGATGAAGCGGCGGCCAGCATCGCATGCGCGCCGATCACCAGCGCCCAGCGCTTGCCTGGCGGCAGCTCGCCCGCATCGATGGCCTGGCCTGGTGGTAGCGGAACAATGGTGGTATCGGCCGCATCCAGCTGGAACTCTGCCTGGGCCAGCTTGAAGATGTCGTCGCCAAAGATCACCACGCCCGAGCGCTGCGGCGACAGCAGCGCATGCGCGGTACGCGCCGCCGTGTCGTAAGTATCCGGAACCCGCCGCTGTGTCGCTTCGCTGGCGACAAAGTGCGCGGCGCCGAGCGCAAACACCGGCACAAAAAGCCATGCATACAGGGCGGTGCCAAGACGGTGGCTGATCGCCCACATCCCCATGATGCCCAGCCCCATGGCGCCGAGCACGTGGAAGAAGTGCCGGTCGACCACTGCGCCATACAACTCGGGCGAATCGATGCGGTTGGGTGCGAATCCACGAAAGTGGTAGTACAGGGCAAAGACATACAGCCCACCAATGATCAGTATGGCGACGGCATGTTGCAGGGCGTGGATCCGGGTCGGCTTCGTGTCGTCACGAATCCATGCGCCGGCCACCAGATAAAGCAGTGGCAGCGCAAAGTCGTAATAGCGCATGTGCAAGCGCCGCAGGGCCTCCAGTGGATTGCCATCGGGCACGTTGGCCGTGAAATAGACCGTCACCGCCACCAGGGCCGCGAGCATGGCGAGGCTGAACATCATCAACCGCTGCCGCTCGATCTGCACCGGATCACCGTCTCCACCGGGAATACGGCGAAGCTGCAACAGGCAGGCCAGCGGTACGGCATACAGCAGGACGAGTGCGAGACCGTGGCCGAACAACGATCGGGCGCCGTAGTGAAGCAGCGATCTCAGGTCGGGATGACGGAAGCTGCTATCGGCCTGCGCGGAATAAAACCCGCCCAGCAGATCCAGGCCATGACGGCCAGCGATCAGATAGCCGACGCCCAGCCGCACGGCGAAGAACGCCGCCACCGCCAGGACCGTGCACTGCAAGGTCGCGCGCAGCACCCATCGACCACGGGTCAGCAGCATCGTCGCCAGCAGATAGCCGGCGTAGCCGGCCAGCAGGAACACTGCGTGCAGTTTCACCAAACAGATTGCACCGAGCAAGGCGCCGACGATCAGACCGTGGCGGGTCGATGCCTGGGGCGCGACCGCCAGCACCAGCCATGCAAACACCCAGAACAGGAAAAAATACATCGCCTCCGGCATGAAGAACGCGGTGTAGGTCGATACCGGTCCGAGCAGGCTGGCCAGCGTCAACAGCAGCGCGAGACCCGCCTGCATGTAGCGGCGCGCCAGCATGAAGATGAAAGGCGCCCCCGCCACGAAGAAGGCGGCATTGAGCACGCGTACGCAGCCCATGAAGTCGGGACCGCACATGTTGCTGCTTCGGTAGATCAGGAAATAGAGGAATGAGGGCAACTGGGCCTGCGACAGGGGCAGCAGTCGCGTGTACAAGCTGTAGCTCCACTCATCACCCAACACCGATGGGCCGAGCCCGCTGTTGCGGAAGACCAGGAACAGGAAGATCGCCACCATCGCCGCCAACAGGGCGCGTGCGACAGTTTGGCGCTCGGGGTTGCTCACTGGCATGGGGGAGAGATCCGGGCAAGGAATAAAGCCCCCGAGGGGCGAGGTCACTGGAAAATATCACGTCGGTCGTGCTGCACCCGATGGTTCCGACCGCAATCCATGGGTCATGCGGGGTCGACACTCAGCGCACGGCCAGCGCCAGCACGATGCCGACCCACAGCGTCAGCCCCAGCCAGTTGTTGTGGCGGAACGCGGTCAGGCAGGCTTCGCGGGCGCGCGCCCGGATCAGCCACAGTTGGTAGCCGAACAGCCCGGCGGCGACCAGCAGCGCAAGCCAGTACGGCCAGCCCAGATGCGCGCGCTGGCCGACGAACAGCATCGCCAGCAGGAAGGTGCCCATCAGCATGCCGAGGATCGGCAGGTCGGCATCGCCGAACAGGATCGCGGTGGATTTCGCGCCGGCCTTGAGGTCGTCCTCGCGATCGACCATGGCGTACTCGGTATCGTAGATCGTCGACCACAGGATGTTGCCGATGAACAGCAGCCAGCCCAGCGGCGGCACGGTGTTCGTCACCGCCGCGAACGCCATCGGAATCGACCAGCCGAACGCCGCGCCCAGCACCACCTGCGGCAGGTGCGTGTAGCGTTTGCTGAACGGATACAGCGCCGCCAGCGCGGCGCCGGCGAACGAAAGTTCGATGGTCAGCCGGTTGGTGAACAGCACCAGCACGAAGGCGAACATCAGCAACGCGGCGAACACGAGCAGCGCCTCGCGCGGCGTCACGCGCCCGCTGGCAATCGGACGTCCGGCCGTGCGCGCCACCTGCGGATCGAGCTTGCGGTCGGCATAGTCGTTGATCGCGCAGCCCGCAGCCCGCATCGCGAACACGCCGAGGGTAAAGATGATCAACAGCTTCCACGGCGGGAAATCGCCGGTGGCCAGCCACAGCGCCCACCAGGTCGGCCACAACAGCAGCAACGCGCCGATCGGCCGGTCCATCCGGGTCAGCACCAGGTAGTCCAGCGCCTTCTCGCGCTGACGCGGCGGCAGTTTCTTCAGCAGCCCGTTCAACACGCGCGTGGCGCGCGTCGAGCTGTCCGCCGGCTGCCGCCCCCCGGGTTTGGCGGCAGGCTTTGCCGCGCCCGGCCGGGGCCGGGCATCGGGCACGAGCGCGGTGGTCTTGCGGGGTTTGCGTTTGCGCGGAGTCTGGGCCATCGGCCGAGTTTAGCGTGCGCGCCCCGCCTCCAGCGCGTACCCGGTCACTGGACTGAGGGTGCGATTCAACGCACGCGGAGATAGGCCCGCAAGGCCAGGTCGCCGTTGGCGCCGGGGACGGCCAGCAGTTGATCCAGCGTGGCCAGCTGGCGGCTGCACGCGGCCGCCCAGTGCGCTTCGTCGAGGAGTTCGCCGTGCGCTGTCCAGCGCTCCGCCTGATGCCGGCGCAAGGCGTCGCCCAGGCTCGCACGCCACGCCGGTGTCGGCAGTCGAACCGTGCCCTGGCCGGAGAACAGCGCGAAGTAGCCGGAACCCACGGCGTCCCTGAAGGCACCGCCATGGCTGCCCAGCGCGATGGCGATGCCGCTGGCGTAGCGGCCGCAGGCGGATGGCGAGAGTTGCCGGCGCAACATCTCCAGCGTCTGCTGCTCGCTCACGGCGTAGCGGCGCACGTCCTGCGCCGAGGCGACTTCGAGTTGACGCGCGCGCGCGGCGTCGATGGCGTGCCAGAAGTTGTTGTTGTAGCGCGCCGCCGCGGTTGGCTGCGGGCGAACCGGTACGGCAAGGTCGCTTTGCAGCCATTGCTGGTAGATGGCCGGCTGCACCAGGGCGATCCGGTCGAACGCCTCGGCCAGCGTGCGCCCGTGCGGATCGTGGCGCAGCGCCTGCAGGAACTGCTCGCTGCGCCAGCCGTCGGCTTGCCAGCGTCGTCCGTTGGCGTCGACCGCGGTGATGATGTGGTTGTCGAACAGTTCCGCGCGATCCGGGACATAGACATCGTTGCCCTGCCTGGCGAACGCTAGCCGGACAAAATCCGGGGTGGCGCCGAGCTCGTTCAGCTCGCGCTTGAAGCGGTCCTGCTGTTCGGTCACGTAGTCGACCGAGCGGGCGGTGGCGAGCAGCGAACGCATCTGGTGGAAGCCGAACCAGGCCTGCGGCGTGGCCAGGCGCTGTACCGCGCCAATGAAGGCCAGCGTGCAGGCGCTGGCGCAGATGCCATCGGCCTCCACCGCGATGTCCGGGTGGGCATGCAGGAAATCGTGCAGTTCCACACCCTCGTTCACGCTGCCGCCGCGGCTGGCGATGCGCAGGAGATGGATGCCGGCATGACCGGCGAAGGCCTGCTCGACCTGGTCGGTGAAACCCACGCCCATGGTGCCGCTGGCGTCGATGGCGCGGCCATCCGCCGCCACCCGGATGTGGAAGTCGTTCCAGCCCTGCTGCTCGCTGGATGCATGCAGCATGTCGGCCAGCACCCGGGCATTCGTGCGCATGCCGACGCAGCTGCCCACGCAGCCGACGACCACCATGATCCGCGCCACCACGCCCCAGCCGCTGCCGCTGCGACCCGCGGCGCGCCAGACACCGACGTACTGCCACACGGCGATCCCCAGGCAGAGCAGTACGGCGGTCGTCGTGGCCGCGATTGCCCAGGTCAGCGGATGGCGCTGCCAGTCGAGCGTGCCCAGCCCGGCGAGCAGTCCGCGTGCGATGAGGGTCACCAGTACCAGGTTGACCCAGTAGCTCACCGCCAGTGGCAGATCGCCGTGCCAGTGGGCGGACAGGAAGTTGCGCCGTTTCGGCGGTTTGGCGGCGACGGGCGGATGCGGAGGCAGCGGCGGCGGCGCGTTGGGGAGGGCCGGTGGTTCGACTGGCGGGAACCTTGCCGCCGCAAGGCCCTCGCCCGCATAGGCGCGGCCGTCGTCGTCGGGATGCATCGATATGGATTCCGTCGGTCGCGCGCAAAACCAGGTTGCGCCGCGGCGGATCACTCCCCCATGGCGTGACCGCGCACCCTTTTTAGCAGGGCGACCGGCGGCTGCGCCAGTCCCGTGCTGCTAGGGCTTCTGAGCTGCCGGCGAGCGCTCGAAACTGCCGGCGAAACCGGGGAAGACCACCGGGCTTTCGTAACCATCGGCGGACACGGCCGAGACTCCGAAGAACCAGTCATCGATCACCACGTCGTCCAGGACGGCGTGGTCGACGTCGCCGACCGCGCGCGCATGCTGCCATTGCGGTGCGGTGGTGTCGCGCCAGTGCACCCGGTAGCCGGCGGCGCCCGGCACCTTGTTCCAGTGCACGGTCGTGTCGGTGGCCAGCGCGCCCTCGGTCGCGACGCCGCCGGGCGGCGCCGGCGCGCGGCTCAGGCTTGCCATGGTGATGGCGTTCAGCGCGGTGACCCGGGCCAGGTAACGGAAGTCGATGCCGTCGATGGTGTCGCCGTAGCGGATGCCGTGTTCGGTGCGCAGGTCCTGGTGTTGCCGCGTGTAGTTCTCATGGGCCTCGGTGACGCGCACGGCCGGGTAGCCCTCCTGCAGGAACGGCACCTGGTCGCCGCCGCGGCCGAAGCGGTCGGTGCGGTAGATCATGTGCACGCGGAAATCGGGCAGGTAATTGTCCGCGAGGTGGTCGATATAACGGGCCAGGTTGCGCGAGGGCGAGTCCACTTCGCCGCCGTGGTAGCGACGGTAGTCGGCCTGCGCCGGGGTCTCGTTGGTCTTGGTGCCCTCGGAAAACACGCGCACGGTGGTGTTGTCGATCGCGCCATTCTGGCCATGGCTGTTGCCGACGATGTCGTTGTTGAGCTCGGCTTCGACCTTCCAGCCGTGGGCCGCGGCGTATTCGGCCAATACCTTGCCGCCGTAGAGTCCCTGCTCCTCGCCGGACAGCGCGGCGAACACCAGGGTCGCGCCGTTGTCCTGCTTCGACAGCAGCCGCGAAGCCTCGATCAAGGCGGCCACGCCGGAGGCATCGTCGTTCGCGCCGGGCGCATCGCTGGTGCTGTTCATCACGTCGGTGACGCGCGAATCGAGGTGGCCGGTCATCACGATCACGCGCTGCGGGTCGGTGCTGCCGCGCTTGATCGCCACCACGTCCATCACCTCGGTCGGCGTGGGCAGGCGCTTGCCGGTAAATGTCTGCGCGGGCGTGATCACCTCGATGCAACCCCCGCAATCTTTCGAGATCGCCTCGAAGCGCGACTTCACCCAGCGCCGTGCGGCACCGATGCCGCGGCTGTCGGATTTCGTGTCGGACATGGTGTGGCGGGTGCCGAAGCCGATCAGGCGGGTGATCGTCATGCGCAGTTCGACCTGGCTCGGCGCATCGGCCAGGGCATGCAGCGCAGGGTGCTCGCGCGGCACCGCCGGCAGGGCTGCCGACGCGATGGCGGTGGTGGACGAGAGCAGGAGCATGGCGGACAGCAGCATGAATCGACGCATGGTCGGATTCCCTGGCGACGGAACCGTGACGATACAACGTTCGTGCCATGGCTTGCCCGGCAAGGAAAAGGCCCGCTCGTTGCCGGGCGGGCCCGAAGCTGCATCCTTTGCTTCCGTTGAAAGGCGCGTCCCTGCGCCGTGTACTTCCGTTGTCGCTTACGGGGTGTAGCTGCCGGTCAGGGTGACGTTCTTGTACGCCTGGTAAGCCCGCACCATGATGTAGTACGTGCCCGCGGTGGGTGCCGAGGCCGTGCAGCTTTCGTTGTTGCCCGAAACATACGGGCGGCAGTCGTAGCTGCTGGTGGTCGGTTGCGAACCCAGCTTCACGTACAGGTCGGCATCGCCCGTGCCACCGGCGATATTGATGTTGAGGTTGCTGGCGCCGGCCGGCACTACCATCGTGTAGTACACGGCGTTGTTCCTCGTGGCAGTCAGGCCGGTTACCGGCACGCCGTTCTGCAGCACGTTGCCGCCGCCACCGCCACCGCCGGTGCTCCAGGTCGCCTTGACGCTGACGCCGGAGAACGCCTGGTAGCCATTCAGCATGACGTAGTAGGTGCCGGCCTGCGGCGACGCCACGGTGCAGCTCTCGTTGTTGCCGGTGAGGTACGGGCGGCAGTCGTAGCTGGACAGGGTCGGGGCGGAGCCGAACCTGGTGTACAGGTCCGCGTCGCCGGTGCCGCCGGACTCGGAGATCACCAGGTTGCTGGCGCCGGCCGGGATCA
>Ga0157370_10006005_pt1 | contig 13512 bp, 12 predicted proteins | sample C35metaG_FD_113463 | JGI IMG/M metagenome (GOLD analysis project Ga0157370, IMG submission 113463) | Corn rhizosphere microbial communities from Kellogg Biological Station, Michigan, USA - C3-5 metaG | ecosystem: Host-associated > Plants > Roots > Rhizosphere > Soil | place: USA: Michigan...
CCCGAGTACCGATATGGCCCGTCGCTACTGGGACTTCGCCAAGCTGCCTGGAGGGAGAACACTCCAGCAGCTCGCGCGCGCCGAAATCGGCGGCACGCCGCTCACCGACTCCGGCGCGTATGCGGCGCGCAGTCCCGACACCTATGCGCGCGAGATCGCGCTCTCGGATGTGCCGCTGCAGCTCTACTGGAGCAACCGCGATCGCGTGATCTCCGACCAGATCGACGAGACCGCCGCGCTCGTCCAGGAGATCCTGGGATGGAATCCCGGAGCGCCAGTCGAGGTTTTCCGCGGCCACTGGCGGCACACTGCCGAGATGAAGTGGACCGCGCGCCTGCCGCAGGCGCTCGTTCGCTTTGGACTGCTCAGGCGGTCGCAGGCGATTCAGATCTGACGAGCGCGGCGGCGAGATCATCGACGAGATCGTCGATCGACTCGATTCCGACCGAGAGACGCACGAGGTTGCGCGGCGCCGCAAACGGTGCATCAGCGGTCGATGCGTGGGTCATCCGTGCCGGATGCTCGACGAGACTCTCGACACCGCCGAGCGATTCGGCGAGCTGGAACAGCTTCGTGCGGGCGCAGAACGCGACGGCTTCTTCTTCGGACTCGGCCAGGAACGAGACCATGCCGCCGAAGTCGCGCATCTGTGTGCGTGCGACTTCGTGGCCGGGATGTCCGGGCAGCCCGGGATAGAGGACGCGTTCGACTCCCGCATGTCCGTTCAGAAACTCGGCGACGCGGCGTGCGTTGTCGCAATGCTGCCTCATGCGCACCGCGAGCGTCTTGATCCCCCGAAGCACGAGCCAGCAGTCGAACGGGCCTGGTACGGCGCCGAGTGATTTCTGCAGAAAGCGAAGGCGCTCGGCGAGAGCGGTGTCGTTCGTGGCGATGAAGCCGCCGATCACGTCGGAGTGGCCGCCGAGATACTTCGTCGTGGAGTGGACGACGAGATCGGCGCCAAGCTCGAGCGGCTGCTGTAAGTAGGGCGTCGCGAAGGTGTTGTCGACGGCGAGGAGCGCGCCCGCCTTGTGTGCCGCCTGCGCTGCGAGGCGGATATCGACGACATTCAGAAGCGGATTCGACGGGGTCTCCACCCAGACCAGGCGCACGTCATCGCCGAGGTACAAGGCGAGGTTGTCGTCGAACTCGTCGGCGGGGACGTACGTGAACTTGTAGCCCTTCGGCTCGTAGACCTGCGACGTCATCCGGTAGACGCCGCCGTAGACGTCGGCGATCAGCACCACACGCTCGCCCGGATCGACGAGATGCATGATCGTCGTTGTCGCACCGAGGCCGGACGAGTACGCGAGCCCATGCTCTGCGCCTTCGAGGCTTGCAAGCGCGGTCTCGAGGGCCGTGCGCGTCGGGTTCGCGACGCGCGAATAGTCGTAACCCTTGTGCTTGCCGACCTCCTCCTGCACGTAGGTCGAGGTCTGGTAGATCGGCGTGATCACCGCGCCCGTCGCCGGATCGGGCTCCTGCCCGGCGTGGATCGCGCGCGTCTCGAATTCCATGGGCTGAGGTTACCGTTCGACGGCGGCAAGCCCGAGCGCGCGGGCGAGCCGGGTTGCGGCGCGCTCGAGCGGATCGTCCAGCCTGCGCCGAATGCCCGGCTCCGGCGTGAAGCGCTTGATCTGAAGGACGCCGCGTTTGCGGTCTGCCTTCAGGTCGGCGCGACCGACGAAGCGGTCGCCGAGGAGCAGCGGCAGCACGTAGTAGCCGTACACCCGCTCGTGCTCGCGCTTGTAGACCTCGATCAGGTGGTCGAAGCCGAAGACGCGGCGCACGAACGCGCGGTCCCACATCAGGTTGTCGAAAGGTGAGAGCAGGACGGCTGCGGACGGCGCGCCGTCGAGCTCGGCCTCGGCGGGAACGAAGACCCGCGGGCCGCGGTCGTCCAGGTCGACCGGCCGGAGCACGCCGGCGGCAACGAGCGCCTCGATGTGGGGCCTGACCCCTTTTGCGCCGCCGTCGAAGCGGCAATGCTCGGCAATGCCCGACTCGGTGAGGGCGCCGCGTCCTTGAACTGCGCGGAGCGCGTAGCCGCGCCGGAACTCGGCCTCTGTTGGAGTCGGTGCGTCGAGGTAGGGCTTGGGGATCACGCGCTCCGGCAGGTCGTAGAGCCGCTGGAAACCCTGCCGTCCGGCGATCGCGAGCTCGCCCGCCGCGAACAGGTGCTCGAGCGCGCGCTTCTCGGGCTTCCAGCCCCACATCGGCTCGCTCTTCCCTTCGAAGGCGCGCACGGGCAGCGCTCCTTCTTCGCCGATGCGCGCGAGCACGCGACGCTCCACCTTGCGTCCCTCCGCCGTGCGCTCGCGTCCCCACCAATGGCGGTCTTTCAGCGTCAACATCCGTCGCTTGAAGAGCGGGTAGTCCGCGATCGGCACCAGGCACGCCTCGTGTGCCCAGTACTCGAAGATGCGGCCTTCCCTCAGCAGGCGCGAGACCTGGCTCTCCTCGTAGGCGCCGATGCGCGAGGAGAGCGTCAGGCGATGTGCGCGATCGACGGTCGCGATCGAGTCGAGCTGGACCGCCTGGAGCCGCGCGATCTCGGCGGCGACGTCATCGCCGTTTGCCCGGCGGAAGCGTCCGGCGTACCCCTGATGGGCAACGAGGTAGCGGCGCAGCGCCGCCACCTCGGCGCCGCTTGTCGGCGCCGTGCTCAGGACGTGCGGGACGCTTTGCCCGCGCGTCCGTCTGCGTTGCCAACTTGGAGCGTTGGGGTTGTCACTACGCCAATGGTCGTCACTTCTGGTGCGCGAGGTACTCGAGCAGGTCGGAGCGGGTGACGACGCCGACCGGGCGGCCCTCGCTCGCGACGAGCACCGCATTCGAACGGCCGGTGAGCGCGGCGAAGATCGCTTCGACAGAAGCGTTTGCCTCGACGGTGGCAAGCGGCGGCTGCATCGCGGAGGCGACGTCTTCGTGCAGGGCGTCTGCATTCTTGAACACACGGTCGAGCAGGTCGCGGTCCTGGAGCGACCCGATCACGTCGGCGAGCGATTCGAGCACGCCGTCGCGCACGACCGGCAGCTGCGAGATCGAGTAGCGCTGCATCGTGTCGATTGCCTCGCCGACCTTCTGGTGCGCTGACACCGTGACGAGCGCGGGCATCTTTGTGACCTCGACTCCCTTCGACCGCAGCAGCTCGGAGACGGTCGGGGCCGGCGCGGTGCGCTCGAGAAAGCCATGCTCGAGCATCCAGTTGTCGTCGAGGAACTTCGAGAGATACGAGCGACCCGAGTCCGGCAGCATCGCCAGCACGTTCGCGTCGGGGCCGAGCCGCCTCGCAACGTTCATCGCGGCCCAGACGGTCGTGCCGGATGAGCCGCCGCCGAGCAGGCCCTCCTCGCGCGCGAGCCGGCGCGCCGTCAGGAAGGAGTCGCGGTCGGAGACGCGCACCCACTCGTCGACCACCTCCGGGTTCATCGTCTTCGGCCAGCTGTCCTTGCCGATTCCCTCGACGAAGTAGGGATGGACACCGCGCTCGTCCTTCGCGGTGTACACAGAGCCTTCGGGATCGGCGCCGACGATCAACACGTTTGGTGCGTGCTCTTTGAAGTAGCGGCCAACGCCGCTGATCGTGCCGCCCGTGCCGACCGAGATCACGAGCGCATCGACCTCGCCGCCTGTCTGCTCGAAGATCTCCGGCGCGGTGTGCGCGTAGTGCGCGTCCGGGTTCGCCATGTTCGAGTACTGATCGGGCTTGAAGCCGCCCGGAATCTCTTCGGCAAGTCGCGAGCTCACCGAGTAGTAGGACTCCGGCGAGTCCGGCTCGACCGCCGTCGGGGTGATCACGACCTCGGCGCCGTACGCGCGCAGCATCGAGATCTTCTCCTGGCTCATCTTGTCGGGCATCACGAAGATGCAGCGGTAGCCCTTGAGCGCCGCGGCGATCGCAAGACCGACCCCCGTGTTCCCTGAAGTCGGTTCGACAATCGTGCCGCCCGGCCTGAGCAGCCCGTCGCGCTCGGCCGCCTCGATCATCGCCAGGCCGATCCGGTCCTTGACCGAGCCGCCGGGGTTCAGGTACTCGAGCTTGGCGAGGATCGTGCCGGGCACATCGCGAGAGATGCGATCGAGCCTGACGATCGGGGTGCCGCCGACGAGCTCGAGGACGCTGGGATAGGCGCGCGCCATCGCGGCGCGAAGCGTACTCGCTCAGCGCCGCGATGGCCTAAAGGCTCGGGGCCATGGCCTCGCTGGCGGGAGCCGCGGCCAGCTCGTCACGACGGAGGAGCCCGAGGGTGGCGAGCAGCGCGACGACGGCGATGCCGGTGCACACCCAGAACGCCCACTGCGATCCGCTGGTGAAGGCCTGCGCGAACGGCACGCCGGACTTCAGCTCGTGATTGAAGTGGCTGAGTGAGACTGATGAGGTGACGGCGACTCCGATCGCACCCCCGATCTGCTGCGACGTGTTGATCAATCCGGATGCAAGCCCTGCTTCGTGCTGCTGGACGCCTGCCAGTGCAGCGATCGAAACCGGGATGAACGTGAACGGCAGGCCAAAGCCAACGAGCAGGTAGCCCGGCAGCAGGTTGCTCACGAACGAGCCGTGTGTCGGGATCTGCGTATACCAGGCCATCCCGGCGATCAGCGCCAGGAACCCGACCGCGAGCACCGGTTTTGCGCCGATTCTCGTCACCAGGGCCTGCGCGAGTCCGGCAAAGGCGACGGCGCCGCCGGCAGTCGCCACGAACGTCACGCCGGTCTTCAGTGCGGAGTACCCGAGCACTTGCTGAACGTAGAGCGTCAGCACGAAGAAGTTCGCGAACGTCACGGCTCCGAGTAGCAGGCCGGCGACGTTCGCGCCGGCAACCGTGCGCACGCGAAAGATCGAAAACGGCATCAGCGGATCCTTCGCGCGCGCCTCGATCACGAGAAAGGCGGCGATCAGAACGACTGCGGCTGCCAGCCGCGAGAGCGTCCAGCCGTTCGCCCAGCCGTGCTCCGGCGCCTTCGAGACCGCGTAAACCAGGAGCGCGAGTCCCGCAGTCACCGTGACCGCTCCGGCGACGTCTTGCGAGTGGGCGCGGTCGGCGCGGCTTTCGCGCACGAATCGAGGGGCGAGGGCGAAGGCGAGCGCGCCCACGGGCACGTTGACGAAGAAGATCCATTCCCAGCCGGCGTACTTCGTGAGCACTCCGCCGGCGAGAACGCCGACAGCCGCACCGCCACCACCGAGGGCGCCCCAGATGCCGAGTGCTTTATTGCGCTCCTTCCCTTCTTCGAAGAGCGTGATGATGATCGAGAGCGTGGCCGGCGAGATCATCGCGGCGCCGAGGCCCTGCACCGCGCGCGAGCCGACCAGGACGCCCGACGACCAAGCGAGCCCGCAGAAGAAGGATGCGAGCGTGAACACGACCACGCCCACGAGGAACATGCGGCGCCTGCCGAGCAGGTCACCCGCGCGGCCACCGGCGAGGAGAAAGCCGCCGAAGGTGATCGCGTACGCGGTGACGACCCACTGGAGGTTGTCGCGGGAGAAGTGGAGGGACTTGCCGATCGACGGGAGCGCGACGTTCACGATCGAGACGTCGAGCACGGTCATGAAGAACGCCGCGCAGACGATCGCGAGCGCTATCCAGCGTTTTGGGTCCGGCTCAGACATTCGCTCCCCTCCATCGTGTCTTAGGCCTCAACAACGAGCGGCCGCCGAAAGTATTCCTGGGCGACCCGATGCACGCGCTGGCCGGCCACCTCTCCGTACCTCGCCCGAGACGAGGTACCGGCCTCTCAGGCGTCACGAAGTCGTCACGATGTACCAGGTTGGAGTGGCTTGTTTGTCCGCAAATAGCGCGCGCGCTTGTTACAAAGCCGTCACGATGCACCTCGTTCGGGACGACGTTCGTTCAGTGGCGGAAATGCCGGCGTTCAGTGAAGACCATGGCAGCGCCCGCCGCTTCCACCGCCGCCACGACCTCGGCATCCCGCTTCGAGCCGCCCGGTTGCACGATCGCGGCCACCCCCGCCGCCAGAGCGAGCTGCGGCCCGTCGGCGAACGGGAAGAACGCGTCGCTTGCGAGGACCGCGCCGGTGACGTCGTGGCCGTGCTCGCGCGCCTTCTCCAGCGCGATCTTGACGGCATCGACCCGGCTCATCTGACCCGCCCCGATTCCGATTGTCTGGCGGTTCTTCGCGATCACGATCGCATTCGAGGTGACGTGCCGACAGACCTGCCACGCGAACAGGAGGTCCTCGAGCTGCTCCTCGGTCGGTGAGCCGACCGGTGTCGACAGCGTGTCGGGCCGGCCGAACTGCGCATCGCGCTCCTGCACGAGCAGCCCGCCGAGCACGCGCCTGTAGTCGAGCTCGCCGGGCGTGTCCGACCGCCGCTCGCTTTCCTGGAGAATCCGGAGCGACTCCTTCGCGCGGAGCACCGTGAGCGCTCCCTCTTCGAGCTCCGGTGCCTGGATCACCTCGACGAACTGCTCGGCGATCCGTGCGCCGAGCGCAGCCGACACCGGCCGGTTGAGAATCATCACGCAGCCGAACGCCGAGACCGGATCGGCTGCGAGCGCGCGCTCGTACGCCTCCTCGATCGTCTCGGCGCTCGCGACGCCGCACGGGTTGCCGTGCTTGACGAGCACCGCCGTCGGCGCCGAGAACTGCCTGGCGACACGGCGAGCGCCATCGAGGTCGGCAAGGTTGTTGTACGAGAGCTCCCTGCCTCCGAGCTGATCCACGTTCGAGAGCAAATGGCGCCGCGCGCCGATCTCGCTGTAGTACGCAGCTCGCTGATGCGGGTTCTCGCCGTAGGGGAGGTCGACGACCTTCTGGAACGCAAGCGTCAGCTGCTCCGGGAACTCCTCGGTCTCGCCGAACCAGTTCGCAATCGTCGCGTCGTATGAGGCGGTCAATCCAAACGCTTCGTTCGCGAGCGAGCGTCGCAGCTCGAGCGAGACGGATCCGCGCGTGCGCAGCTCATCGAGCACGACCTCGTACTGCTCGGGCTTGCACACTGCGATCACGAACGCGAAGTTCTTCGCGGCGCTACGGAGCATCGACGGTCCGCCGACGTCGATCATCTCGACCACCTCCGCATCGATCACCCCGAGTCGCGCGATCGTCGAGGCGAACGGATAGAGGTTGACGCACACGAGGTCGAACGGCTCGATCCCCTGCTCGGCGAGCGTCTCCATGTCCTCCGGGATGTCGCGCCGCGCGAGGATGCCGGCGTGGATGCTCGGATGGAGCGTCTTTACGCGCCCTGCCAGCATCTCGGGTGCCGATGTCACGTCCTCGACCCGCGTGACCTGAAGCCCTGTCAGCTCGAGGTGGTCCGCAGTGCCGCCGGAGGACACGAGCTCGAAGCCCAGCTCGACGAGCCCCTCCGCGAAGCCGTCGAGCCCGGTCTTGTCGTAGACGCTGAGAAGGGCCCTCACATCGCCATCATCTCGTGTACGACGGCTGGTAGCAGCCGGTGCTCGACCGCGTGAAGGCGCTCCTCCAGCGTTTCCCGGGGATCGAGCGGCACCGCCTCCTGCCGGAGCACCGTTCCGGTGTCCAGACCCTCGTCAACGAGGTGGATCGTGACGCCGGTGGTCTCGACCCCGGCCGCGAGCGCGTCCTCGATCGCGTGGCCGCCCGGGAACTGCGGCAGGAGCGACGGGTGGACGTTGACGATCCGGTCGGGGAAGCGGTCGAGAAACGGCTTCGTCAGTAGGTGCATGTAACCGGCGAGGACGACGAGCTCGATGCCGTGCTTCTCGAGCCACGTCGCCATTACGAGGTCGCGCTCCTCGCGGTCGGCGTGGCAGTCCAGGCTGAACGTCGCTGCCGGTACACCTGCCTCCCGTGCCCGCACGAGCGCGTGGGCGTCGTTGCGGTTGGACGCGACGGCGCTGACCGGCAGGCCGGCATCGAGCAGCGCCTGCAGGTTCGACCCGTTGCCGCTGACGAGGACGCCGATCACGTTACGTGCCCGATCACCGTCTCGCCGGCGACCGGCTCGGCGACGACCGCGCACCACCCGATCCCGAGGTTGAACACGCGGCGGAGCTCGTCCTCGGCGACGTGTCGCGCGAGCCACTCGAAGACCGGTGGGCGCTCCCACGAATCCCAGTCGAGCTCCGCGTGCACGCCTTCGGGCAGCACCCGCGAGAGGTTGCCGAGAATGCCGCCGCCCGTGACATGCGCGAAGGCCTTCGCGCGGTCTCGCAACGCATACGCCTCGGCGACATAGAGACGCGTCGGGGCGAGCAGATCGGCACCGTCGTAGTTCTCGTCGTCGAGCACGCTGCGGACAAGGGTGAAGCCGTTCGCATGCACTCCGGCGGATGGGAAGCCGATCACGACGTCACCCGCCCTCACGTCGGAGCCGTCGACCAGCTCACCACGCTCGACGATGCCGACACAGGTGCCGGCGAAATCGAGCTCGCCGGGGCGGTAGATCCCGGGGAGCTCGGCGGTCTCGCCGCCGACAAGTGCGACGCCCGCCGCGCGGCAGACCTCGGCGGCGCCTTCGACCAGCTGTGCGACCTCCTCGAGCTTGATCTCCCCGGCAGCGACGTAATCGAGCAGCATGAGCGCGTTGGCGCCGGTCGTGATCACGTCGTTGATGCAGTGCGCGGCCAGGTCGGCACCGCAATCGCGTAACCGCCCGCGCTCGCGTGCGACCATCAGTTTCGTGCCGACGCCGTCGGTCGAGGCGGCAAGCATCCGGCCATCGCCGATCGGGTGCAGGCCTGCGAAGGCGCCGAAGCCGCTCGCGCCGGTCGATTCCACCGCCGCGCGCAGCCGCTCGACGACGGCAGCCGCTGTTTCGAGCGAGACGCCTGCCTGCGCATAGCTCTTCGACCCGGTCACGCGAAGCGCTCAGCGTAGAGCTCGGGTCGGCCCTCGGGCCCGCCCGGCAGGAACCGCACGATCGTCTCGCCGACTTCGACCGTGTCGCGCTGGAGGTCGAGCCCGAGAATGTCGGCAAGCACGCCCGCCTTCTGGTCGGGGCGGTCGGTCTTCAACTGGAGCTCGTCGAGGCTGAACTCCTCGCTGCGGTCGAGCAGTTCTTCGATCCAGTCCCGCGGTGGGTGCACCTCGATCCGGTAGCCCGCGTTCGTCGAGACGAAGGTGCGCCGGCTGCCGCGCTCCTGTACCGGCAGGTTCCAGTGCGTCGCTCGCAAGAGCACCGCCTGGAAATCGTCCTCCTCGAGCACGACCCCGAGATGGTCGACGCGCGGAAGCCGCCAATGGCCCGGCTGCACGACGACGTTGACCGCCCCGCGCTGGAGCTCCGACAGGCGCAGCCGGAAGCCCTGGCCTTCGAGCTCCTCCCACGATGACCCCGGTTCGATCGTGACGTGGTTCTCTCCGATCCGGCCATAGCGCGCGACCAGATCGAATCCGAGCTTGCCCACGTAGCGCGCCTCGACGTCACGGACCTCGCTCGTGACCAGGTGGTAGTGGAAGAGGTGCACCGCGACATTGTCCACACTGTTGTTCATGGTCATCGCCTCGATCGCCACGAGCTGGAACTTCGAGCCTCTCCAGCTCGTGCCGACGCTGCTCGTCGCGTATGCGTACCTACGACGGACGCGGACGCTCAAGCGGCGTGGGCAGCCGGTCGCGGGCTGGCGCCAATTTCTGTTCTGGCTGGGGATTGGGCTCGTCGTCGCTGCACTCAACTCGCCGATCGACGCGCTGGGCGAAGAGCATTTCTTCTTCGTCCACATGCTCCAGCACGTTCTCCTCGGCGATCTCGCACCGCTCTGTTTCGTCGCCGGGCTGACGGGGCCGGTGCTGCGGCCCGTGCTGGCGCTGCGGCCGGTCGAACGGTTGCGCTTCCTCACTCATCCGCTGGTCGCGCTGCCGATCTGGGCGGTCGATCTCTACGTCTGGCACATCCCGTTCCTGTACGACGCCGCGCTGCATCACGACTCGGTTCATGCGCTCGAGCACATGCTCTTCTTCACCTGCGGCGGGCTGATGTGGTCGCCCGTGCTGGAAACCCTGCCGGCCCCAACCTGGTTCGGCACGGGCTGGAAGCTCGGCTACATCGTCGCCGTCCGGTTGATCGAGACCGTGCTCGGCAACGTCTTCATCTGGTCGAACTCGGTCTTCTATCCGGTGTACCGGCACGTTCACCCGCTCTGGGGCATCGGCGCGATCCGAGACCAGAACCTTGCAGGGGTCGTGATGATGGGGGAGGGCGGGCTCGTGACGCTCGGGGCGCTCGCGTGGCTCTTCTTGCGCATGGCCGAGGAGGGCGAGTTGCGCCAGCGGCTGCTCGAGGAGGGCTACGACCCGGTGCAGGTGCGGCGGGCCGTTCGGTACGGCCGTGGGAAGGCACTGCGCGAAGGAACTGCGCCGGATCCGCTGAACAAGTAACGCTCGTCACATGCTGTCATCCGCGGGCGTCCATCACGTCGATCTCGTCGTGTCATCGATCGAGCGCAGCCTGCCCTTCTACCGAGATCTGCTGGCGCCGCTCGGGTACCACCGGATCTCCGAGGTCGAGGGCGAGCGCGGCGAGACGATCTGGTACCTCGGCGGTCCCGATGTAGCACTCGGATTGCGTGCCGCCCAGACCGAGGGAGGCCATGACCGCTACAGCGTCGGACTGCACCATGTCGCTTTCGAGGCCTGGTCCCGCGCGATCGTCGACGAGCGGGCCGCGTGGCTCGTCGAGCAGAGGGCGGTGATCGAGAGCGGCCCCGAGGAATATGGGTATATGCCGGGTTACTACGCGGTGTTCTTCTACGACCCTGACGGGATCAAGCTCGAAATCGTCCATATCCCAGGCCTCGCTGCCTGAGGAAAGGAGAATCGAATGGAAGGTCCGACCCAGCACATGCCACCGCCCCCCGCGGCGCCGCCGCCTGGCTACGGCGGCACGGGGATGATGTGGCAGGGAGCACGGATGCCGATCCCCGGCAACGCGGAGTGGGCGCTCTGGTTCGCCGTCGAGATCGTGTTCGCGATCATCTGGGCCGCGAGCCCGAGCGTGAACGGCACGATCTTCATGGCGATGACCGCAATCGTCACGTTCGGCTATCTGATCTCGCGCGGAATCGCGAAGGCGTCGCGCGTGCTCGAGCAGTAGACGCTCTTCGGAGCTGGGCGAGCGCCGGGCGGTCGAGGCGCTCGCCCAGCTCCGACTGTCTCTAGACGACTGAGGCGAGATCGAACGGGGGCTCGCCGGGAGCTCGCTCGATCACGTGCTGAACCGTTGCCGTCGCAACGGCATTCTTGCCGCCGCGCTTGGCCTGATAGAGCGCTGCGTCGGCCGCGGCCACGAGCGCGTCGAGGTTTGCATAGGTGGGGAATTCCGCGATGCCGAAGCTCATCGTTATTCGTGCTGTTTCACCGGTGGGGCCGAGGATCTCGATCCTCTCGACCGCCAGTCGCATTCGCTCCGCCGAACGGTGCGCGTTTGCAAGACTCGAACCGGGCAGCACGACCGCGAACTCCTCGCCTCCGTACCGAGCGGCGAGATCGAGCTCGCGCACGGATCCGCCAAGTGCCCGCGCAGCGGCGCGGAGGATTTCGTCGCCGGTCTGATGGCCGTGGGTGTCGTTGATCGCCTTGAAGTCGTCGATGTCGGCGATCACGAACGAGATGCACGTGCTGTTCGTTTCTGCCCGCGCGATCTCGGCTTCGAGGCGCTCGCTCAGCCCGCGGCGATTCGCGAGGCCGGTGAGCGCGTCGGTCTGTGCTTGCCTGCTCAGATGCGCCACCTCGCCGACGACCTGCGCGATCGGCCGGGCAAGACGGGTCGCGAGTGCGCCGGCGAGCGCGAGCGTGAGGGCGGCGGCGAGATAGATGAGGCGGCGGTAACCGGCGGAGCTCGCGTCGATCGCGGAGACCGGCTCGACTGCGACGACGGTTCCGTGCGGTATGCCCAGCGGCGCTTCCTGAGCCGCGAACGCCTCCCCACCGAGGCTGGTCCGTCCCGCCTTGATGCGCGGGTGGGCGCCGATTGGTCCACCGGCAACGACAGCGCCGTCGTGCAAAAGGAGGAGCCCGGCATGAGCAGGCAGCGGCATCGACTGCCGCAAGAGCGTGAGCACGTCCGCGCCGAGCGGCAGCGCCACGGTGATCGTGGCGAGGACGTGCCCGCGATCGGCGATCGTGGCCGTCGAGGTGATCCGCGGCTTCGCGGCAAGCGTTCCGACCAAATGTCCGGGGAGTGCGATCCGTGCATGGTTGACCGTCGCAATGCGTTGCAGAGCGGCCTCGTCCTGCAGGATCACCGCGCGCTGCAACTCCAACGACGTTGCGAGCTGGCTGGCCCGAACGCGCAGGTTCGACCGGACTGCCCCGAAGGACGAAGCGCCGAGGCGCGCGCCTCCCGCGAGCGCGGTCGCGTTCTGCTGCCAGATGCTGCGATCGGCGTTTCGCACCAGCGTGACCGCGACGGCGGAGGTGAGGGCGGCTGTGAGCAGGAAGAGCAGCACTGCGTACCGGGTTACCGGCAGGCGGTCGCGCTGTTTGCTGTGGGGCCGCAGAATTGACTTCATCAACTGTCTCTCCCAGCCATCGGTTCGAGCCGCGGGACGGGTCCTCCCTCGAATGGGGGCACCATCACCCGCCCTGCGTGTGGTTCTTGACCTGGAAGACCTGCTGCACTTGCGGCGCCGGCAGCCAGGCTGCGTTCCCTGGCTGGTTCCCGTAGACGATGCAGGTCCCGCGGATGCCGTCGAACGAGACGGTGTTGCCGGAGACCGAGCAGATGCCGTTGCTACTCGAGTCCGTCGTGAAGACGACGGCCAAGCCCGAGTTGGCGGTTGCGCCGATCATGTACGGGGGATCGTTCTTGTCCGCGTTCGGCGGGGTGGTCGTGAAGGTGATCGTCTGTGATCCGCGCGAGACGGAGAAGGATTGCTGCACCTGGGCCGCCTGGTAGGTGCTGTTACCGGCCTGGTTGGCGTTGACCGTGCAGGTGCCGCCGCCGATCATCGACACCACCGCGCCCGACAGTGCGCACACTCCGGCGCTGGCAGGATCGATCGTGAAGGTGACCGCGAGACCGGTGCTTGCCGTTGCGGACACGGTGTAGGTCGGGCCGCCGACGACCGCGCCTGCCGGCGGCGTGGAGGCGAAGCTGATCGTCTGGGTGCGAAGGCTGATCGTGAATGACTGCTGTACCTGCGGCGCTGCCAGGTAGGTGCCGTTTCCAGCCTGGTCGGCGTTGATCGTGCAGGTGCCGGCCCCCGTCAACGAAACGGTCGCGCCCGCGAGCGTGCAGACGCCGGCGCTGCCGGCGGCGATCGAGAAGGTCACCGCGAGACCCGAGCTGGCCGTCGCGGTCACGGAGTAGTTCGGCCCGCTCACGACCGCACCGGCCGGGGCCGTCGACGTGAAGGCGATCGACTGAACGCTCTTCGACGGAGCCGGGTTGACGACCGCAAAGGACTGCTGCACCTGAACTGCGGCTTGATAGGTGCCGTTGCCGGCCTGGTTCGCATTGATCGTGCAGGTACCGGCTCCCGTGAACGTGACGGTCGAGCCGCTCACGGTGCAGATGCCGGCGCTGGTCGGTGCTGCTGTGAGTGCTACGGCGAGGCC
>Ga0157370_10006008_pt1 | contig 13509 bp, 4 predicted proteins | sample C35metaG_FD_113463 | JGI IMG/M metagenome (GOLD analysis project Ga0157370, IMG submission 113463) | Corn rhizosphere microbial communities from Kellogg Biological Station, Michigan, USA - C3-5 metaG | ecosystem: Host-associated > Plants > Roots > Rhizosphere > Soil | place: USA: Michigan...
CGAGCGCGGCACTGAGGACCTGGCCAGGCTAGAGAGCCTTCTTGCCGACCTTGATCTGACGCCCCAGACGTTGGAGGATACGCTGCACATCGCGCTGGGTCTCGGCGCAGGCCAAGAGCCACTGCAAGGGCCGGACGCGCAGGGCCGCATGCGTCTGCGCACACCGTTGCCGGCTCGCTGGCAAGCCGTGGCCGATGACAGCTTGCGTCTGCGTGGCGATCGCGGTGTGGCCGGCGCCATGCCGTGGCTGGTGTTCGACAGCGGTTATTTCATTCACACCGTCAACGGGCGGCAGGTGTTTCGACCTTCGCCCGATACAGTGCTGATGCACTTAGGTCACCCAGTCATGCGCCAGGCCCTCACGTCGTTCGCCCGGTTGCGCTTCCCAGGTGGGCAAAGCGAATTCGTGCCGCCCAGTCGATGGGTTGTCACACGGGGTGGGACACCGGCTAATGTAGACGCCCTCGTACTTCTCACCATTGAGGAGCTGGGTATCAACGAGTTGCGCGAAACGCTGCACCACTGGGTGCGGACGGTGGCCTTGCCGGTCGTCGGGGGGGAGCTCGGCGGGATGTTGCCTTATCTCAGGCCGTCCGCATGGGCGCAGACCGCCACGGAAGACGCTGGTGATGCAGAAGCCGCGCGCGAGGTCTGGGATGAGATTGATGCCGATGTCAGAGCATGGCTCACCAAGTATCGTGCGCAGCTCACAGCAACTCTCGCGAAGGAGTTGAAATCCGCCGGGGACGTCGCGACTGAACACGAAAAGGCCGCCTTCGAGCGTCGCATCCGCGAAGTGGCCTCTCTTCAACGTGAGCAGAGCATTGAGAAGATCAAGCGGGAGATCGAGGAGCGGCGCACGGCCCAGCTTCAGTATTCCCTGCTCGAAGACGTTAGCGAGCGTGCTGAACGTGAGCTGCGCGATCTGCATGACGAACTCAAGCGCCGCCAAGGGCAGTTCGGAGATTTGCTGGAGCGACTCAAGGACGAGCGCGATCGAATACTCAAACACGTTATGCCACACCGCTTCGTTCTGCTGGGTTCTGCCCAGGTATTCCCGGTCACCATCGAAATCCGCCTGCCGGGGAGGTCCACATGATCGCCATGATCGATTGGTGGAGCAGCCTTAAGCACGGCGGCCTTTTGATTGCCCCAGACAGGGTTGCGAGCGACTTTCCTGTTGCGCTTGATCCGCTGCCGCTCTGGCAGGCAGAGCGCCTGCGTCGTGCGCTGACAGCCTTCGATGGCAGCAACGACCGGCTCAGTGCCCTGCTTGACTTTATGCTGCACGACTTGTCCGCCTTGCCCGGCGAGGAATGGCAGAAGGCCCAGGCCGTCGAAGCACGCTGGACTCTGCGCAGCTTCACGGGTGTGATGATCAAGCCACGCCGTCTTTGGCAAGGGCCACAAGGCGAAGTGCTGCCGGTGTTCGTCCCGGACGACGGTGCGTCGCGACAGTACAGCGGGCGACTGGGCGTTGGCCGGTCGCGCCAACTGCTTAGCCGGGTAGTCGAGTGGCTACGCCAGATACAACAGCCCCTGGCGCTGGTGACCAATGGCCGCCAGTGGCGCCTGGTGCATGCAGGTCAGGACTTTGACGCTTGGTGCGAGTGGGACATCGACCTCTGGTTCATTGAGGGCTCCCCGGGACCACAAGTCACCGCCTGGCGGCAATTGCTATGCCGTGAGGCACTGGTTGCTCCGTCGGGGCAGCGTAACAGCCCGGTGCTCAGCGCTATCCTGGCCTCCCGCAAAGGGCAGGCCGACTTGTCGTCCGTACTTGGCGAACGCGTCCGTCAGGCCGTCGAAGAGCTGATTACAGCGTCGCACGGTGCTATTGAGCAAGCCCAACAAGCTGGCACAGCGCCTACCTTTGCCGATCTCTACGTCGCCGGCTCGCGCATCGTCATGCGTTGCATCATCACGCTCTTTGCTGAGGCGCGAAACCTGCTGCCGGTGGATCACGCCGTCTACCAGCGTGCCTACAGTTTGGAGGGCCTCCGGCAGAGCTTGGACCGCCGAGCTAGCGGTCGGGGAAACGAGCGCCTGGCGCAGGGCCGTAGTGCCTGGCCGCGGTTGATGGCGCTGTTCAAGCTTATCCACGAGGGCTCTTCGCACGAGGCTTTGCCGGTTCCGCAGTACAGCGGTGCGCTGTTCGCATCGGGAGACGCTCACTCCAAAGATGGCATTGCCCGCGCGCTGGCGTTACTTGAGGGTCCCCAGAACGCCATCAGCGACCGCCAAGTTCAGCGCATCCTGCGACTGTTGACGCGAACCCGAATCCGCGTACGCCAAGGACGGGTGAGCAAGCTGGTGGATGCGCCGGTGGACTTTTCGGCGCTGTCGTCGGAGTACATCGGCATTCTTTACGAAGGTCTGTTGGACTTTGAGCTCAAACAGGCGGCGGCCGATGATCCTGTCCTCTTCCTTGCGGTTGGCAACGAACCGGCACTGACGCTTTCACAGCTTGAGGGAATGGCCGATGCCGTCATCAAGCAGCTGTTTGATGCCCTGAAAAAGAAAGACAAGGCTGACGCCGGTGACGAGGATGAGGGTGACGTTTCCGAAGACGGCGGAGATGCCGACACTGACGACGATGCAGGCGCAGACACAGAGACCAGCGAAGAGGTGACCGAGGTTCAGAACGACGTCGGACCGTCCGCCGTCGATGAAGATCTCTCGCTCAGCGAAGACCACCTTGCCCGCGCGCAAGCCTGGCTGGAGCGAGCCGCTCTTATCGCAGGACTGGTCAAAAAGCCGCGCGGCCGTAAGGGTGCGAACGCTCAGACAGCTGATGAAGTCGAGGCCTTGGCCAAGGCCTCCCGTAGCCTATGCTCGCGCTTGGTTGCTCCTGGGCAGTTCTTCCTGGTGCGCTGGGGCGGTACCCGTAAGGGCGCCGGCACCTTCTATACGCGCCCGCAACTGGCCGCGCCGACGGTGCGACGCACCCTTCAGCCGCTGGCGTTTGAGCCCGTGCGCTCGGAGGTGGACGCTCGCACCGGTTTGACGGACGTGGTGGAGTGGCGACCGCGACGACCCGAGGTCATCTTGGCACTCAAGGTCTGCGATCCCGCCATGGGCTCAGGCTCGTTTTTGGCCGGTGCGCTGCGCTATCTCACTGACGCGTTGGTGGCTTCGCTATACCACTACAGGTTGATCGAGCGCGCCGAAGATGGTGGTGTGCCGCGCATGGCCGATGGCCAGATCAGCGAGGTGCTGAGCGACGAGCTGCTAAAGCTCAACCCCACGCACGAAGGCTTTGAAGATGCATTACGTGCGCAGCTCAAGCGCCACATCGTGGAGCGCTGCCTGTACGGGGTGGATCTGGACCCCCTCGCGGTAGAGCTGGGCCGTATGGCGTTGTGGGTGGAAACCATGGACCGTGATCTACCGTTCGGCTTCCTGGACCACAAGCTGAAAGTGGGTAACGCGTTGGTCGGCACTTGGTTCGACGCTTACCGCGACTACCCGGCGCTAGCTTGGGAGCGCGAGGGTGGCGACAAGGACTACCAAAAGGACAAGCCGCAGAATCTTGTCAACCATTTCTATCCCGATGTTCGAGGCAAGACGCGCGGCGACAAGTTCACGGCCGCCATCAGTGCACGTGCCAAGGCAGTGCCAGAGCAGCTGGTCAACCAGCTGAATGGCCAGATGGCCTTGGGTACTGCGCTGGAAGCCAGCGCAGTACATGACGAGCTCTTGAAGGTGTTCCGCAAGCTTCATCGCTTGCCTGTGCATGACAGCGACCGTCGTGCCGCTGTCTACCGCGACGAAATCTTGTCCAACCCGAACTACCATGCGCTGAAGGCCCGCATGGACTTGTGGTGTGCGTTGTGGTTCTGGCCCGGCGACGCTATCGATAAGGCCCCCCTGCCTCAGGACTTCATTGAGCCGAGCTCGCAAGCCTTGGCCTTGGCGACCGAAATCGCCGCGCGGCGTCGCTTCTTCCACTGGGAACTGGAGTTTCCGGACGTATTCACGTCGAGCCAGCAAGGCTTCGATGCGTTGCTGGGTAACCCTCCGTGGGAGATCCAGAAACCAAACTCCAAGGAATTCTTCTCCAACCACGATCCGCTCTACCGCGCCTACGGCAAACAAGAGGCTTTGGCCAAACAGGTGGACTACTTCCGTGCCGTGCCACAGCTTGAACACAATTGGATTGTCTACGTCGGCGGTCTAAAGGCCATGTCGAACTGGGTGAGGTGCGTTGGCCAGCCGTTTGGGAACCGGGTTGTCACCGACAAGGACGGTAAGAAGAAGCATGACCTGAACCTGGGCGGTCGGGGGCGGGACAGCTTTGCCATCTCCCAGCGCCTGCACGACAAGTGGCAGGCGCAGCGCAAGAAGCGCAGGGGCTTCGCCGATGCGGCCCACCCCTATTTGCACCAGGGTTCGGCTGACCTGAATACTTACAAGATGTTTTTGGAGCTTAGCCACGCGCTGCTGAGGCCGGAGGGGCGCATGGGCATGATCGTGCCCAGCGGCGTTTACACCGACAAGGGCACGACGGCGCTGCGCACCTTGTTCCTAGACGCCTGCGACTGGCAGTGGCTGTTTGGTTTCGAGAACCGCGAAGGCATCTTCGACATCCACCGCTCATTTAAGTTCTGCCCTTTGATCGTGCAGAAGGGCGGCACCACGCAGGCCATCAGGGTAGCGTTCATGCATCGCAACGTAGATGACTGGGCGCTAGCCGAGCGGCATGTGCTTGCGTATCCGCGGGATCGGGTGCGAGAGTTCTCGCCTTTCACAAAAGCGATCATAGAGATTCGCAGTGACGGTGACCTCAGAGTCCTTAAACGCATCTACGGCGGCGGAATCTTACTCGGAGATCAAGGCGAAAAGGGGTGGGGGGTCGCATATGCTCGCGAGTTCGACACGACAATCGATTCGAAGCTATTTCCGCCGCTGCCAAAGTGGCAGGCGCAAGGCTTTCAGCCCGATGAGTATGGTCACTGGCTGAAGGGACCATGGACCCCGTACGAAGGCCCGGGGACCATCCTGGACCGGGATCCAGAACTCGTTCTTTCTAGAGATGGCTCGCGCGCGATTCGTCTCGGCGAGATCGAGGGCGTTGCGCTGCCCCTCTATGAGGGGCGGATGATCGGCCAGTTCGACTTCAGCGAGAAAGGTTGGGTCAGCGGCAAGGGTCGCTCGGCGGTTTGGCGAGAGATTCCCATCGACAACAAAGTTATCGAACCACAGTACCTGATGAGCCTGAAGGACGCTCGGTCTTCACCAAAGAGCTATCTCGCTCCGAAGGTGGCATATATGCGGATTGGTTCGGCGACAAATGCAAGGTCTGCAATTTCGACACTGCTCGACATTCATCCAGCGGCGGACAGCGTTTTCTTCTTTCGTCCTTCATCGGCGTCGTATCTAACGTCGCTGCTCGTCAGCTCCAACCTCAACGCGCTCGTCTACGACTACCACCTGCGTTGCCGGCTAGGGGGATTGAATCTGAGCGAGTTCATCATGATCGAAACATCGACCGTTCCCGCCGAATTGATGCGACGACCGGAGATTATCTACATGCTCGCAAGCCTTGCCTTGACCACAGTCGGTCGCTCGGCAGTGTGGCAGGCTCTATTCGATGAATTTCCAAGACTGCAGGCAGTTGCGCAAAGAGGCGGATGGCGTATGTCATGGGCGGTAACTAGGCATGAACGTTTGCGCCTGCGCACGATTATTGACGCTTGCTTTGCTCACGCCTATGGTCTGACTGAGGATGAATTCGCGTTCGTATTGCGCGATTGTGAGCTTGATGCCGAGAGCTTGAGCATTGCTCAATCAAGGGGGCAACTGAACCCAAAGGGGTTCTGGCGGATAGACAAGGAGCAGCCGCCGGAGCTGAGGCATACGGTTCTTGCTCAAGTGGCGTTTCGCGATCTTCAGGCCAAAGGTCTTGATCGGTTTCTTCAGCAAAACGATGGGGATGGGTGGCAAATTCCCGATGAGTTGCGCTTGGCCGATTACGGGTTAGGTCATTCCGGGCGAGCCAGTGTTATTCAACCCGTGGCATCTCGATTGGGGCCTCGCTTCCTCGAGTGGCAACTGGGTGAGGATGCCGCGAGCTCTTGGGGTGAGTGTGCAGCCCATGCCAAGCTGATCAAGTGTATCTTGCAAACCGGCGTATCGATCGAAGTCACAGGTGGCCCAGAGCCGCGCATCGCAGAGGAAGCGGTGACCTATCACCAACCAGGCTTGTTTTAATGCTCAATCCCATCACTTACACCGAGCAGGTCGTCGGCGACTTCCTGCGCTACCAGCTCAGCACTTACGCGTTCGCAGACCCAGGCTTATACCAGCAGATGCGGGGCCTGCTCAACTTGGAACAGACGCGCAACACGCCGCTGATGAAGGGGCCGTATATCTCACTGTCGCGCACGTTTCAGCAGGGAGTCACGCTAGACCAGCTGGTGAAGGAAGGAGTGCTGCACCCGCACATCCGCCAACTATCTCCGTATCCCTCTGCCTACTTGCACCAAGAGGAGGCCTTCCGTGCCATCTATGCTGGTCGGCCCACGCTAGTGGCCACGGGCACCGGCTCGGGCAAGACCGAGTCGTTCTTGTTCCCCATCATCAGCCGCTGCCTGCAATTGCGTGACGAGGAGGCGCCTGCCGGCATCACAGCTGTGATCGTCTACCCGATGAACGCGCTGGCCGAAGACCAGCTGCAGCGCATGCGGGTACTGCTGGCCGGAACAGGTGTGACATTCGGCATGTATGTGGGCAAGACGCCGAAGAAGGAGTCTGACGTAGTTGGCGTGCGCCTGCCACCAGGCAGCACGGCGGCCGACTACCAAGCCAAGCTGGCCGACATGCAGCATAAGAAGCAGGACGTGGCGCTCCACCCGGCCGAAGAGCGCGTGAGTCGCGACGCCATGCGCACGCCAGGCCAACAGCCCCGCATCCTGCTGACCAACGTGAAGCAGCTGGAGCTGCTGTTGACCCGGCAGCAAGACTTGGAGCTATTCGACAACGCCCGCCTCGAGTTCATGGTGTTCGACGAGGCACACACCTTCACGGGTGCGCAAGGTGCCGAGACGGCATGCCTGGTCCGCAGGCTGCGCGCCTACTGTGGCAAAGATGAGGCTAGCACCACCTGCATTGCTACCTCGGCCACCATTGCCGACCCGGTCAAGGGTCTGGATGCTGGACGAGAGTTCGCGAGCCGCTTCTTCGGAGTGGACGGGAAGAACGTGGCGCTGGTGGGTGAGTCGTATGAGTCCGACATATGGGGCTCAACGCGCACCACCAGCCCGCCTCTCAATGGCGATCAATCGCTTCAGCTGCAGATGCTACTGGAGGTTTTGTCTCAGGTCGATCGAGAAGAAGCCACCGAAGGCGACGTACAAGCGCTGCGTGTGTGGTTTACTTCGGCCACGGGAAATCGTTTGAAGGCCGGACCTTGGCGCGAAGCCATGGGCCTGTGGCTGAGTCACAACGAGGTGGTGTACCAGCTTGCGCAAGCACTGCGCCGGCCGCGCCGCCTGGAAGACTTGTTGGCAGAGCTGACTGCGACCTTAGGCCGAGTGATCTCGCAAGAGGAAATCCTGGTTTGGTTGGCACTGGGGGCAGCGGCTCGCCAAGGTGGCCGGCCGTTATTGCGCCCAGTCGTTCATGGTTTCGTGCGTGGCGTCAGCGGCGCAGTGGTGACTTTCCCGGACCATACGAAGGACGCCAAGCTGTGGCTCTCGGCCGAGGATGCACTGATCGACAATGCGGATCTGCGTCGCTTTCCGCTGCTGACCTGTACGACGTGCGGACAGCATTACTTCGAGCATGGACTTGAGGACTTCAACTTCACTGGGCAGCGGCCCGGAGGCGGTAGTGCACAAGGCAAGGGACGAGTGTGGCGCGGCACCGAGATGAATCTCGGCGGTGCGCGAGCGCTGTCACTGGACCATCAGGTAGGCGCCGACTCCGAGGACGATCCCGTCCGCACCGAGTCCCTGTTCGCATGCCGGTACTGTGGCACCGTGCATGACAATCAGATGTCAGAGTGCTCTGGGTGCGGCCGCAACAAGCCGCTGAAGCCACTGTACTTCGTGCAACAGCAGGAAGAGCACGTCGGCAAGCTGACAAGATGCGTGTCTTGCGGCGCGGCCGGTAGACGCTTCAGCGGCAATTACCGTGAGCCGGCGAGGCCGGTGCGTGCCACCACGGTTGCTGACGTGCATGTGCTGGCACAGAGCATGATTCACAGGGCCGAACGCCGCCGCCTGCTAGTGTTTGCTGACAATCGGCAGGACGCCGCGTTCCAGGCCGGGTGGATGCAGGATCGTTCGCGCCGATACCGTCTGCGTGAGCTGCTCTATCAGAAGTTGAAGCAAGGTCCGATTTCGGTCAGTGACCTGACTCAGTGGCTCGACCAACGCCTGGATGGCGACGACGAGCTGTCCCGCGCGTTGATTCCCGAAGTGTGGCGTTTTGAGCCGAAGTCAGAGACTGGGCAGGTCCACGGCCAGGAGCGCAAATGGTTCTTGCGGGTTCAGATCCTGCGCGAGTTGGCCGTTGGTGGCCGGCAGAGGGTTGGCTTGGAGCCAATGGGGCGCCTTAAGGTGGACTATCTGGGCTTAACGGGGGTGCGCCCCGAGATCCAACGGTGGGCGGTCAAGCTAGGTTGTGAGCCTGCAGTTTTGGCTCAAGGGGTAGCATCGCTGCTGGATTCCGCAAGATCGCGGCGTATGTTGTTTGACAAAGTGACAGGCGTTTATTCCAAGGTATGGCTGGATGGCGAGATGCAAGTGATGAGGGGCTATCTGCCGTCCATGAGGGGCGTTCCATCCGCGTTGAAGTTCCAGCGCGACGGGCAGGATGACGAAACCCGAATCAAACAGTGGTTTAGCCCTTATGCGACGGTGGCCAAGCAGGTTGCGAGCGCGTGGGGGGGGCGGCCGGATGAAATACAGGCGTTCCTGAGTGAGATGTGGCGATTGCTTACGGAAGAGTTGCTGCTATTGGCGCCAGTGCAGTTGAAGGGGGCAAGAGGAAAGTCGTTGCCGGGGTGCGTGGGCGCGTTCCAGGTGGATGTGGACCGGCTGACGATGCGCCCGGATAAGGGTATGTACCGTTGCCAGACCTGCCGCCGTTTACACAGCCGGCCTAACCCCACACTTTCGTGCATGGCGTGGCGCTGCGGCGGCAAGCTCATGCTCGAGCACGAAAATCCGGATGATTACGACCTGCTGCAGCTGGACCAGGAATTCGCCATGCTGCGTGTCAAGGAGCATTCGGCGCAGATCCCGGGTGCTGACCGGGAGCGCATCGAGAACGTCTTCAAGGGCGACAACGAGCGGATTAACACCTTGGTATGCACCCCGACGCTAGAGATGGGCGTGAACATCGGCGCGCTGGACGCGGTGCTGATGCGCAACATGCCGCCGCTGCCGGCCAACTACTGGCAGCGTGCCGGCCGTGCTGGGCGTCAGTTCCGCATGGCGTTGGACATCACCTACGCGCGCGCCGCCAGTCATGATCGTGCCTACTTTAACGAGCCCCTGAAGATGCTGGAGGGCTTAGTTGAGCCCCCCAGCTTCAACCTGCGCAATCCGATCATGGTGGCCAAACACGTGCATGCGACGGTGCTTACTGCGGTGTTTAAGATGCTGCGAGATAAGTCATTGTCACATGCTGCGCTGGATGAGTTACAGGAGGCCGTGCGCACATGCTTGCCGCCGCAAATCAAGACCTACCTGTTCAGCGCCGAAGGAATGGTGCGTGCTGCGCCGCTGAAGGTATCAGTGCTGCAGACGGTGATCTTGCGTCATCGACTTGCGTTGCTCGGCGCCACCATGAAGGCCTTCCAGCAGGGCTGGCCGACAGCAGACTCGGACGTGGTGAGCCAAGCGAGTGTAGAGGCGATTATCGATGGTTTGGCCGGAAGGCTGCAGCAGGTGGTGGACCGGCTGTTCCAGAGACTACAGTGGGCGCTGAACCAGCTTGAACGGTTGCGCAAAGTGGCTGAGGCCAAAGGTGCGCTCGGCCCGGATGAAGAGGCGCTGCGTAGTCGTTGCGAGCGCCTGGTGAAAAAGCTGAAAGGCGAAGCTCGTCGCCGCGCCAACCAGGCTGAGGGGATAGACGACACAAACACCTACGGTGTACTCGCCGCGGAGGGCTTCCTGCCTGGATATGGTCTGGATACGGGCGCAGTGACCATTACGCACATCGCACCACGGTTCGGGGCGGACATCTCCGATTGGGAGCTGCGACGCAACAGTGCGCTTGCCGTGCGCGAGTACGTGCCCGGGAACCTGATCTATGCCAACGCGCACAAGTTTGTCCCTCGGACCTTTCACTTGGTGCCCGAGGAACCCATAGTGTTCGCGGTGGACTTGACGAACGAGGCGATTCGGGAGGTCGGCGGTCTGGGCAAAGCCGCCGCTCCAACGCAAGCAGAGTCCGTTGGAGTTAGCATCATCTTCGCTGTGCAGGTTTGTGATGTCGATGCACCGCACCAGTCCTACATCTCCGACGATGAGGACTATCGCTTCCAGCTACCTGTGGCTGTCTTCTGCGAGGATCAGGGACGTCACTCGGGCGGAACGGTCTACGAGTGGGGCTCGGTCACACTGCACCTTAAACATGGGCTGCACATGCGATTGGTTAATGTGGGCGCAGCATCGCAGGTCAGGCCATCGGGCGAGATGGGTTACCCGGTGTGCATGGTCTGCGGACAAAGCCGTTCGCCAATGAGCACATCGAACGAGATTGACGCCTTCAATGAGCATCATGCTGAGCGATGCGGCCGGCCGATCCAGAAGATCGCGTTCTACGCCGAGGTGGTGGCGGACGCGTTATCGCTACCGGATTGCGCTTCCAAGGAGACTGCATACAGCGTCATTGAGGCCCTACGGCAGGGGGCGGCCGGCGTTCTGGACATGGAGATATCGGATCTGCAAGTTCAGGTGCTAGGCAAACCAGGGTCCGAAAAGTACGACGCGATCCTCTACGACCCGATGCCTGGCGGCTCGGGCCTGCTGGAACAGATATTGGAACACTGGCCTTCAGTGGTAAAGCACGCATTGAGCCTGGTAGAGGACTGCTCGTCGGCTTGTGAAACGTCGTGTATCGACTGCCTTCAGAACTTCCGCAATTCGTTCTATCACGAACACCTGAACCGTCATGTGGCGCAGGCTCAGCTAGCCGAATGGGGCAACGATATCACGCTGAGCCACGAGATCCCCGCTGTGCTCCCCGACGACACACAGAACAGGAAGCCAGGTAATCCCCCCGAACAGCAGTTGGTTGCGATGCTGAAGGCGGCCGGTTTAGTTAGCTTCGAGACGGAGAAGCCGATCGAACTGAGTGGCGGCGTGGTCACCCGACCCGACGTGTATTTTCACGCGCCGAACGAGCAGTTTGAAGGCGTCTGCGTGTACCTGGACGGCATGAGCGAGCATCTGCACGGCAATGCGCAAACCGCAGCCCAGGACCGCCAGATTCGAGAGGAGCTGCTGAACACCGACTTCGAGGTCGTGACGATTCAGTACCAAGAGCTCTACGACAAAACAGTCATGAGGACGCACATGCGCCGTATTGCCAAGGCGGTGGGAGGGAGGTCAAAGGCAAAAGATGTTGAGGCGGATGACGGCTGGTTTGATGCTTCGACCGACACGGACTGACTTACGCAAGAATGGCGTGCCCGCAGAAGAGCAGTCGCGACCGAACCCACCGGTGCGGCGTAGGCGACCAACGCCCCGCCTAGCGAATTGAAAAGTGGGGCGCTACCTGCTGTGGCTGATTGAACTTGCGGTGATTCTTTCAAAATCCATTCAATACTGGGGTGGGTGCGCCTACAAGCAAAAGTAAGTACACTCACAGCGAGACCGACCCATATCTAAGAAGAAAAAGTAATAGCAATTATGTTCTTTGAGACCCTTCCCCAACAATGTCCGCCCGCGGATGCGATTGCAGCGGGAGACGCGCTGGTCTTTCGTGCCGTCAGAGCAAATCCGCCCACAATCGAGGACTTCCACTCTCAGGCGATGTTAGGAACCATTGAGTTAGACGGTAGGCCAGAAGAGTTCGTATGCCGTGCGTCGTCGTGCTCCGTGTTCACAACGTTGAACGGGGCACGAAAGTTAAAAAAACTGCCAAAACTACGCGATAGGGTGTTTGTCGCTAGTGTTCAGCTGACGGACGACGCGGGAGTGATCCGTCCAAGCGCTGGGGCGCACATGGAGTGGTGGATCTATCGGGACTTCGACGTTCTCTCGAGCGTAGTCGAGGTTTGCGATGCATAGGTCTGAACTCCAGATCGAAGAAACTCTATTGGAGTATGACGGGCCCCAGGTCGTGCTGGGGCGTGACTTCTATGGAAAGAGCTTCGTCTGCGTTGCCGTACCTCACAACGACCACAACGATCTGTTCTTCGGATCGAGAATAAGTGAAGACAATGTTGGGCAATTGCTTGCCGGCCGAATCGATCTTCTTTATGCATTAACTGCTGAGAGGGGTAGAAGGCGCAAGTTTGTGACTTTTCACTACGACGGCTCTGAAGAGCTTGTGCGTATCCAACCGTTTGAAGAACAACCGTCTGCTGACTGGTTACCGGAGCCCAAGTTCTTTCTCCGTGATAGCGACGATAGCGCAATGGCAGCCGATCAGTCGAGGGTCACCATCGGCATCGATGGCAGGTGGGACATTCGTGATTTGGAAGAGTTTCCTCAAGCGTTGGCTGGGCCCTATGCGTTTCTCCATTCACTAATGCGGACTCCTAGAGAACACGCAGCAATGGTGATGAATATGTTTCGGCGCTATCCATGGAGAGGTGGATTTAGCACGGTAAACTTCTACCGTGATCTCTACAAATCCATTCCCGCTCCGGAACGGGTGATCGTTAGGAAAATGGAGTATGCATCCCCCGGCGTGTTTGAGCTTACCGCAGCAAGGGACGTCATTGATGCCCTCCATCAGGAGATCGAAGCGTTTTCGACATCGAACTCGTATGAGCTCTATCAGGAGTTACACAGGGAGATGTCCAGTCGAGAACTCCTTGGTAGGACACCTGAAGAAGCGGGCGTCGATGACGAGATCGAAGAGTTCCTGCATGATGGATGCACAAGGTTATCAAGATCAATTGGGTTCACTCAATTAAATCGCTTATATAGACTTTGCGGAAACAGTTGGTTCTTGGCTTCAAAGCTTTTGCTGGCGCATTATCGGCGGCTGCTTGAGTTATCGGAGTTCTACCGTTCAGGTAAGGCGGAATATAGGGGGGGCGCTCCGGACACAGATCCTTTGGATGTCGCGTCCTAGCACCCCGTTCAGTGATCTGTGGTTCGGTCCGCAGAGCTGTTGGGTGCAGCGCGCTTCGTAACTTGACCTGCACCCAACGACGTACAAACGCTAGTCCTCTGATTTCCACTGTTGGACGTTTTCATCCAACTGGCGTAGCGCATCGACCGCATCACCGTGGCTCACTTCGCATGCTTTCCCAACTTGCCGATGGGCACGCTCGAATAAAGACGATGCTCTAGTTGTGCTCGTCCGATACATCAATAC
>Ga0157370_10006011_pt1 | contig 13505 bp, 11 predicted proteins | sample C35metaG_FD_113463 | JGI IMG/M metagenome (GOLD analysis project Ga0157370, IMG submission 113463) | Corn rhizosphere microbial communities from Kellogg Biological Station, Michigan, USA - C3-5 metaG | ecosystem: Host-associated > Plants > Roots > Rhizosphere > Soil | place: USA: Michigan...
ACCTGGCCAAGATCGGCGACTTCGACGGCACGCCCGGGCGCCTCGAGGAAATTGTCGGCTACCTGTGCGAACCATTCGACGGCAAGGACGCCCAGCTCGAGGCCCGCATGCGTTGGGCCACCGCGCCCGGGCACTTCGCCTCCATGAAGGCCCCGCACACCGCGGTGCCCGAGGCCATGAAGGTGGAGCGTCCGGCGGACCCCTACCCGGGCAACCTGGCAGGGGTCACCACCCCTGCCCTGCTGATCGAGGGCAAGGACGACACCCTGTTCGAAAACGGCTGGAGCACCAAGCTGCAGGAGTTCCTGCCTCAGGCCGAGGCCGTGGTGATGAATTCCAAGCACAGCCCGAACATCAGCCAGCCCGCCGCAACCTGGGACGTCATCAACGAATTCCTCACCGACATCACGAAGGGTGGCAAGGCATGAGCTCACCAGCACTGGTCATTTCCGGCGGTTCCTCGGGAATCGGCGAAGGCCTGGTCAACGACCTGCGCAAGGACTGGGACGTCACCTCGGTGTCCCGTTCGCTGCCCAAGAGCCCGCTGGACGGGGTCAACTACGTGGCAGGGGACGTGGCAGGGGACGCCGCGGAGAATGTCCGTGCAGCATTGAAGGACCAGGGGCGCGAGTCCATCCACTCGCTGATCCACTGTGCAGGCGTTGGCTTGTTCGGCAAGTTCCTGGACACCCCCAAGGCCGACTGGGAACGCGCACTGCTGCTGAACCTGCATGGCACGCTGAACTTTCTCCAAGGAACAGCGGACCTGGTTGAGGACGGCGGCCGCATCGTGCTGTTCTCCTCGGGCACCGTGTTCAAGGCCCCGGGCGGCACTGCCGCCTACGCCGCATCCAAGGCCGGCATCATCGCTTTTGCCCGCAGCTTCGCCATGGAGATGGGCGAACGCAACATCACGGTCAATGTGATTGCACCGGGCCTGGTCATGACCCCCCTGGCCGCCAAGCTGGCCGGAGGCGAGGCCAAGAACATCGAAAGCCGCGCCATCAAGCGCGCCTCGGTCGTCGAGGACTACGTGGGCCCAACCCGCTTCTTCCTCTCCCCCGGCGCCGGGTTTGTGACCGGGCAGACGCTGGTGGTCGACGGCGGCTCCATCCGCCGCTGAGCCGAGCCCATCCGCCCAGGCGGCCCCACCACACCATGACGAAAGGGTCAATGATGACCACGACAGCCGAACTGAAGAAAGCATCATCCGACTACTTCCGGTTGGATGACGACCTCACGCCGGAGGAGACACAGATCCGTGACAAGGTCCGCGCCTTCGCCGAAGACCGCGTCCTGCCGGTCATCAACGGCTACTGGGAAAGGGCCGAGTTTCCGCAGGAACTCCTGGCCCCCCTGGCGGAGCTGGGCATCATCGGAACAATTATCGAAGGATATGGCTGCCCCGGGATGAGCCGCAAGGCCGCCGGCATGGTGGCCCGTGAGATGGCCCGAGCCGACGGGAGCCTGAACACCTTCCTCGGCGTCCATTCCAATCTGTGCATGGGCGCGCTGAACATCCTAGGCAGCGACGAACAAAAGGAACGCTGGCTGCCGGCCCTGGCCCGGATCGAAAAAACCGGCGCCTTCGCCCTGACGGAACCCGACCACGGCTCGGACTCCGTCGCCTTGGAGACTTCGGCCCGGCGAAACGGGGACCACTGGGTCCTCAACGGCCACAAGCGCTGGATCGGCAACGGCCACGCCGCGGACGTCATTGTCCTCTTTGCCCGGAACGTCGAAGACGGAAACGTCAACGCCTTCGTGGTCGAAAAGGACAGCGACGGAAACTACCCGGAGGGCTTCTCCCCCACCGTCATCACGGGCAAAGTGGGCAAGCGCGCCATCCTCCAGGCCGACATCACCATCGCGGGGGTGCGCCTTCCCGCCAGCAGCCGGCTGGTGGGGTGCCACTCCTTCCGTGACGTCTCCCGGGTGCTTCAGGCAACCCGGGGCGGCGCGGCCTGGGAGGCAGTGGGCCACGCCATGGCCGTGTTCGACATTGCAGCGAACTACGCCCAGACCCGAATCCAGTTTGGCAAGCCCATCGCCTCATTCCAGCTGGTGCAGTCCAGGCTGGCGAACATGCTCAGCGAGCTGACCACCATGCAACTGCTGTGCACCCGCATGGCCGAACTTGCCGACCGGGGCCAGCTCACCAACGCCCAGGCCTCGATGGTCAAGATGGCCACCGCCCAGAAGGGCAAATGGATCTGCAACGAAGCACGTGACCTGCTGGGCGGCAACGGGCTGCTTCTGGAAAACCACGTGATCCGCCACATGACCGACATGGAAGTCGTCTCCACCTATGAGGGCACGGACTCGATGCAGGCACTCATCGTCGGCCGCGACATCACAGGCATCTCCGCCTTCAACTAAACCTCCTGATCCGGCCCGCCGGACAGTGACACGAGCAAAGGAACAAACACGACATGGCTGAGGCATTTTTGGTTGGCGGCGCACGCACACCCGTGGGCCGCTATGGCGGGGCACTCTCTTCCGTCCGTCCCGACGACCTCGCGGCACTGACCGTCAGGGCCGCCGTCGAACGCGCCGGGATAGATCCGGCACTGGTGGAGGAAGTCATCCTCGGCAACGCCAACGGCGCCGGCGAGGACAACCGCAACGTGGCCCGCATGGCCTGGCTGCTCGCCGAGTACCCGGACACCGTTCCCGGCATCACCGTCAACCGGCTCTGCGCCTCCGGGCTTTCGGCCATCATCATGGCCAGCCACATGGTCAAGGCCGGGGCCGCCGACATCGTTGTCGCCGGCGGCGTCGAGTCGATGAGCCGCGCCCCGTGGGTCATGGAGAAGCCGGCCAAGGCAATCGCCAAGCCCGGCGCCGTTTTCGACACCTCGATCGGCTGGCGCTTCACCAACCCCTCCTTCCTCTCCGGCGAACTTTCCCGTGACGGCAAGGCCGCCTTCTCCATGCCGGAAACCGCGGAAGAAGTGGCCAGGGTCTACGACACCTCCAGGGAGGACTGCGACGCCTTCGCCGTCCGGTCCCATGAACGTGCCCTCGCCGCCATCGCGGCCGGGCGCCTCCGGGATGAAATCGTCCCTGTGATGGTCCGCGACCGCAAGGGGGACACAGTGGTCGACACGGATGAGGGCCCCCGCCCCGGCACAACCCTCGACGTGCTGTCTGGCCTGCGGCCCGTGGTCCGCGGCGGCTCGGTGGTGACTGCCGGCAACGCCTCGTCCCTCAACGACGGCGCCTCGGCCATCGTCGTGGCCTCGGAAGAGGCCATCAAGCGCTACGGACTGACGCCGCGGGCCAGGATCCTGGAGGGCGCCTCAGCAGGCGTCGGTCCGGAAATCATGGGCATGGGCCCGGTCCCCGCGACACGCAAGGTCTTGGACCGCGCCGGGCTCGCCGTCGCCGATTTGGGCGCCATTGAACTCAACGAGGCCTTCGCCTCGCAGTCGCTGGCTGTCATGCGCGAACTCAAGCTGGAGGAGGATCGGGTGAATGCCGACGGCGGCGCCATCGCCCTGGGCCACCCCCTCGGTTCCTCCGGCTCCCGGCTGGTCGTGACCCTGCTGGGGCGCATGGAACGCGAACTGGGCACCGACGCGCGCAAGCTCGGCCTGGCCACCATGTGCGTCGGCGTCGGCCAGGGCACCGCCCTGCTGCTGGAGGGCCTGTGACGGCCGCGCAGCTCCAGGACGTCCTGGAGTTGGATGCGGAACAGGACTCCGCGCGCCTGGATCCCGCCGCCTTTTCCACCCTGCGGATTTCCGAAGGAAGCGACCGCATCCACGTCCGGCTGCACCGCCCCGAGGTGCGCAACGCCATCGACGCCGCCATGGTCGCCGAGTTGCACGCGGTCTGCGCCCATTTGGAAACTCGCCCCAAGATTCTCATCATCTCCGGAACGGAGGCGGACCCCGCAACCGGGGCGAAGGCGATCTTTGCCTCGGGGGCTGACATCGCCCAGTTGCGCGAACGCCGCCGCGACGATGCGCTGGCCGGCATCAACTCCAGCCTGTTCGACAGAATCGCGAAACTGCCCATGCCCGTCATTGCCGCCCTCGACGGCTACGCGCTGGGTGGCGGCGCCGAGCTGGCCTACGCGGCCGATTTTCGGATCGGGACCGCCGGGCTGCGCATGGGCAACCCGGAAACCGGGCTGGGCATCATGGCCGCCGCAGGGGCAACGTGGCGGCTGCGGGAACTTGTCGGGGAGCCCCTGGCCAAGCAAATCCTGCTTGCCGGACGCACCCTCACCGGCGGCGAATGCCTGCGTTTCGGCCTCATCACCGAACTCGTCGAAGTGGAAAGCCTCCTGGAGGCCGCCCACGGACTCGCCGACCGCATTGCCCGCCAGGACCCCCTTGCCGTGCGGCTGACCAAGGCCGTGTTCCACAGCCCGCGCGAAATCCACCCCCTCATCGACAACCTCGCCCAAAGCGTGCTCTTCGAGTCCGAGGCGAAGTTCGAGCGCATGCAACAATTCCTGGACAGGAAAAAGAAATGACCCCCACCCCCGACGCTCCCTCACCTTCCGGCGTGTTTTCCCCAACCCTCCCTCACTTTGTGGGGGTCCTGGGCGGCGGGCGCATGGGTGCCGGCATCGCCCACTCCTTCCTCAGCAACGGCGCACGGGTCGTCGTCGTCGAACGCGACCAGGAGGCAGCAGCGGCAGCCCATGACCGGGTTGCCGCCTCCGTCGCAGCATCGTTTGACCGGGGCACCCTGGCAGGCGACCCGGCCGAGGTGCTCGGGAGATTCTCAACCGGCACGGACCATGCGCTGTTCGCGTCCTGCGATCTCGTCGTCGAGGCAGTTCCCGAGGACGCACAGCTGAAAGCAGCCGCGCTCGGTTCCGTCGCCGCCCACCTTTCGCCGGAGGCCTACCTGGCCAGCAACACCTCGTCACTGTCGGTCAGCCTGCTCGCCGAGACGCTTCCCCAGCCCGAAAGGTTCCTGGGACTGCACTTCTTCAACCCGGTCCCGGCCTCCACGCTTATTGAGGTCGTCGTCGGCGGGCAGACCTCCGAGGAAGCTGTTGCCGCCGCACGCGGGTGGGTGGCCGGACTGGGCAAGACCGCCGTCGTGGTCCAGGACGCGCCCGGATTTGCCTCCTCCCGCCTTGGCGTCGCGATAGCGCTCGAGGCGATGCGCATGGTCGAGGAAGGTGTCGCATCCGCCGAGGACATCGACAATGCGATGGTGTTGGGCTACAAGCACCCCGTGGGCCCGCTCCGGACCACGGACCTCGTTGGCCTGGATGTCCGCCTGGGCATTGCCGAGCACCTGCAGTCCACCCTGGGCGAGCGTTTCGCGCCACCTCAGGTCCTGCGGGACAAGGTTGCCGCCGGCGAGCTGGGGCGGAAAACTGGCCGGGGCTTTTACGACTGGAACTGACCGCCCCACGCACCCACCCCTTCGAAAGGCCCACCCCACCATGACCGATCCCGGCGACCTGATTGACTTTGACGCACTGCTCACTGCGGAGGAACGTGCCCTGCGCGATTCCGTGCGGTCCTTCGTGGACAGTGAGCTCAAACCCAACATTGCGGACTGGTATGAACAGGCGCGCTTCCCGCTGGAAGTGGTGCCAGAAATGGGCAGGCTGGGCCTGTTGGGCATGCACCTGAAGGGCTACGGCTGTGCCGGGCGCTCCGCCGTCGAGTACGGCCTGGCAGGGGCTGAACTGGAGGCCGGCGACTCGGGCCTGCGGACCATTGTGTCCGTCCAGGGCTCCCTGGCCATGAATGCCATCTACAAGCATGGCTCGGAGGAACAAAAGCAGCAGTGGCTGCCGGCCATGGCGAAGGGGGACGCGATCGGCTGCTTCGGACTGACCGAGCCCTCCGCCGGCTCCGATCCGGCCGCCATGACCACCTTCGCCCGCCGCGACGGCAGCGACTGGGTGCTCAACGGCGCCAAGCGGTGGATCGGGCTGGCCTCCGTGGCCCAACTCGCGGTGATCTGGGCCCAGACCGACGGCGGCGTGCGCGGGTTCCTGGTGCCCACCTCGACGCCGGGATTCACCGCCACCCCCATCGGACCCAAGCTGTCCCTGCGCAGTTCCATCCAGTGCGACATCGAACTGACCGATGTGCGGCTGCCCGAATCGGCAGTGCTGCCAAACGTCGTCGGGCTCAAGGGCCCCTTCTCCTGCCTGAACGACGCCCGGTACGGGATCATCTGGGGCACCATGGGAGCAGCCCGCGACGCGTTCGAGGCCGCCCTTGGTTATTCCAAGTCCCGCATGCAGTTCGACAAGCCCCTGGCCGGATACCAGCTGACGCAGAAGAAGCTGGTGGACATGGCAGTTGAGATCAACAAGGGTTTCCTGCTCGCCCTGCACCTGGGACGCATGAAGGACGCCGGCACGCTGCGGCCGGAGCAACTCTCGCTCGGCAAACTAAACAACAGCCGTGAAGCGATCAAAATTGCCCGGGAAGCCCGCACCATTCTCGGCGGCAACGGCATCACCCTCGACCACTCCCCGCTGCGCCACGCCAACAACCTCGAATCCGTCCGCACCTATGAGGGCACCGACGAAATCCACACGCTCATCCTGGGCCAGAAGCTCACGGGCATCCCAGCATTCCGCTAACCCTGGCGCCCTCCGGCCCAGCCACGTCGTTGCGCGACGATGCGCAACAATAGAAGGGCCATGATATGTCCAACGTCACAACCAGGCGAGCAGCGCGTGAGGCCATGACGCCGCCGGGTCAAGAGTCACGCAAACGTGCGTGGGGCCTGACGACTGTCCTGGTCGCGCTCTACACCGTGAACTACAGCGACAAACTCCTGCTGGGACTTGTTGCCCAGCCGCTCAAGGACGAATTCGGGCTCACTTCGGCCGAAATCGGATTGACCGCCAGCGTGTTCTTTTTGGCGTTCTCCTTCGGCGGCTTTTTTGCCGGCATGGTCAACAGGTGGGCCGCCGTCAAGTGGTCGCTGACGGCACTGGCCATCATTTGGGCGGCCTGCATGGCACCCATGGTCATTGCCGGCAGTTTCCTGGTCCTCCTTGTCAGCCGCTTCCTGCTGGGCCTGACGGAGGGGCCGTCGGGCGCCCTCATCCATACCGCCGTGTATTCATGGCACCCCATGGAGAAGCGCTCCCTGCCCGGGGCGTTCATTGCCTCGGCAAGCTCGCTGGCAAAGATCGCGATGGCCCCGGCCTTGACGTTCCTCATCGTCCAGTTCGGCTGGCATTCTGCATTCATCGCACTCATGGTTCTTGGCCTGGCATGGTGCGGGCTGTGGTTGCTCACCTGGCGTCCGGGACCGTACGGTGAAATGCGGGCTTCCGGCATCAAGGACCCGAACGCCGCCACCTCCCCGACGGTTCCATGGATGTCCATTTTCCGCACGCGCACCTTCGTAGGCGCACTGGCGGCCGTGCTGCCCATGTATGCGCTGCTGACAGTCATCCTGACGTGGTTGCCGTCCTACTTCGAAACCGGACTCGGTTTCACCCGCCTTCAGGCAGGCTCCCTGTTTGGCGTCCCCAGCATCGCCGCCCTGATCGCCATGCTTTCCTGCACCTACCTGAGTGACAAATTCATGGGCCGGGGCGTCAGTTCCCGGATCATGAGGGGCATTGTGCCCTCTGTGGGACTCTTGGTCTGCGGCTTGTCCATGGCGGCGCTGCCCTACCTGAACTCCCCCATCCTTGTGGTGGCCCTGGTCTCCTTCGGCTACGGCGTTGGCTGCATCACCGGCCCCATCATGAACGCGGCGATTTCACAAATCTGCCCTAAAAAACAGGTGGCCGGTGCGCTGGGCACATTCCTTGCACTGATGGCCATGGGCGGCATCGTGGCTCCCCCGCTGACCGGTTTCATCGTTGACCACGCGGCGACCCCGGCCGCAGGTTATGCCCAGTCATTTCAAATATTCGGCATCGTGGCCATTGCCGGTGCAATCACGGCCATGATTCTGGTCAACCCGGGCCGCGACTCGAACAAGGTGATGGGGCACCTGGTGGCCGCCCACTGAAACAAGGCGCGTGCAAAGCGCCAAAAGGGGTTGTGCCCGGACGCATTTGGACCCTAACTTGTAGGAGGGGCACACGCCCCGTGGGAGCAGCCCTGCGGCCCGACGGCGTTTCGGGCACGGGAGGCTGGGAACACTTCGCGCAACAGTGGAGGAATCGATGTTCGCAAGAGTCAGCACCTACCGTCCAGGCCCCGGAACCACCGGAGCACCGTCAGCTGCCACCGTCAGCCAGGTACTTGGCCTGGCCGGCTGCAAGGGGATTTACTACCTGCTGGGCAAGGACGGCAAGTCCCTGTCCGTGACCCTCTGGGATGACCAGGCCGCACTCGCCGGCAGCGAGCAGGCCGTGGAGAAGATTCGCACCGAGACCACGGCAGGGCAGCACATGGAGGTCCTGGGCGTCGAAGAGTTCGAAGTGCTGACCAAGGAACCCTAGCCCTGGCGGACTTCGGCGGCCCGGGGCAGGCTGCGTGCCGCCCTGCGCGGCCGAACCGCTGTGAAGGTTCCGCTCCCTGAAACCCCGGGTTCACCCCGAATTCATGGTCGGGACCTAGTGTTGCCGTGCACGGGATATTGGAGCGTTTTGGGCTCCCGTGCAGTCAAAGGCCGGCACACCGTACCGGCACCAGATCGGCAACGATTGGACCATTCCATGCCTGAATTCAAACAGCCTTCCAGCCGCAAACGGGCGGCCGCGGCGTCCACGGCCGCCGTGGCCGGGGTTTCCCTGCTGGCAGCCAGCCTGCTGGGCCTCGGCGCCGCGCCGGGAACTGCCGGCGAAAGCCCGCACGGCACTGCCACGCCCATCAAGCACGTGGTGGTGATCTTCCAGGAGAACGTTTCCTTTGACCACTACTTCGCGACGTACCCTCAGGCTGCAAACACGCCGGGCGAAACACAGCAGGGCAGCGGAATCGCAGCACCGGCGTTCACGGCGGCGAAGAACACGCCCAAGGGCATCAACACGCTGGCAAATGCGGGGCTGCTGGCCCCCGACAACCCGAATTCCATCCAGCCGGCCCGGCTCTCCCCCATGCAGGCGGTCACCTGCGACCAGGACCACGGCTACACCTCGGAACAGAAGGCGTACAACGCCGGGCTGATGGACAAGTTCGTCCAATTCACCAGCCGCGACAGCTGCGGGGCGAACCAGTTCGGCCGCCCCGGCCTGACCATGGACTATTACGACGGCAACACCGTCACCGGCATCTGGAACTACGCCCAGAACTACGCCATGAGCGACAACCACTTCAGCACCACCCTTGGCCCCTCAACACCGGGTGCACTGAACCTGGTCTCCGGCCAGACCCACGGCGTCAAGGAATACTCCGCCGCCGGCGCACCCGTGTCCACCCCGTCGGCAGGAAGCTACACGGTCCGCCAGCCCGACGCGAACGGGATCGGAACGGTCACCAACGACCCGGATCCCGTCTACGACGACTGCTCCAAAAACAGCCACGCCAGTGCCAACAACCTGGCCGCCATGACCGGGAAAAACGTTGGCGACCTCCTCAACGCCAAGGGCGTCTCCTGGGGCTGGTTCCAGGGCGGGTTTGCCCCAACCACCCCCTCAACCGCGGGCAGCCCGGCGTCGTGCCTGTCCTCCCACGGCAACGCAGCCGGCGCTAAAGTGACCGACTACTCCCCGCACCACGAGCCCTTCCAGTACTACGCCTCCACCGCCAACCCGCACCACCTGGCACCTGCCTCGCCGGCGGAAATCGGGCACAACGGCCAGGCAAACCACCAGTACGACCTCACCGCCTTCAACCAGGTGGTCAACACGGACAACATGCCCGCCGTGTCCTTCCTGAAGGCCGGGATGTCCCAGGACGGGCACGCCGCGTACTCGGACCCGCTGGATGAGCAGAACTTCATCACCGCCACCGTGAACAACATCCAAAAGTCCAAGAACTGGGACAGCACGGCCGTGGTCATCGCCTATGACGACTCGGACGGCTGGTACGACCACGTCGCCGCGACCGTGAAGAACTCCTCCAACACCGCCGACGACGCCGCCTGGTGCCAAAACGCGGCAGCCGCCGGCGTGCCGATGGCCGGAGGCTATGCCGACCGCTGCGGCCCGGGCCCGCGCCAGCCCCTGCTGGTGATCTCCCCCTATGCGAAGAAGAACTTCGTGGACCACACAGAGAGCAACCAGTCCTCGATCCTGCGCTTCATCGAGGACAACTGGCACACGGGGCAAATCGGCGACGCGTCGGCCGACGCCACAGCCGGCTCCCTGGCCAACATGTTCAACTTCCACCACCAGCGCAGCGACTTGGTCCTGCTCAACGAACAGAATGGCACCGTCGCGGCCATCACGCACACCGGCAATGGCCGGGGCAACGGGCGTCCCGACTCCGGCAGCTGAGCCCGGTACCCGCTATGTCAACGCCTCCCGGCCACACGGCCGGGGGCGTTGATTTCATTTCCGGTATTGGCGGATTTCAAGTTCCCTTAACCCCCGCCCATTACCGTGAAGCCCGTGAATTCACCATGCAAGGCCCATGGGGCCGACAATGTCATCCAGTCAACTTCCCGCCGCGGTTTCCTGGCCGCAGCCCTGACAGGCGCCGCCCTGACCCTGGCTCCGGTACAGTTCGCTGCCGCGGACTCCGGAACGAGCAAAAACAAAACGATCTCGGGGCACCTGGACCCCGGCGCCGCCGACTTCGTCTACCTTCCCGTCGACGTGCCCGCCGGTGTCAACAAGATCAGTGTGCAGTACACGTACAGCAGGCCCCACGTCTCCCCGGGCCTGCTGAACAACGCCTGCGACATCGGCATCTTCGACGAAAACGGCACGAAGCTTGCCGGCAGGGGCTTCCGGGGCTGGTCCGGGGGATTCCGCAGTGAATTCTTCATCAGCGCCGCCGAAGCAACGCCGGGCTACATCCCCGGCCCGGTCGGCAGGGGCACCTGGAACATCGTGCTGGGCCCCTACCAGGTCGCCGCGGAGGGCATGGACTACACCGTCAACATCACCCTGGACTACGGGCCCGACGGCGCTCCCCACCGCCCGCTGTACCCCGCCCAGGCGATTGCCGGGCGCGGGGCCGGCTGGTACCGCGGCGACGCCCACCTCCACACGGTCTATTCCGACGGAAAGCGCACCCCCGATGAAGTGGCTGCGGGTGCCCGGGCGGCCCGCCTGGACTTCATGGTCAGCACCGACCACAACACGCCCGCCTCGCATGGGGCGTGGGGACCGCTTGCCGGGGATGACCTGCTCATCCTCACGGGCGAGGAAGTCACCACGCGCAATGGACACTACCTCGCCTTGGGGCTGGAGCCGGGCGACTGGATCGACTGGCGTTACCGGGCGCGGGACAAGGGCTTCAAACAGGAGGCGCAGCACATCCGTTCCTCGGGCGGGATCGTGGTCCCGGCCCACCCCTTCTGCCCCTACGTTGCCTGCCGCTGGAAGTTCGGCTACGACGACGCCGACGCCGTCGAGGTGTGGACCGGCCCCTGGACCGCCGATGACGAATACGCGATCAACAGCTGGGATTCCATGCTGGCCCAGTCGGTGCGGTCCGGCGGCCGCTGGCTCCCGGCCATGGGCAACAGCGACGCCCACAGCGCACCCCAGGTGATCGGCTTCCCGCACAACGTTGTCCATGCCGCAGCCCTCTCCCGTGATGCCCTGTTGGAGGGCATCCGCAACGGCAGAAGCTGGATCGCCGAATCTGCCGATGTATCGGTCGATTTCACGGTGTCCTCCGGCGGACGGAGCGCCGGCATCGGGGAGCGGCTTGACGTTGCAGCGAATTCCCCCGTCACGGTGACGGCGGCGGTTTCCGGCGTGCCCAACGGCGTGGTCCGCTTCATCACCGACGAGGGCCAGACCCTCCAGCAGAACCTGCCCGCCGCCGGCCGGGGCACCATCACCTGGGTGACGACGCCGCAGCTCGCGGCGTACGTGCGCCTTGAGGTCCGGCACCCGATGGCGGACGGAACGCCCAGCAACGGGACCGCGATGGGAGCCGCACTGCAGCTCGGTCCCATGGCTGCCCTCACGAACCCGATTTTCCTCGGGGCGAAATAAGGGCACCAGCACTCCGGCCCGGTTGGCCCAGTCCTGGGCTTGCCGGGCCGTGGCGGTGCCGGTTCACTTGACCGGCGCTGTCCCTGGGCTGGCCGGTGCGAGGTGGACACGGGCATTAGCGGAGATTCCCTCCATGAATTCCTCCGGGATGTCCCCGGCGAGGACCACATCGGTGAAGTCGCTGACGGGAACGTAGCGGTGCAGCGAGGTGTGCCCGATCTTGCTCGAGTCCATCATGAGGACCCTGCGCGTGCCGGCTTTGAGCATGGCCCGCTTCATCTGCACGATGTCCTGCTCCTGGTGGTAGGTCATGTCCGCCCCCATGGACGATGTCGATTGAAAAACCACGTCGACAGCATAGGCATCGATGGACCCGTCACCCGGCAGCCCGATGTAGGAATCGTGCGTTCTTGAATACTGCCCGCCCACCACAATGAGGCGGATGTCATCATTCTCCCGGAGGCACTCCACCGCCTGGCGGTAGTTGGTAATCACCGTCAACGGCCCCACCTTGTCCAGCAGGCGGGCCAGGGCCAGCACGGTGGTGGAATCGTCAAGCATCACAGACATTCCCGGTTCGATGAATTCAACCGCCTTTTGGGCCAGGGCCTGCTTCGCCTGGGGCTGCAGCTGCATCCTGATCTCCGAGCTGGCCTCAAAAACCGTGGAGGGGAGCGCGGACACCCCGCCGTGCACCTTCCGCAGGATCCCGCGGGTGGCAAGTTCGTCGATGTCGCGGTGGACAGTCATGGGACTCACGCCCAACAATCCGGCCAGCTCGGCCGCGCTGGCAAAGCCCGCGCCCAGGACAAGGTCCACCATCTCCCTCTGGCGCTGGACGCGCGGCAGCTTGCGGGCGTTGGCTCCAGCCATCGGCACTCCACTTCCCTTCATGGTTTTCCCTCCTAGGAGCCTATCCCCCGTCCCGGCCGTAATTCGGGATTGTCGGGCCCGCGATGCCGGTTCCAGGGAATTTTGATGACTTTAACATTTTTCATGGGAAATATCACATGAGTGATGTTAGTCTCTTCTTAGCGACCGTGATTTCCAACAATCGAGAAGTCGCATGACCTACCCGGGAAAGGGACTTCAATGAGGAATTTGTTCAAGAATGCAGCAGCCGTGTCACTCGCCGTCGCCATGACAGGGGCGGCCCTGGCGGGGTGTTCTTCGGCGGCAGGCGGGGGCACGAACGGTGCCGGGAATGCAAAAATCGCCTTCCTCATGCCGGACCTGGCCTCAACCAGGTACGAACTGTTCGACAAGCCGCTGTTCGAGGCCAAGATGAAGGAGCTTTGTTCCGGGTGCTCGGTCATCTATTCCAACGCAAACGCCAGTGCCGCCAAGCAGCAGGAACAGGCCAACTCGGCCTTGGCCCAGGGTGTCAAGGCCATTGTGATTGACCCGGTCGATTCGGCGGCGGCAGCCACCATCGTCAATACGGCCAAGGCCCAGAACGTCCCCGTCATCGCCTACGACCGGC